>Ga0075433_10000726_pt1 | contig 22554 bp, 18 predicted proteins | sample RhiMethybrSRZTD2_FD_75299 | JGI IMG/M metagenome (GOLD analysis project Ga0075433, IMG submission 75299) | Populus rhizosphere microbial communities from Tennessee, USA - Rhizosphere MetaG P. TD hybrid SRZTD2 | ecosystem: Host-associated > Plants > Roots > Rhizosphere > Soil | place: USA... | reverse complement strand
CGCCTGGGCCCTGCTTGGCGAGAACTATGAGAAGATGGCCTTCAATGCGTGCGCACGTGGACACTCTTAGGATGGTGTATAAGGACTTCGAAAGGTTGGTCCAACCTCAGCCAGTCGACGCGGCCACTCGACTGCTTCGTGAACGGCGGGGACTGCAGACGACGCTCAGGTTAATCTACTTCTCCGGCATGACTCTCTTCGAAGGTGTATTGAACTACCCTCATTAAGCTTCCGCCCGCATTAAGCTTCGGCCCGCAGGGCTTGGGCTAGATGTGAATTTCTCCAAACCTTACCGGTTCGAAGCAGCCGCACTGATGTCTGCCAGGACCGATTTGCGATCCAGGTGCAGCGCCAGGTCTCCCAGAGATACAATTCCAACAACCTTGCCGTCTTCTACGACAGGCAGACGGCGTAGTGCCTTCTTCCTCATGAGAAGCACAGCAACATCAGTAGTGTCGTTTGGTGAAAGTGCTGTGATGTCCCGGCTACAGACGTTTTCCAACGTTGCTCCAGCTGGCTGTTGCCTTTCTGATAACACTCGCACCGTTAGATCTCGGTCTGTAACGATACCGCAGAGCCGCTTGTCCTTATAAACGATGACGTTGCCAATACCCTTGTCACGCATCACGCGGGCTGCCTCGGCAGCTGTATCAGAGGCCTGCATGATGATGGGATCAGGCGTCATGATTTCGCGGATTCGTCTTGTCATGATCTCTTCTCCATTCAGAATTGTTCTGACTGCGCGGCTTCGAGATTCTCCGACTCTTGGCGGCTGGATAGATAGACGAATAAGAATGCCGCCAAGAGCGGACCCCGATCTTTTTCAACAGTCGGGTTGGCTGAAATTTTCTACGGACCATCAATCACTGTCGGCGATTATTGGCCTATAGGATCTGAGCTCGACCGTTATTGGAGCACTAATAGGCTCCTCGTTGGCAGGTCTTTGGTAACGTGACGTTTTGGGCTTAAGAGGAAAATCATTGATCACTAGTCGGACGGACAGCTTTGGGGGGTGTTCACGACGAAACCCACCTAAGCGTCAATGGAGAGTGCTTTGCCCTGTCCGTTGAAAGCAATCTTAACTTGTTGCCCCTGTTTCAGATCACTCAGCTTGGCCTTCTTACCACTCACCGTGATTTTGGTCTGAGAGTCGACGGCAAGGGTTCCCTTTCGCTTATCCGTCGTCTCTACCGTTACCGAATTGCCGGTTGTATCCACTTGCAGGATGGTCGCGTCAACCAGCTGTGGTGTCTCTTGCGCGCCGGGCTCTTGCTTTGGCTGCTGCACGGCAAACAAGGTCAGTCCAATGCTCAGAGCCATCACCGTCAGCATTGGAACCAGTAGTATTCTTTTCATGATACCCTACCTCCTTGAGATTAGGATTTTGAAACACTCCAGGCTTTGCCTCGATATGCTGAAAATTTCTGCCACTCGAGATAAGCCTTTCAAGGAATGATCTTAATGAGTAAAACGCGGGAGAATGTTCAAAACTATACCAGTTTGAAATGGTCATCTCCAATCGGAGGCGAATTGCACGGTACACCTCCCTGAGATATTTCGGGCAAACAATCGTCGTCGCGGAATCTGGGAATCTGCTGGTAGGTGGATGCTGTGCCATTCATCGCTGGTCAATGGAGCAATAACCCCGAAGCACTGACCATACCTTCCGAGCAGTTTCAGGTTGATGTTGGACCTCACCTCAGGTATCTTCAGATGACTAACCCCATAACTTGCAGGCGTCCGTTCTGTCCGCCTCCAGTCAAGAAAAAGATAGGAATGAAAAGATGATCTTTAAGCAATACTACCTGGGCTGCCTGGCGCACGCTTCCTATCTGGTAGGGGACGAAGAGAGCCAAACAGCTGTGGTCGTTGATCCTCAGCGTGATATCGACCAGTACCTCGAAGATGCCAGAAGGCAGAACCTTCACATCCGCCATGTGTTTCTGACGCATTTCCACGCTGACTTTTTAGCCGGGCATCTTGAGCTTAGAGAGCACACGGGTGCGAGCGTTTGCTTGGGGGCGCGTGCCAAAGCGGACTACCCATTTGTTCCATTTCGAGATCAGGAGAAGCTGGAGTTTGGCAAAGTGCGTTTGACCATACTGGAGACTCCAGGGCACTCACCCGAGTCGATATCGATCCTGGTCTATGACCTTGCTCGAAGTGACCAGGCCCCCTATGCCGTTCTCACCGGAGACACGCTCTTCGTGGGAGATGTCGGTCGTCCCGACCTGCGAGCAGCGCTTGGCTACTCGGCAAATGAACTTGCCGGCATGCTCTACAGCTCCCTTCGCGACAAGCTTCTTTCTCTACCGGATGAAACGTTAGTCTACCCGACACACGGTGCAGGCTCTCTTTGCGGAAAGAGCTTGAGTAAGGAGACGTTCTCGACAATCGGAGTGCAACGTCAATATAACTATGCGCTCCAGCCGATGAGCCGGGACGAGTTCACGCGTCTGGTGACTGCCGAGCAACCTGACGCGCCCGCCTACTTCACGTATGATGCAATCCTCAATACCAAGGAGCGGCCAACTCTGGACAAGACGTTGGAGCAGGTCCTCAAGCCTCTTGCTGTTGACGAAGTAGTACAGATGAGAAATTCCGGCGCCCAGTTACTCGATGTCCGTGACGCCTCGGAGTTCGCTGGAGCCCATTTGTCCGGAAGCCTAAACATCGGATTAAGAGGACAGTTCGCCACCTGGTGCGGAACTCTGCTTGACCGCGAAAAGGCCATCGTAATTATCGCCTCGCCGGGGCAGGAACGAGAAGCGGCCACACGGCTTGGCCGCATCGGTCTCGATCGCGTGAGTGGGTACCTTAAAGACGGAATGAAAGCGGCTGAGTCAAGTCCGGACCTGGTGCAGAGCACCACCTGTCTGGCTGCCACCACGGTTGCTGAGCAGCTCGCCTCTCCTTCTCCTCCAGAGATTCTCGATGTCAGAAATGAGAGGGAGCGAAGGGAGAAACACATTGAAGGAAGCCTTCACATTCCTTTGAACCACCTGCGCGAGCGAATCCAGGAGTTGCCACGCGAGCGAAAATTGGTAGTCCATTGTGCTGCGGGATACCGCTCTTCGATCGCTGCCAGCTTGCTGCAACAAGCCGGCGTGGTGGATGTGTTTGACCTCATGGGTGGCTTGGCGGCCTGGGAAAAATCAGGCCTTCAAACCACCTCGGGGCCGGAAGTCAAAAGGAGCAACGCCATGAAACCGACCGAGTATTCGGAGACAACTCTGGAGCTGGCAGGATGGAAGGTAAGACTTACTTCCTATAGACTAGGAGAGAAATATTTTTGCAAAGCCGACAACGTTGAGCCCGGCGCCTGCATAACTAGAACTCAGGGCACCAGCAAGGAAGAGGCCGAGCAAAAAGCGATCACCCAATCTGAAAAGTTCCTATCGCAGACCAGACGTTTTTGAGCCGCACGGAAGGTCTGGATTTCAAGTGCGTTGTTGAGGAAAGCCAACCATGGAAATCGAACGCCCGATTGTCACCCAGTCGCCCGAAAACAGTGAAACTCCTCTCACCGAAATGCGATCCTGGGTGACTCCTAATGCGTTCTTTTTTGTCCGGAATCACTTCGCGGAACCCGAGGTGACCGCGAACAACTGGCGGCTACAGGTGCACGGACAGGTACGACGGGCTCGCATTTGGACATGGGACGAGCTGACTGAACTTCCGGAGCGAACGGTTTTTGCGACTATGGAATGCGCAGGCAACGGCCGTTCCTTTCTTCGGCCGCTGACACCGGGTGTGCAATGGGGTGCTGGAGCGGTGGGGCATGCCGAATGGACGGGTGTGCCACTGGCTACCGTGCTGGAGTCCTGCGGCCCCCTGAGTGACGCATTGGAAGTGTTATGTGAGGGTACCGACGTAGGCACCGAGCCGGATCATCCCGAGCTCATGCACTTTGTCCGCGGCCTACCGCTGGCGAAGGCGCTACACCCCGATACGTTGCTGGCCTTTCGAATGAACGGAGAGCCGCTCACCCGCAGCCATGGCGCGCCCGTGCGCCTGATCGTTCCCGGCTGGTACGGCGTCTGCTCCGTCAAATGGATCGCGCGACTGGAGCTGCTGGATCACCAGTACGAAGGGTATTTCCAGTCGGAGAAATACACCATCCAGAGGCGGGAGGGGGGAAAGGAGCGCAAGGCACGTCTGACTCGAATGCCTGTCAAGTCTCAGATTATTCGACCCGCTGCAGGGTCAGAGTTACGACCCGGCGTCAACCGGATCTCCGGTATCGCCTGGGCCGGTGAAGAAGCTGTGGCCAAAGTTGAAGTCAGCACGGACGGCGGACTGAGGTGGCGTGGTGCCAGTCTGGTGGGTCCTCAGGCGCCCTACTCCTGGACCCTCTGGGAATATCTCTGGGAAGTGAATAGTCCAGCCAACTACGAACTGATGTGCCGTGCCAGCTCAACCGCAGGCGATGCCCAGCCCACCGAGCACGACGATCTTCGCGGTGGCTACATGATCAATTTTACTCGTCCTCACCCAGTGCGCGTTGTGTCGCGGGGGCGCGCTCAGGATTCCTGGGGCGACGCGGTCTCGCGTCTCGACGAGATGTCTCAAGCAGCGGAAGAATTGTCGCACAAACGGCTTGATGTGGACATGGACTACGCATTCACGGACGGAGCCGGCATTTGAGAGCAGCATCTAGCCGAGACAGGCTCCACACTGAAGATGACGTGACCATTCTTGGCGGTCAGGAGTAGAGCATGATTCCAGGAAAGATTCTGGCGTTTTTGGAAGACGAGGGAACTATCGGTGTGAGTGGGACGCGGGATGCAAACCTTATCCCGGACATTCACTATGTGTCTGGATGGAGCGTGGAACCGGACCAGCGAACCATTCGGTGTTCCATCGCCGAAGGCCACACCACGCATCTGCTCTCCTCGCTCGAAGACAACAGGCGGTTCTCGCTCACCGTCGAAAAGATCGGCTCGCACGAGACCTATCAATTCAAGGGCGAGTTTGTCCGCGATACGCAGCCCAGCGACGCCGACTTGGCAGCACACAAACGGGTCCGAGACCGGTTTGCCAAGGTGGTCAGCAGACTATTTGGTTTCCCGGAGGATTTATGCCGGGCCTACATCCCTCGACCTGGTCTGGTCATCTGTTTCACTGTGCGAGAAATCTTTCTTCAGACTCCCGGTCCCGGCGCTGGCCGCAGACTCTACCCCCCGGAGGAGAAATGACGGACACTGTTAAGCTGCCGGACGACATCAAACCTGTGATGCAAAATGGAATTCCAGCAACCGTAGTTACTTGTTCGGCCGACGGAATCCCAAACACCACGATTATCTCCCAGGTATACTACGTCGATCCGGTACATGTTGCTCTTTCGTTCCAGTTCTTTAACAAAACGATTCGCAATGTCCGCGAGAATCCGCACGCTTGTGTTGCACTGAACGACTTGGAAGGTGCTACGGAGTGGATCCTCGACGTTCAGTATGACCATTCAGAAACTGAGGGGACGATCTTTGATGAAATGGATATGCAGATCGAAGCCATCGCCTCAGCCACTGGCATGTCCGGCATCTTCAAGCTGAGAGCGGCCGACATCTACCGCGTTAAATCCTTCAGAAAGATAAGCTCTCCTCCAGCATCCTCAAGGGAGTGACCGATGGCGAAAGAGGATGTGCCAAGCGCCGAGCCTCTCCTTGAAAAACTCGCTCAGAAAACGTCGGAAGTTGAGGTCCTTCGTCGCATTGCCTTAGAGATCAATTCAACGCTCGACCTGGATCAGATCTACAGCGTCGTGCTGCGTACGATGGATGAGTTCTTCGGGTTTCGTCATTCCACCATTCTGCTGGTCGAGGGCTCCGACACCTTGCGGGTCGTGGCCAGCCATGGCTATGAAACTCAGCCGCTGGGTGGAATAGTGGCTGTCGGCACCGGCGTGATCGGGACAGTGGCAAAGCGACGGAAGCTGATGCGTGTCAATCATCTGCGCCGGCAACACGAGTACTTCTCGACCATTCGCAAACAGATGGAAGAGGCCGGACGAGCCGGCGAGCTTGGCGAGATGACTCCATTGCCTGGACTGCCCGATGCCGAAAGTCAGATCGCTATCCCACTCCTGATCAAAGACACTCTTGTGGGAGTGTTCTCCGTCGAAAGCCCGGAACAGAAGCCATTCAGCGAGCATGAAGAAACATTGATGACTATTGTAGCGAACCAGGCAGCCAGCGCCATTCAAAACGCGCGATTGTATCGTGACGTGGAGGAGCGGCGACAGGAACTGGCGGAAGCACACGACCGCTTGAAGCAGTTAAACGAAACGCTGGAAGATCGGGTTCGCTCCCGCACCAGCGAGCTTGAACAGGCCAATCGCGAACTACGAGAGACCCAGGCGCAGTTGGTGCAGTCCAGCAAAATGGCTTCCCTGGGTATGCTGGCGGCAGGTATAGCCCACGAGATTAACACCCCTCTCGGTACGATTCAGTCCAATACCGATGTAGAACGCCGAGCAATTGGCAATATTCGAGACGTCCTGCAGGACGCTGCTGTTGCAAAGAAACTACGCGACGATTCCCGGCTAAACCGCGCCTTCGTGATCTTTGACCAAGTGAATCAGGTAACGCTGGAAGCGGCCCGGCGCGTCACAAAAGTGGTTCAGTCGTTGAGCAACTTCGCACGCCTCGATCAGGCTGAGCTGGAATTAGTGGATCTACATGAAGGGCTGGACAGCACGCTGACGTTGATCAACCATCTTCTAAAAGACCGAATCGAAGTAGTGAAGATTTATGGAGAGCTACCCAAAGTAAGGTGTTATGCGAGTCAGATCAACCAAGTCTTTGCAAACCTACTGACAAACGCAGCGCAGGCCATCAAAGGAACAGGAACAATCACGATCACAACCCGTCAGGACGGACCGTACGCAATGATCGAGGTGGCTGACTCGGGACACGGCATCAAACCCGAGCATCTGGAGCGCATATTTGATCCGGGATTTACCACCAAAGGAGTCGGCGTTGGGGTCGCGTTGGGGCTCTCCACCACTTACCGAATTGTCGAGAACCATCGCGGATCGATCGACGTCCAGAGTGAGCCGAATAAAGGTGCGACATTCACAATTCGGCTGCCCATAGCACCCTCTGCGTAAAGACTCGATGAGCCGGGCGACAACGACGTAGTTCTCTCCACTACCTCTCCTCTCTTATTCAAGACCTAACGCGCGCGACCGCGCCAAGCGCGGCAGCTGATACCTCCGAAGCCGTGAGACGCTTCTTCGGGTCGCTATTTCGCATCCCAGCTTCCGAGTCTCAGGTTACACAACATCCCAGGTCGCAAGTTCCCGGCCATGCGTCCGACCCTTATTGATGCCTCACCAGCTCCGCATTTGGCTTACGAATGTCAATTTTGTCGATGCTCAATTTGGCTCTATGGCACTAATGCTACAGCCTAATGATATGGGATCAAAGCAATTAGAGACCTATCTTCTGTTAGGTCTTCCGGACCGCCAAATTGGCTGAGCAATTTTGACCATTCTTTCTGCTTACCCGGGCCACAATTAGTGTGGCGGCGGTTCACAAACAATCCGCCAAAAAGGGGGTTGATATGCGTTTAAGACTGTCTCAAGTAGCTCTAACAACAGTGGCTGTCGCACTATTGGCAGGATCAGGCGCTTTTGCTGACAACAAACATCAGGGTAGGCAGCATGGCTACGAGCACGGCTATCGAGATGGCTTCCACCACGGGCGTGAAGATCAAGAAAGACATTTAGCCTTCACGTTCGACACCGACGATTACAAGCACGGCGACCGTGGCTATGACAAGTACATGGGAGATCGGGGCGATTACAAAGAGGGGTATCGAACCGGCTACCAGAGTGGTTACAATGACGGCTTTTATAGCCGTCCGGGACGGTTTGGTGAGATCTACGGTCGTGAAGATTCTTTCGAAGGTCGCCGATACCGTGATGACTTTGTCTTGGAAGGTCGTCCAGGGGGGTATCCCGACATCGCCTTTGATGACGGATACCGCGACGGCGTCCGAGACGGCGAAAAGGATCTAAGAAACCACGACAAGTTTGATCCGAGCGATCACGATAGCTATCGAGACGCAGATCGCCATTTCAATAGCAGCTTTGGTGATAAAGAGCTCTACAAGCGCTATTACCGCGACGGATTCTTGCGCGGATATCAGGATGGCTATGGCCGATGGCGGTAGAGCGTATCTCTGACTTTAGTCATCAGCAAGGGGTTGATAGGCACCCTGCTTCTGTGTGCGATTCTAAGTTGAAGTTGAAACTCTTGTGGAGGAGAGCCGAGGAACGCTTCTCTCTTGCAACCAGACGGGTTCAGGCTGCGTAAGAGAAGCCTTCCTTGATTCTCTGACTCGACAGGCTGTGCGTGTTCCCGCTAGGTCCTTTCAGACCTGGTGCCGGAAGCCAATACCAGTGCGGCTCCCGTCAGGTAGCAAAGAGAAAGGAAACCTACGGCGAGCGAAAACGAATTGCTTCTGACTGCGACGAGCCCGAGCACTGAGGGTCCTATGAATCCTCCCAGGTTGCCGACCGAATTGATCAGTCCAATGGACGCAGCCGCGGCGCTCTCACCCAGGACCAATGTCGGGAGAACCCAGAAACAGGGGTTCCATCCATAAGCCGCTGCGCCGACCAGCGACAGCCATAACATCACCAACGGAAACGGCTGATTGGGAAGCGTAGACAGGGCCAGGAAGAGGCCGGCCAGAGCCATTGGAATGGCCGTGTGCAGCTTTCGTTCCCCAGTGCGGTCTGAAGAACGTCCCATGAAGAAAACAGAGAGCACCGCTAAGCCAAACGGAAGTGCCGAATAGACACTGGACAGGCTGGCTGATTCTCCAGACAGCTTCTGGACAATGGATGGCAACCATAACACAAACCCATACCCACCGATATTTGCAAAGAGCATCGCCAGCGCCAACAGCAGGGCTTTCGGGTGCCGAAGGCCCTGCCAAAGTGTCAGACGGTCGGTGTTTCGCTTCCGAGCGATCTCGTCATCGAGCTGCCGCGTGATCCATTCCTGCTCATTAGTAGATAACCAGGCGGCCTGATGGGGGCGATCCGTCAAATAGTACAGCGTAACGATGCCAAACAGAATCGCAGGCAGCCCCTCTAAAATGAAGACCCATCGCCAGCCGGGCAAGCCCCACCAGTTTGCTTTGAGAATCAGGGCGGAAAGAGGGGCGCCCAAGGTTAGCGATATCGGCGCGGCAATAACGAAACCCGCCATGGCCCGGGCGCGATCCTGGACGGTGAACCAATGGGTCAGGTACACAATAATACCGGGGAAGAAGCCTGCTTCGGCTGCGCCTAGCAGAAATCGCGCCACATAAAAGTGAGTGGCGGAGCGCACCAGACCAACGAGGATTGTGCAAACGCCCCAGCTGATCAGAATCCGGGCGATCCAGCGGCGCGCGCTCCAATGTTCCACGATGAGCGCTCCTGGAATCTCCAGCAGGAAATAGCCCAGAAAGAAGATTCCGGCGCCGAAGCCAAACACTGCCTCAGAGAAACCGAGATCCGCAGACATCGGCACTTTGGCAAAGGCCACATTGGCCCTGTCTAAATAGGCTATGATGTATAGAACAAAGACGAAAGGCAAAATGCGCCAGGCAATCTTGCGCCGAGCTTGAGCGGCAATCGCGGTGGCATTCCCCGAACTCGTTAGCACTTCTCCTCCTCCTGCCCTTTGAGAATGCAATGTGTCAGTTCCGCACAACCACGCCAGCCTCGATAATGACGAGGGCTTGATGGAGCGATTGCTCTGCAGGGTCCAGTCAACAGCCCTAACGCAGTTTCACAGGATCAGGCTCGGTTAGGTCTTCAACCCTAACCCATTAGGAACGGCAGATGCACGATGGCTACGAAAGAAGCGGTGATAGTGGCTGTCTAAAAGCTGACCCAAGGGCGCCAGTTACTCGGCCTACGCTCAGTAGCGCTGAGTTTAGGGCAGACTGAGAACCTCTGTCTAGCTAAGTTATTCGCTAGGTGAAGAATGCCCGGAGGACAGCATTGTAGCCACGCTAAGCCAAGTGGGCGGAAGCCCACCGCCGCTCAAGCTCATTAGCTTGGTTTCACATTGCGACAAATGCACTACGACATTAAACTAGTTCAGGACGACGGCGCACACGCCAGAGCTGAAAATTGCGTTTCAATTCAAAGGGTGGCGGCGACGTGAATAGTCTATTGCAACGATGCACGAGCTGTCGGTTGCTGCCAACATAGTTGAGATAGCGACGGAAGAAGCCGCGAGCCGCGGTGGTGCTCACGTTCTGGCGCTTCATTTGAAACTAGGACAGCTGTCGGGCCTGGCCAAGGAAGCGCTGATCTTCTCCTGGGAAGCCATATGTGAAGATACGCCGCTGAAGGGGGTACGTCTCGTGATCGAAGAGGCGCCCGTTGTTGTTTATTGTCCGGCCTGTCAGGCTGAAAAGACTCTTCGTTCCGTGCAGGAGTTCGTCTGCCCGGTTTGCGGGGTTCCGACACCTGAAGTGTTAAGAGGAAGAGAGCTGGAGATCGTTGCTTTGGAGATCGAATGACGAGCGGGCCACGACTGGTCGAGGTCAGAGCCAACGTGTTGAGACGGAATGATGTGCTTGCACGGTCGCTGCGAGAGCGCTTCCACCGGGCCGGCGTGTATGTGATCAGTCTGGTTTCAAGTCCGGGCGCCGGCAAAACGAAACTGCTCGAGACTACGCTTGCAAGTTTGCGCGGACGATGGCAGGTCGCAACTCTGGTGGGCGATCTCGCCACTGACAACGACGCGGTCCGGCTTGAGCGCACAGAAACTCCGGTGAGGCAGATTACTACCGGAACCGTCTGTCATTTGGAAGCGGAGATGGTTGAGCGAGCACTTGGAGGCTGGAGTCTCGACGAACTGGACTGTCTGTTCATCGAAAATGTCGGCAATCTCGTCTGTCCATCGAGTTACGATCTCGGCGAAGACATGCGGGTGGTGTTGATGTCTGTAACTGAGGGCGAGGACAAGCCTCTCAAGTATCCAACTATCTTCAACACCGCAGACGCCGCTGTCCTTACCAAGATGGATTTGGCCGCTGCAGTAGAGTGTGACCTGCCAGCTGCACACAAGCACATTCAGTTGATTCGTCCTGGATTGCGAGTCTTCGAGGTCTCGGCCAAGACTGGACTAGGAATGGATGAATGGTTGGGGTTCATGCAGTCACAAATCGGCTCAAGAGCGCAGAGCTGAGCAGGCACGAGACGAGATTGTGGCCACCTCACTAATGACTTGGGCTGCCCTAAGAGAGTGCTATAGTGAAGGTCTTGCGAGCCAGAATAGTCGTTCGAGGGGCCGTTCAGGGTGTGGGTTTCCGCCCGTTTGTCTACAGGCTGGCTACTGAACTGGGCTTGACGGGTTGGGTATCGAACTCGTCTCAGGGTGTTTGGATTGAAGTTGAGGGAAGCCAGGACCAGCTCGATTCCTTTTTGCTTAGGGTTGAGAACGACAAGCCTCCCCGATCTTCCATTTACAGTCTAGAGTCCTCAATTCTCGACGCTGTAGGTTTGTCGGGCTTTGAGATCCGCGAGAGTTGCGCGGCGGCCCGGACCACTGCCCTAGTTCTGCCAGACATCGCCACCTGTTCAGATTGTCTTCGGGAGATCTTTGCTCCCGGCAATCGACGGTATCTTTACCCGTTTACCAATTGCACGAATTGTGGACCGCGATTCAGTATCATCGAATCCCTCCCGTACGACCGTTCGAACACAACAATGAAAATTTTTCAGATGTGCGAACCATGCCGGAATGAGTATGGCAGCCCAGGTGACCGCCGTTTTCACGCCCAGCCTAATGCCTGTCCGGATTGCGGTCCAAGGCTCGAACTTTGGGACTACAGCGGAGGCGTGCTTGCCAGCCGCCATGAGGCGCTGCGGCAAGCAGCCGAGCTTCTTGGCAATGGCAGAATCCTGGCTCTGAAAGGGCTAGGCGGATTCCATCTACTAGTGGATGCCAGAAATCAGGAAGCAGTGCTGAAAATTCGTGAGAGAAAGCATCGTGCGGAAAAACCATTTGCCTTGCTGTATCCCTCGCTCCAGTCGATCCGGATGTCGTGTGAAGTTTCAGAGTTGGAACAGCGGCTTCTGTTATCCCCCGAATCTCCGATTGTGCTCTTGCGCAGGCGGAAATCCGCAGGCAATCACTCGCTTGACGACATCGCTCAGGCTGTCGCTCCGGCCAATCCCTGCTTGGGTGTGATGCTCCCGTACACACCGCTTCATCACATTCTGATGAAGGAGCTCAATTTCCCACTAGTCGCCACCAGCGGGAACATCAGCGATGAACCGATTTGTATCGAAGAGAAAGAAGCGCTTCGGCGATTAGGCGGCATCGCGGATGCCTTCCTGGTGCATAATCGCCCGATTCTCAGGCATGTCGATGATTCTGTGGTACGTCTCCTCCTTGGACGGGAACAAATCCTGCGTCGTGCGCGCGGCTATGCTCCCTTGCCAATGCTGCTATCCGCGTCGTCAGCTTTGTCACTCCCTCACCAGGCTTTTGGCCACCCTCTCCCCGCGGGAGAGGGGTCGGGGGTGAGGGGGCAGGCGCAAAGGAGCGGCTTTCATGCAAAATTGCCTGAGTCGCGGTGTACAGAAGGTGTTACCGATTGCGTTTTGGCAGTGGGAGCGCATCTGAAGAATGCCGTTGCCATGACGCTGCCTGCGACTTCGGTCGCCTCACCTGGCATTGAGGGCTGGATGGAAGAAGGAGGAGAGAGAGGTGACGACGTGAGGAAATTCGCATCCGCTCCGCGAATGACACTTGGAGGTGGAAAGGACATGCTTGCTCCTTCCAGCCACGTCTTGGTGAGTCAGCATATCGGCGACCTCGAAACTCGGGAGGCCTTTGAGGCATTTTTGAGAGTTATTGCAGACCTCCAATGTCTTTACAATGCCAAACCTGAGCGGATTGTCTGCGACCTCCATCCCGACTACCTTTCCAGCCAGTATGCTAAGGAGCGTGCTCTGGCCCTCGGAGTACCGTTGATTCCGGTTCAACACCACTACGCCCACGTTGCGGCGTGCATGGCGGAAAACCAGGTCGAGGCCCCAGCGCTCGGCGTTTCGTGGGACGGGACCGGCCTTGGGACCGATGACACGATTTGGGGCGGAGAATTCCTGCTGGTCAATGAAACAGCATTTGATCGAGTTGCTCATTTCCGTCGCTTCAGGCTGCCGGGTGGGGAAGCGGCTATCAAGGAGCCCAAGCGGACTGCCCTCGGTGTTTTGTTCGAGCTTTTCGGAGAAAGCCTGGCTGAACACAAAGAACTCGCTCCCATCCGGCAGTTCCCTCCGAATGATCTCTTGATCCTGCAACAAATGGTGGGGAAAGGAATCAATTCGCCGGAAACGTCCAGCGTCGGAAGGTTCTTCGACGCCGTCGCTTCGATCCTGGGAGTTCGCCATCAAGTCACCTTTGAAGGCCAGGCAGCCATGGAGCTTGAGTTTGCGTTGGGAGAGGAGGACGATGGATGCTATGGCTTGGCCATCGATGAGAAGGACAAATTGGTCATTGACTGGGAGCCTATGGTTAGGCAGATTCTTGCGGATTTGGAGCAGCGAGTTCCTATTGGCAGAATTACAGCAAGATTTCATAATACTTTGGTAGAAGTCATCGTAGAGGTCGCTTACCGAATTGGGGAAGAAAGGGTTGTTCTCACCGGTGGATGCTTTCAAAATGGGTATCTCGCTGAACGCGCGGTTCGGCGGCTCGAAGCCCAGGGATTTCGTCCTTACTGGCATCAGCGCGTTCCGCCCAACGACGGGGGGATGGCGTTGGGACAGATATTTGCCGCAGTCCGAAGCCAGATCCAGAGCCGCGCCGGGATGACCCGCGTGCCAATGACTGCTTGAGAGGGAATCGCAGCGGTCTGGACCGCTCACCAGTCGTTGTGGAGATTATCACCAAAATTATGCACCTCGTTCTGAGAAAGGTCGGACTCAGCAAGGTCGAAATGTCACCAGCTCCGCTAGGAGCGAAATATTTATAGCTAACCAGCCCTTTAATATGTTCTAGCTCCGTCAGGAGCGACATGGCAAACCGTAAGTTGATGCCGCTCCTAGCGGAGCTGGAAGAGGTCGATGGGAGTTCTCTGTGCTATAAATATTTCCCTCCTAAAGGAGCTGACTGAGATCTTCTGTACCGTCTCTATTGAGGACCTTAGGACCGCGGTTGAAATCCAGAGAGGATACGGACCTCTGAGGCTCCCACGCTTTGTTCCCAGGAGCGGCGGGGGAGTTAACTCTCATTTTTAGCCATCGCCCCGTTTTGCCGGGTGGGCAGGGTGCCCGAAGGGCGAGGTGAGAAGCGAGTCTCAATCGAAGGAAGCGCGGAACACGTCACTATAATTTGCGAACATTACGAACATTGATGGAATGGAGCCACTATGTGCCTGGCTGTTCCAGGGAAAGTGATTGAGATTGAGGACCTCCCAGGAATGAGAATGGGCAGGGCCGCTTTCGGAGGAATCGTCAAGCGCGTCTGCCTCGAATATACCCCGGAAGTTCAGGTGGGAGACTATGTCATGGTACACGTCGGGTTTGCGCTCAGCCGAGTCGATGAGGCTGAGGCAGCGAGAACCTATAAACTTCTCGAAGAGCTGAATCAGCTGGCTGAGCTGGAGATACCTGACGCGACCTCTCCGCCTTCCGGCGGCCAGAAGGAGTAAGCAATGAGATACCTGGACGAGTACCGCAATGAACAGCTAGCACAAAACGTTCTCAAAGAAATCTGCCGCGTCCAGACCAAGCCTTGGGTCTTGATGGAAGTGTGCGGCGGCCAAACTCATACCATTGTCAAGTACGGGTTGGACCATCTCCTGCCTTCGGAAATCGAGCTGGTCCATGGCCCGGGATGCCCCGTTTGCGTCACGTCGTTGGAGATGATTGACAAGGCCCATGCCATTGCTGCACGGCCCGACGTAATTTTTTGTTCCTTCGGCGATATGGTGCGTGTTCCCGGATCGCAAGTTGATCTGCTGATTCTCAAATCCCGAGGCGCCGATGTCCGAATTGTGTATTCGCCGCTCGATTGCCTGAACATTGCCAAGGCAAATCCGGAGAAAGAAGTTGTTTTCTTTGCGATCGGCTTTGAGACCACGGCTCCTGCCAACGCCATGGCCGTGTGGCGCGCAAAGCAAGAAGGGCTCAAGAATTTCTCGATTCTTGTCTCGCACGTCCTGGTTCCGCCGGCGGTCGCATCTATTCTGGAATCGCCTCTCAATCGCGTGCAGGGATTCCTGGGCCCCGGTCATGTTTGTGCGGTAATGGGCTACGAGGAGTATGAGCCAATCAGCGCCCGGTTCAAGGTTCCGATCGTCATCACGGGATTTGAGCCCCTGGATCTTCTCGAAGGAGTCTTGATGGTGGTGCGGCAACTGGAAGCAGGGAAGGCAGAGGTAGAGAATCAATACGGACGGGTCGTTACGCGAGAAGGGAACAGACGTGCTCAACGACTGGTCAATCAGGTGTTCGAGGTCGGCGATCAGAAATGGCGAGGAGTCGGATCGATTCCCAAAAGCGGTTACAAACTGCGTTCCGAATTCCGCGAATATGATGCCGAGCGGCTGTTTCAGATTGAGCAAATCGATACTCAGGAATCGACTGTGTGCATTAGCGGCCTGGTGCTGCAGGGCGTCAAGAAACCACACGATTGCCCCGCCTTCGGCAAGGAATGCAATCCCGAGCATCCACTGGGTGCCACCATGGTTTCGGCCGAAGGGGCTTGCGCCGCTTATTACCTTTATGGAAGGCATTCGCAAGGCCACTCCCAATTGGTGGAAGTGAGATCGCCCTGACCGAGGAAGGTATGATCTGAGATGGCAAAGAAAGAGACAAATATAGTGGAAAACCTGCTTCCTCTCCTGGGCGCCTGTCCGATGCCTATTCTGGATCACAAGGAAATAGTCCTGGGGCATGGCAGCGGAGGGAAGCTCACTCAGCAGCTTGTAGAGAAAATGTTTCTGCCTCGGTTCCAGAATGAACTTCTGGCTCCGCTTCACGATGGAGCCGTTTTCTTCCTGAATGGCGTCCGCTTGGCATTCAGCGCTGATTCGTATGTGGTCAGCCCCATTTTTTTCCCCGGAGGGAATATCGGCGAGCTAGCGGTGAATGGCACCGTGAACGACCTGGTCATGTGTGGTGCGCGGCCCCTCTATCTTTCCGTTTCATTCATCCTGGAAGAGGGTTTCCCAATCGACGACCTGTGGCGAATTGTCTGCTCAATGCAGGAGGCGGCCGCAAAGGCTGAAGTCGCCCTGGTCACAGGAGATACGAAAGTCGTTGATCGTGGTAAAGGCGACAAGATATTTGTCAATACCTCAGGTCTCGGCCTGGTTGATGATGGCATTGAGATCAGCCCTGCTCTGGCTCGACCGGGCGATGCCATCATCATCAACGGCCCTATCGCCGTGCACGGGATTGCCATCATGTCCGTGCGGGAAGGATTGGAATTCGAAACGCTGATCGAAAGTGACACGGTTGCGCTTAATAGTTTAGCGGAAGCGATGTTCACTGCCAGTCGAGGTATTCATGTCCTGCGCGATCCGACGCGCGGCGGTGTGGCCAGCGCGCTCAATGAGATTGCAGCCAAAGCCCAAGTAGGGATTTCAATTTCTGAAGATCAGATTCCGATCAGCGAAGAGGTCAAAGGGGCTTGCGCCATTTTGGGCCTCGATCCACTCTATGTGGCCAATGAAGGCAAGTTGCTCGCCTTCGTCTCTCCGTCTGAGAGCGAGAAGGTTTTATCCGCCATGCAAAACCATCCTCTCGGACGCGAAGCCAGGATCATCGGCAAAGTCGTCGCGGATCACCCGGGCAGAGTCGTGATGAAGACCCGCATTGGTGGCTCGCGCATCGTCGAGATGCTGAGCGGCGAGCAGTTGCCCAGAATTTGCTAGTCATTCCGCTCTTGACCAGGCAGTGGGTTCATAAATACGATGATGCATGCTGGTGGGAACCCACGTCTCTGCACATGGGAGGACGTCTCCGACGGGGATCATATCGAAGCGGGTAACGAGTGTCGCAGCCATCCCCTCGTGATTTACTCGTCTGTTCGCTTTACTGGGCCCAAGTAGCGATCCAGCCAATCGAGGGTTTCCTTGATCACGTGGTTCCGCGGCATGATATGCCCCGCCTCAAAAACAGCGTGGTGCTTATGCTCTGGAGGTGTCCCGAGAAGACGATACATTGGAACTTGAGAACTCTCAATGGGGTTAAAGAAATCATAGCGACCATTGAGCATCAACGTCGGAATAGTCACCCTTGGCGCAAAATTGATCGGATCGACCTCGGGCCTGGTTCTCTGCAAGGCGAAGCCGGGTCCAGTCAAGACACTCACCTTCAGACGGTTTTCCAGCGCCGGCATCAGGGCCCCCATACTTGCCCCCCAGCTAAATCCGTAGTAGCCAATTTTGTTGCGGTCGATATCTGAACGCGTCTCCAAATAGTCGATCGATCTGCCTAGGTCTTTGGACCAACAAATCACATGATCTCTGTATGAGATGGAAGCATCTGGTACGTCGGATGTAAGTCCATCTCCCCTTTCAAAGTTACTTTTCAGAATAGGCCAGAGGACGGCACGCCCACTTTTGATGATGAAGTCGATTCGCGTTACGTCTAAATCCTTGCTGGAACGAATCGTAATTGAATCACCGCCTGGAAAGTGAACAATAGTCTGGTAGGGCGGTACCATTTTCCGAGGTAGGAATAAGTAAGCGATAACGCGCTCATCTCCGTAAGCTGCTGCAAAAGTTATTCTCTCCTTCTCCCACTCGGGGTTACTTTGGTCTGCAGACTCGATGGCGGGGTTCAGCGCAGTCTTATCGTAGGAATAGAGGCTCTGATAGACTCGAAAAATCTCGTCGGATACGGGTTTCTCTTCGTCATAGTTACGAGCGGCAGATGGCACGAGCTGAGAAGCCACATTGGCGCTCATCTCTGCAGAAGAGTACTTCGCACATCGAAACCCGAAATGAGCATAACGCTGGAAAGGAAAATGGGCATCTGCCTCATTGAACATGTACACTGGTTCGTCCCAGGCGCCACCCAAGACATAGCGTTTGCCCTGACCTGCTTCATTCCAACACCACTCCTTGACATTGCCAGCCATGTCATGGGTCCCAAAGCGACTCATGCCTTGATAGCTCCCCACTCGAGCCGGACCTCGGCCACTAAAATTACTGAGTGGAAAAATATACGAGCTCAGCCATGCATCAAAAGTGAGTGCTGCATTATACCAGTGATAGATCGACGGAAGACTCTTGCCCGCAAACTCTGCATAGGCTGCTGCTTCATACCAGCTCACGCCACCCACCGGATAGTCCTCTTGGCCCTTTGGGAAGTCTCCTGCTTCCCAGGTGGCTGGGCCGGGCCTGCCCGTTTCATCGCGGAATTCGGCCATGGCTTCCTCCCATGAGAGTATCCGCCCGTCTTTAAGAAAGGAATGTTTCCAAAACTCCTGCTTTTGATAACCTCCCCGGTCCACGAATTCCTTGTATTGCCTGTTGGTGACTTCATCTTTGTCGAGCCAATAGGCAGATAGTTCAACCGGTTCCATGCGCGCAAACCCGGGGATAATGAGCGAGAAGGGAGAACCGCTGCTCGGTACATGAATCATTCCAGGGAGGCCAGTGCCTTCTGGGTCGAGCGTGAAGGAAGTGATGTCTGACCCACCTGAAATGTCCTCTACTGTGACGAACCCCTTCTTTTCGAGTTTCCAGCGAAACAGGCCGAGTGGAATCCTCGCTGCATTGAGCGGTGACCGGCCCAGATGCGTCCAGGCTTTGTCAACCGCATCGTAATCTTTGATGTAGATGTCTGCTCCGGGGGGTATGGTATGAATCGAAACCGATCGCGACAAAGTGGGCCATAGTTTGAGGAAGGACGCATCCGTGGAAACGTACCTCTCTGCTTCTCGAGCCAAGCGAAAAGCGGCTGTGTGTTTTCCTTCGTCAATCAGCCTATTGATTTCTGGCAGCGCCTCCTCTCTCGCCCATCGCACTTTGGCCTGGTGGTGGAATAACCATCCCAGTAGTGAGCCAAGAAGCAGAAGAATGAGAAGGCCAGGGATGGCCACCCGCTTCTGCCTGACCCATTCTGAAAAGACTTTCCACCCACTCCCACTCACTTCGGGCAGCGCCATGCGGGATTGATACTCCGTCAAGTCCTTCAATACTTCAGCCGCGGAAGCATAACGTGACTTCGGATCTTTCTCGAGAGCCCGACAAATGATTTGCTCAATTTCCGCCGAAACCTCTGGACGAACTTCCTTTAGCCGCCTCGGCTTCGTCGTAAGAATGGCATGAATAATCGCCTCGGAGCGGGCACCCGGAAAAGGAAGCTGCCCGGCGAGCATTTCATACAGCACCACACCTAGTGACCAGACGTCTGAGCGTGCATCCACTTCCTCGCCACGCGCCTGCTCCGGCGAGATGTAGGCCATCGTCCCCATGGTCGTGTGAGTCTGGGTGATCTTGGTCAACCCACCCAGCTTGGCTAAGCCAAAATCAATGATCTTGACCAATCCATCTGGAGTGACCAGGATGTTGCTCGGCTTGATGTCTCGATGCACGATTTCCCGGCTGTGTGCTTTCGCCAAGCCCAAAGCTATTTGCGAGGCAATGTCCACAGCCTCTTTGACAGGCAAGGGCCCGCGCTCAATCTTCTGCTTCAGCGTTTCGCCTTCATGGTAGGCCATGACGATGAACATCTGTCCATCGTCGGTCTCCCTAATTTCATGAATAGTGCCGACGTTGGGATGGTCCAAGGCCGAAGCAGCCTTGGCTTCGCGGATGAATCGAATCTTTTCTTCTGCATCCGGGCTGATATGGTGGGGAAGAAACTTGAGGGCAACTAGGCGCTCGAGTTTCAGGTCCTGAGCTTTGTAAACCACACCCATACCACCTTCGCCCAGCTTCTCAAGGATGCGATAATGAGAGACTGTTTGGCCAATCAGCGAATGACTCGACCACCGACTGGGCGTGACAGCGGTTGGCTGCTCTGAATCCGTAGCCATCCCCTTAGCCGCTACCTCCACAGCGGGGGCTTCAATGAAACTCTCCGCTTCCGACCGCTCTGCCAGCAGCGATTCGACTTCTCGGCGCAACTCCGCCTCCCCGGCGCAAGCTTCCTCAAGGTAAGCCTTCCGCTGGCTCGGTGCCTGCTTGAGGACCAGGTGATAAAGATTCTCAATTTGCTGCCACCGTTCAGGCGTCATAAATTTTAGAGTGGGAGGTGACAAGTGACAAGAGATGCATGGTGTTTGAGAATGACGAATCTAACGTGTTCCATAGAGATGCCGCCTCAATGAGGCCGCTTCCTTTTCGATCGCCCGCGGCTCAAGAAATAGGTGTCTTTCCCCCTTCTTACCGTGGAAGCCCTACCTTTCGGACGAGATCTTGGAACCGAGGATCCGACTGAAGGCTATCGAGTCTTGGGTCAAGTTTGAGTAACACCATGTACCACGACCGCTCTTGATAAGCCTTTTGCAACGATGCGACCGCTTGATCTTTCTCACCAAGGCCTACTTGGACTACGGCTATGTCAGAGGGGGAGACATAACGTTGTTTCGATAGTTCCTTCAATTGGTCAAGTACCCTTTGCGCCTGGCTTTTCTGACCTGACACGCCATAGGCGTGTCCGAGCGCCCCAATCGCCCACGTCATGTGTTTAGCAAGGGTTGTCGCACGGTTCAACTCTGCAATAGCCTCCTCAACCATCCCTTTCTGCTCATAACCGCGTCCAAGTTCGAAGTGCGCCCAGAACGAGCTTGAGTCCATCTGCAGCATCTTCAGACATTTCTCGATCGATTGGTCGTACTGGCGAGCGTAGTAGTAATGCCATGATTGGTGACCATTGATTATTCGGTCGAGCGGGTCGAGCTCAAGAGCTCGCTTGCTTTCGGTGAAGGATTCTCGGGTCCGGCCCATTGTCATCAAACAGTGTGAGTACCAATGGTGCGCGTTGGCGTAGGCTGGGTTTAAATCGATTGCTCGCTTGAGTTCTTTCTCAGTGCCTAACCAGTCCCAATCAAAGTGCAGCTTGATGTAGGCAAGCGACGTGTGTGCTTCGGCAAGGGTTTCGTCGATCTCCAGTGCCTTGAGTACCGCTGCATTTGCTTTTGGCATAGCTTCATCCGGTGAAACTGTGCCATCTTCCCACGTTGCAAGTACGCTGTAAGAGTCGGCCAACCCGGTATATGCCAGGGCATACATGGGATCTTTCTCGATTGCCTGCTCAAAGTAGTTGATGCCTTCCCTCAACCCCCGAGGCCTCCTGTTCCAATAGTAGCGCCCCTTTAGATAGAGATGATAAGCTTCGGAGTTTTCCGTGTAAGGTTTGTTCAATCGCTTTTTCTCTTCACCCGTCAACCTTAGCCGCAATTTCTCTGAGATTTCCTTCGAGATCTCCTCCTGCACAGTAACAATTTCTGCCAGCTTGCGGTTATAGTGCTCGCCCCAAATCTGGTTGTTGTCTCGTACATTCACAAGTTCAACCCCGATCAACAGCGCATCGCCGTGTTGAGAGACTCTGCCCGTGAGGACCGCTTGCACACCCAGCTCGTGCCCCACAGCCTGCGCATCTGTCTCCCGGCCCTTGTAGGGGAACACCGAGTTGCGGGACTTCACCTGGATCTTGGACAACTGAGAGAGGCTGTTGATGAGGCTCTCGGTGATCCCGTCACTTAGATATTCCATATTGGGATCGGCATTCACATTAGTGAACGGCAGCACGGCAATCGAATCTATCGCTTTATCGGTTGGCATTCCGCGCCGAACGAGGAGGTAAAGCCCAAGGCTCATCAGTGCCAGACCAGCAAGCAGAACGAGCCGACGCGAAGCACTCTTCAATCGTTGGACCTTCTCCAGTCGACTCCCTCTACCAGCCAAAACAACTCGAGAATCACTTTCCCTTTTCAGATTTCTAAGGTCTACCAGCAGTTCACGGCTCGACTGGTAACGCCGTTCCCGATCTTTCTCCAGGCATTTGCGAGTGATTCTTTCCAGTTCTGTCGGCAGGTTATAGTTAAACCGAGCCAAGGCTTCCGGCTGTCTATGGAGAATGCGATCCGTCGTTTCACTGCTGCTGGTCCCAGCGAAAGGCAACCTGCCGGTCGCCATCTCATACAACACAATCCCCAGGCTGAAGATGTCTGTGCGGTGGTCGACTTCTTTGCCCAACACCTGCTCCGGGCTCATGTATTGGAGCGTGCCCAGCACGACTCCTGTTTCAGTGCTGACGACTGTGCTGACGTCGCTACGGACCACTGGTCCTTCAGGCCTGGCGATTTTAGCCAGTCCAAAGTCCAGCACCTTCACCTGTCCGCGCTGGGTTAGCATGATATTGGCCGGCTTGATGTCGCGGTGTGTAATGCCTTTGGTGTGAGCCTCATCCAGCGCATCGGCCACCTGAACACCAATATCCAGGATCTCGGCAGTTTCCAGCGGACGCCCTTCAATCCTGGCTGCCAACGTCTGTCCCTCCACGTACTCCATGGCAATGAAGCGCATGCCCTCGAATTCTCCGATTTCGTAGATCGTGGCCACATT
>Ga0075433_10000722_pt1 | contig 22607 bp, 20 predicted proteins | sample RhiMethybrSRZTD2_FD_75299 | JGI IMG/M metagenome (GOLD analysis project Ga0075433, IMG submission 75299) | Populus rhizosphere microbial communities from Tennessee, USA - Rhizosphere MetaG P. TD hybrid SRZTD2 | ecosystem: Host-associated > Plants > Roots > Rhizosphere > Soil | place: USA... | reverse complement strand
GCCCCAAGCTGGCGATCGTGGCCCTGGTCTGCTTCTTCCCGATCACCGTCGCCACGATCGACGGACTGCGCTCGGTGGACCCCGAAACGAGCAAGATGATGCGCACCCTGGACGCCTCTCGCAGGCAGATGCTCTGGCGAGTAGAAGCGCCGACCTCGCTGCCGTCCTTCTTCAGCGGCGCGAGGATCGCCGCCGTACTCGCCCCGATCGGCGCCGTGTTCGGCGAGTGGGCCGGGGCCGACTCCGGGCTCGGCCACATGATCCTCCAGGACAACGCGCAACTGGAAACCGCGCGGGTGTTCGCCGCCGCCTTCCTGCTCTCGGTAATCGCCCTCGCCCTATACGGCCTCCTCGCCCTCGCAGAGCGCCGCATCGTCACTTGGCGATAGAAAGCAGGGGATGAAGCCGCCCCGCCTGCCGGCGATCGCCGTCGCCCTCGCCCTGCTCGCGCTCACCCTTGGCCTCGCGGCCTGTGGCGAGAAGAGCGACGACACCGCCGGCGGCGCGACCGAACCGCTCAGCCTGACGCTCGACTTCTACCCCAACCCCGACCACGCCGGCATCTACATGGCGCAGAAGCTCGGCTACTTCGCCGACGCCGGGCTCGACGTCTCGATCCACACGCCGTCGGACCCGGCGGCGCCGATCAAGCAGGTGGCCGCGGGGCAGACCGACCTGGCGATCTCCTATGAGCCCGAGGTCCTGCTCGCCCACGAACAGGGGCTCGATGTGGTCGCCGTCGGCGCCGTCGTCGACCGACCGCTGACCTCACTGATCTGGCTGAAGAAATCAGGCGTAAGGGGGGTGGCCGACCTGCGTGGCAAGACGATCGCCACCGCCGGCATCCCCTACCAGGACGCCTACCTGAAGACGATCCTCGCTCGCGCCAAGCTCACCCCGGCCGACGTCGACTCGGTCAACGTCGGCTACGGGCTGCTGCCGGCGCTGGTCGGCGGCAAGGCTCAGGCGATGCTGGGGGGCTTCAGCAACGTCGAGGGAGTCGACCTGCGCCTGCGCGGCAAGGACCCCGTCGTCACCCCGGTCGACAGGCTGGGGGTGCCGACCTACGACGAGCTCGTGCTGGTCGCCAACCGCAAGCGGCTCGAAGAAGACCCACAGAAGGTGCGGCTCTTCCTCGGCGCGCTGGCCCGCGGCACGGCCGCCGCCGTAAAGAGCCCGGACGCGGCGACCAAGGCCGTGCTCGACGCCAACTCCGACCTCGATCCGAAGCTCACCCGGGCCGAGATCGCGGCGACGCTGCCGTTGCTATCCAAGCGCGGCGAGATGGACGCCGCCGAGTGGAGGGAATTCATCGCCTGGATGGGGCGCAACGGCCTGATCTCCGGCCGGCCGAGCACCGCCGAAGTGCTCAGCGACGAATACCTGGCGGGCGAGATCCCCGACTAACGGGCGAGGTCGCCGAGCAGCTCGAAGCCGCCCTCCTTGAGCAGGGCCGTGACCTTCTCCGGCGCCAGTGGGCGCGAGAAGAGGTGGCCCTGGGCGTAGTCGCAGCCGAGCCGGCGCAGCTCGGAGAGCTGCGCCTCGTTCTCGACCCCCTCGGCGATCGCGTCGAGCGAGAGGGCTCGCGCCATGCCGATCACGGCCTCGACGATCGCTGTCCGCTCCTGCTCGACCCCGAGCCCGTCGACGAAGGAGCGGTCGATCTTGAGCGCGTCGAAGGGGAAGTTGTTGAGGTAGGCGAGCGAGGAGTAGCCGGTGCCGAAGTCGTCGAGGACGAGCCGCACCCCGATCTCGCTCAGCGCCTCCAGGGTCGCTGTGGCGCTGGCCGACTCCTCGACCAGGACGCTCTCGGTCACCTCCAGGCGCAGGTTGACCGGGTCGAGGCCGGTGCGGGCGAGTATCTCGCCCACCGAGTCGGCCAGGTCGCGGTGGGCGACCTGGCGCGCCGAGAGATTGACCGCGAGATCGAGCGGGCGGTCGTCGGGCCGCAGGTCGTGCCAGCCGAGCGCCTGGCGGCAGGCGGTCTCCTGCACCCAGCGCCCGATCGGCTCGATCAGGCCGCTGTCCTCGGCGATCGAGACGAACTCGCTCGGGTCGAGCAGGCCGCGTTTGGGGTGGTTCCAACGCACCAGCGCCTCGAGGCCGACGATCTCGCCGGTGCCCAGGGCGACCACCGGCTGGTAGCGCAGCTCGAGCTCGTCGCGGTGGAGCGCGTGGCGCAGCTCGCGCTCGGTCTCCAGGCGGCGCACGGCGCGAGCCCGCATCGCCGCGTCGAAGACCTCGCAACGACCCCGCCCACGTTCCTTCGCCCGGTACATCGCCGCGTCGGCGTCGCGGATCAGCAGCTCGGCGTCGACCGGCTCGCGGCCGGTGGGGCGGGCGACGGCGATGCCGATGCTGGCGGTGACGAAGTGGTCGGCGCCGCCCATCGGGTAGGGGTCCGAGAAGGCATCCGCCACCCGGTCGGCGATCGCCAGCGCCTCGTCCTCGTCGGTGAGGCGGTCGACCAGGATGCCGAACTCGTCGCCGCCGAAGCGGGCGACGATGTCCCCCGGCCGCAGGTGGGCGCGCAGGCGGGGAGCCACCGCCCGCAGCAGCTCGTCGCCGGCGTGATGGCCGATGCTGTCGTTGATCAGCTTGAAGTGGTCGAGGTCGAGGAAGAGGATGCCGACGGGCGAGCCCGAGGCGAGGCTGCGGCGCAGCGCATCGCGCAGCGAGTCGACGAAGCTGAGCCGGTTGGGCAAGCCGGTGAGCGAGTCGTGCAGGACCCGGTGGCGCAGCGCCTCGTCAGCGCTGTGGCGCTCCAGCGCATCGGCGAGCACGTTCGCCGAAGCCTGGACGAAGTGGACATCCTGGGGAGTGAACCGGCTCGGCTCGGTGGAGTGGATGTCGAGCACACCGAAGGGGCGCTCCTTGCCGGCGATCGGCACGGCGAGGCTGCTGCGCACGCCCATCACCCGCAGCGCCGGCGGCATCGAGAAGCGCGGCTCGCTCGACCAGTCGTCGACGATCACGTGCAGGCCCGACTCCAGCGCGGCGCCGGCGTGCGAGTCGCGCGCGGCCGAGGCGCGGCGCTCCGATCCTTCGCGCTCCTCCAGCCCGGCGCGGAGGTGGAGGCGCCGCCCCTCGCGACCCGCCTCCCAGACGCAGGCGGCCTCGACGCCCTCGATCTCGGTCATCAGCGGCACCGTCTGCTTCGCCAGCTGCATCGGGTCGCCGTCCTGCAGGGCATAGCGGCCGAGCCGCGCGACCGCCGCCTGCTGGGCGGCCGCCCGCTGCAGCTCGCCCTCGGCGAGCTTGCGCTCGGTGATGTCGTAGAGGACGCCGTGCCAGACATGGGTGCCGTCGCGGTCCGGCTCGAGCACAGCCTCATCGAGGATCCAGACCACCTCGCCCTCGCGGGTGATCATCCGGTAGTCGACCGGGGGGGCGCCGCCATCGGCGACGGCCTTGTGGGACTCCTGCCCGAGCGCCCGCTCGCGATCCTCGGGATGCAGGCAGCGCGCCCAGAGCCCCGGATCGGCCATCCACTCCTCCGGGCTGTAGCCGAGGATCTCTTCGATCTGGGGGCTGACGTAGCGCCAGCGACCGTGCTCACCGAGCTCGCACGAGTAGACGATTGCCGGCAGGCGCTCGACCAGGCGGCGGTAGTCGTCGCCGGCCGAAGAGATCTCGTCGAGGAACTCGGTGACTTTCTCATCCGGCCAGCCCTCGCTGTTGGGACCGTCCGCGCGCTCCATGCGGGCCTATCGGCAAGCCGGGACGTTGCTTGAAGCCTGGCGCTACCGATACAGACCGATCGTCCAGAGACCGGCGAGACCGCGGAAGGGCTCGTACGGAGCGAAGAACTCCTCGACCTCCTCGACGGTGGCGCGGCGGCCGAGCCGGGCGAGGCGGCCGACGAGCTTCAGGTAGATCAGGTCCCCGGCCGGCAGCGAGTCCGGGTCGCCCCGTCCGAACAGCCCCAGGCACTGCACGGTCCAGGGGCCGATCTCGGGGATCGCGAGCAGCCGCCGGTCGGCGCCGGGGTCAGCCGGGTCGCAGCGCCCGGCGGCGATCTCGCGGGCAACCGCCCGCAGAGCGATGGAGCGGGCCAGCGAGAGGTCCATCGCCGCGAGCTCGGCCGGCGCCCGTCCGGCGATCGTCGCCGCCCCCGGCACATCCCGCAGAGCGCGGTCGAGCTTTCGTCCGCTATCCGGATGAAACCTCGACCGCGGTGGGGTGGGGGCGGATTCGAGCCGCGGGCCCCAGCGGCCGACGATGCGGCGCTGGATGCGCGCCGCTCGCTCGCTCTCGATCAGCTGCTTGACGACCGCCCAGGCAAGCGCCTCCCAGGCCCAGGGACGCCGTCGCGGCCGCAGCCAGGGACGGCGGCGCAGCACCGGCCCGAGCAGCGAGTCGCGGCGGAAGCGACGGTAGAGCTCGCCGAGGTCGTCGTCGACGCCGAGCGCGAAGCGCATCCGCTCGCTAGCCAGGCGCAGCTGCGCCGCACCGGCGGGCCTGCTCGGCTGCGGCGGCAGCGAGCCCGGCGCCGCGACGGCATCGGGGTCGAGCGGCTCAGCGCGCAGCGCCACCCGCTGCCGGCCCGGTTCCCAGGCGCGGACGAGCACCGGGCTCTCCTCCACCCGCAGCAGTCGCGAGACGACCCCGTCGCGCACCCACATCACCCGGTCCTCGCTGCTGTAGCGCGGCAGGCGGAAGGGCGAGGGCGGACGGACTTCGACCTCGACGGGCCTCAAACGCGACCCATGTTCCCGTTTCAGGCCCGTCGGCGGGGTGTTCAACGGCCGAGCAGGTGCACGTCCACGAGGAACGAGCGGCTGGCGACAATCTTTGGCTGGCGCCTGCGGCCCGGCAGCAGCCGGCCGGGCGACCTACTCGCCACCGCCCGCACCGTCGCCACCGTCGCCGCGCCGGCGAGAACGCCCCCGACGGCGGCGATGGCCGCCGTCCGCGCCTCGCGCAGCGCAAGCGCACGCGGGGCCTGCTGCTCCAAAACCCGGACGCGGACCGGCTCCAGCTCGAACTCGCTCACCCGGCCGACTGTAGCGATGCGATACGCGGTGGCCGGCGGCAAAGCCGGAAACTGCGTCTTTAAGCGTTGCCGATCGCCTTCTCGAAGATCCGGTAGCGCTTCACCACCTTGCCCCCCATCCCTTCCATCGCCCGGTTCATCGGCTCGTTCGTCTCCAGGATCCAGCCCATCTCGCCGCCGGGGATGCCGTCTGGGCTGGCCGCCTCCAAGTGCTTCAGGTAGAGGCCGGCGGCGACGCCGCTATGGCGATAGGCGTGCTTGACGCCGAGCGCGAAGACCCGCACCCGGTCGATCTTGCGCTTGCCGAGCAGGAACCTGAGCCAGCCGAAAGGCAGCAGGCGGCCGTTCAGCTTCACCATCACCTGGTTGATGTCCGGCAGGGTGAGCGCGGCGCCGACCACCTCGCCGTCCTTTTCGGCCATGTAAGCCCAGTCCTCGTCGAGCACCTGCTTCAGGTTCTTGGCCTGGAACTCGGCCTCCGCATCGGTGATCGGCACGAAGCCCCAGTTGTCGCCCCAGGCCTCGTTGTAGACGTCCATGAAGCGGCGCACCTCGGCCGCCATTTCACGCGTGCGCATGTTGCGGATCGCAATCCCTTCCTCGCGCAGCGCCTTCTCGGCGGCGGCGTGGATCGAGGCGTCGAAGCGCTCGCCCTCCTTGAGGCTGCCCAGCTCCAGTTCCCACATCAGCACGTCGATGGCCTTGTCGAAGCCGTGGGCTTCGATCAGGCCCCTGTAGTGGGGCGGGTGCCAGGGCTCGAGGATCATCGGCCGCAGCTCGTATCCCTCGATCAGGATCCCGACCTCGTCGTTGGTGGTGAAGTCCATCGGCCCAAGGATGCGCGAACGACCGCGCTCGGCCGCCCATTCCGTCGCCGCGTCGAGCAGCGCCGCGGCGACCGCCGGGTCGTCGGCCGTCTCGAAGAAGCCGAACATCGCGTCGCCGCCGCCCTGGAACTCGTCCCAGCGCTCGTCGAGGTGGGCGCTGATCCGGCCGACCGGCTCGCCGTCGCGCTCCGCGATCAGGTACTTCGCCTCGCCGTGCTCGAACCAGGGGTTCTTCCTGCGGTCGAGGAACTCCATCCGCTCGAAGATCAGCGGCGGCACCCATTGCGGGTGCTCGCGGTGCAGCCGGAAGGGGACCTTGACGAAGCGCCTCAGCTCGCGCCGATTGCGGACGGGGCGGATTTCGACGCTTGCCACGGAAGACATAAATTTCGCGCTTCGCTCACGGCGCGAAGAACCAGAGATGCACGCTTGTTCGCTCCGCGCTCATGGAACCTACACTCTGCGCATGAGCGAAACCGCGAGGGCCCCCGTCGACGTCTTCGAGAAGGCCCGCAGCCACGAGCGGCTGGATCAGCTGGAAGCGGCCAAGCAGCACGACCTCCTTCCCTACTTCCGGCTGCTCACCTCGGAGGCGGGCCCGGTGGTCGAGATGGAGGGGCGCGAGACGATCATGCTCGGCTCCAACAACTACCTCGGCCTGACCGCCGACGAGCGGGTCAAGGCGGCGGCGCGCGAGGCGCTGGAGGCCTACGGCACCGGTGTCACCGGCTCGCGGCTGCTCAACGGCACCACGCCGCTGCACGTCGAGCTCGAGCACGAGCTGGCCGAGTGGATGGGGACCGAGGAGGCGATCGTCTACACCACCGGCTACCAGGCGAACGTCGGCTGCATCGGCACGATCCTCGGGCCCGGCGACACGGTGATCTGCGACTCCGGCGACCATGCCTCGATCCTCGACGGCTGCAAGCTCTCGGGCGCGAAGCTGCGCCCCTTCCGCCACAACCGCATGGACAAGCTGGAGAAGATGCTGCGGCGGGCGGGCGAGGACGGCGGCGGCGCGCTCGTCGTCGTCGACGGCGTCTTCTCGATGGAGGGCGACGTCTGCGACCTGCCGCGGATCGTCGAGCTCTGCCGGGAGCATGGGGCGCGGCTGATGGTCGACGAGGCCCACGGGGCGGGCGTGCTCGGCGCGCGCGGCGCCGGGGCGGCCGAGCTGTTCGGCCTCGAGGACGAGGTCGACCTGCGGATGGGGACGTTCTCCAAGAGCCTCGCCTCCTGCGGCGGCTTCGTCGCCGGCCCGGCCGAGGTGATCGAGTACCTGCGGATCGCCTCGCGCTCTTTCGTCTTCAGCGCCTCGGCGGTGCCGGCGGCGGTGGGCGCGGCGCTGGCGGCGCTGCGGGTGATCCGCTCCGACGGCCCGCGACTGTTCGAGGCGCTGCTCGCCAACGCCGAGTACCTGCGCGAGGGGCTGCGGCACCTCGGCCTCAAGGTGGTGGAGCCGGGGACCCTCCCGGACGGAACCGTCGCGACGACCCCCGTCGTGCCGGTCATGGTCGGCGACGACTGGCAGGCCGTCCTGTTATGGAAGGCACTCTTCGACGCCGGCGTCTACACCAACGTCGCGATCCATCCAGCGGTGCCGCCGGGCGGGGCACTGCTGCGCACCAGCCTGATGGCAACCCACAGCCGCGAGCACCTCGACGGAGCCCTGGGAACGATCGCCCGGACCATCGAAGACTTTCCTGAGCTTCCACGTACTTGAGCGGCTGTCCATACCCCCGTCGGGGTAGTTTCCCCCTTGTCCAATTTCGCGACAAGTCCTTCGTCGCGAGAAAAAGATGCTCTTAGCGAACGGGCCGCCGATTCTTCGCCCACTCCGGGTTGACGCTCGCCACCCCGACCGCATAGCTTGCCTCCCTCGCCGCGCATCCTGGTCAGGAGGGAGCCGCGGCGAGAGTTCAACTCAGCCGAGCCGGGTTGCTCCGGCCGGGACGGGAGACCAGTCAACAAACCCCTAGAGGGAGGAGCCCCAGTGGAAGCTGCAACGATCGCCCCTGCTTCAACGCACCCGACCGCGACCCAGACTCCGCAGCACATGCAGGCATTGGCTCGCGCCAACCGGGTGCGGCTCGCCAGAGCGGAGCTGAAGCGATCGATCGGGCGCGGCGAGGTCGACGTGGCGGAGGTGATCCGCGACTGCCCCTGGGAGACCGAGAGCATGACGCTGGCCGAGCTGCTGACCAGCCAGCGACGCTGGGGCCGTACCCGCGCTCGCAAGCTTCTGCAGGCGCTCGCCCTGAGCGAGAATAAGCGGGTCGGCACGCTGACGCCGCGTCAGCGGGCGCTGCTGACGAGTGCCCTCAGTCCACGGGCTCGGGACACGGTCCTGGTCTGAAGGGGCGATCCGGTAGGGCCTCCACTTAACTTTTTCGGTGGATCGCCTTTCTGCTGTCGCCCGGAGGCGTCGACGAAAAAGTACAAGACGTTCCGGCCCTACCGGATCGCCCCTTCTCAGGCCTGATCAGTCAACCCCTGAGCCCGCCGGCCCTGAACGACAATCCTCCAGAGGCCTTCTGGAAAGCGCGGCGCAAGGCGTAGAAGGAGGCGAGGAAGGCTGCGGCGCCGGCGGCCAGGCAGGCCGCCAGGACGAGGCCCGCCAGGTAGAAGAGGGCGCCGGTGACGAGGACGAAGGCGGTGCCGGCGAGCAGGGTGGTGTGCGAGCGGTAGCCAGCGAGGTGCTCACGCAGGGAAACCTCGAGGCCGCCGAGGCCGCCGAGGACGACGCCGATGCCGATCGCCGTCGGATCCTTGCCGGCGATGCCGACGACGAGCGCGACGATGCCCGCGAGCACGGTCAGCTCGGCGAGCGGGAAGGACCCCCAGGGCGCGGGAGGGCGCTCGTCGGCCCCGCGAGCTTGGCCTTTCCTACCCCGGTCGCTCAACGGCCGCAAGCCGCCCGGCTAACGGGCATCCAGAGGAGACCTTGACCCGCCACCAGCCCATCAGCATGCCGAGCGGGCCGAGGCGCGGCCGGGAGTGCCAGTGGCCGCAGCCGGGCTCGCCGATGTCGGCGCGGGAGATCCGCAACCACTTGTGCTCCGCGGGCGACGCCAGCATCCGCTCGAGCAGCTCGCGATTTCGCGTCTCCAGCTCGGCCCGCTCCTGCAGCCGGCGCCGGGCGACGCCGATGCGGGTCGCCAGGGAATCGCGAATCGCCTCCAGGTCGCCGAGGCCGAGCGCCCGCGGCTCGCTCGATACAGCCGCCACCCCGGCGTCGATCCGAACGCGGCGGAAGGCATCCGAGAGAAGCGAGCCGAGCTGCGCTTCGAGGCGCCCGATCTGGCGGCGCAGCTCCGCCCGCGCGAGCCGCTCGTCGCCGTCAACGCGAAGCGCGGTGCGAGTCTCTTGATCGAGCAAGTTCGGCATAGCTCGAAATCGAGTGTAGATCACGAAGTTGACTCGAAAGACAGCGACAGTGTTAAGCCCTGGAAGTCACGCGGCTTCCAGGGTTGCTGCGACCATCCAGAGCGCCTCGTCGACGGCAATCTGGGGGACGCCTTCGACCTGGACGGCGGCGATCGCGATGCGGCGGGTGCGGCGGCCCACGCCGCGGTCCTTGCCGGTGGCGCCGAAGAGGAGGCCGGCCGGCGCGCGCTCGTCGGCGATCACCAGCGTGCCGTGCGAGAGCTCCCCCGGTCGGCCGTCGAGCGACTCGCCAGGCGCCGAGTCGCGGATGCAGAGCGTGCCTTCGAGCCGGTCGGCATCGAAGGCCCGCAGCGCGATCCCCGTCTCCACGGTGGCGATCGTCAGCGCGTCCGCCGGCAGGCCGTGGGTCTTGAAGCCGCCGTCCTGGAGGCGGTCCAGGGCGAGCTGCTCTATCGGGGTCCGGGTGCGGTCGGGGTCGAGGCCGATCTGGCGGAAGAAGACGCGGTAGGCCCAGGGGATCGGCCGTTCGCGCATGTGGATCGCGTGCGCCCCGTAGAAGCGGTTCGAGGTCTCGCGCAGGCGCCGCTCGACCGGCTCCGGGCTGCGGCCCGGACGACCGTCGACCTCGATCCAGGAGATGCCGAGGCCGGGGAACTCGGCGGCCACGTGCGGCGCGACCCAGCCGAAGGTCGAGGAGGGCTCCCAGCCCCAATCCGAGTCTGCCGCACCTCGATTCATCGCCCGCCCCCCTGCGCGGTCCGGCTCGCCTTCAGCAGGCGCTCGACTCTGTCACCCAGCTCGGCCGCGTCGAGCTCGCCGATGCTCGCGCTCTCCAGGGTGCCCCCCGGATAGGCGTAGGCGAAGGTCGGGCAGCCGCCGACCCGGTACAGCTCACCGACCGCGCCGTCACGGTCGTAGCCGACCGGCATCTTCCACCGCCGCTGCTGGACCAGGTCGCGGACCGTGTCGCGATCGTCGCGAATGTCCAGCGAGAGGAAGCTCACCCGTCCACGGTATCGCGCATAGAGCCGGCTGACGACGTCCTGCTGGTCGACGCAGTTGCCCCCTTTGCTGAACCAGAAAGAGATCACCAGCGGCCGGTCGAAGAGATCGCAGACCCGAATCGCTTCGGGCGTGCGGACCCGGCAGGCGGGACTGCGCCGAGCATCCGAAGGGCACGGCACCGCCGCCGAGGAGCAGTCGTCCTGAGCGACGTTGGCGTCGCCTTCCAGCCTTCCCGCCGCGGCCGGCACGGCGAACTCCGGCAGCGCCCAGCGCGCCGGCTGCTGGTCGAGCCCAAGGGTCCCGCCGCCGCCCGGCACACCATGGATCAGCGCCACGGCGACGATCGCGACGAAGAGCAGCCCGACGAGGATCGAGTAGCGGTCTTTCACCTCTCACCGCCGACGGGCCGATTCCGGCCCCATATATCCCGTTTTAGGCTCATCGGCGGAGGTGACCAGCGCTCAGCCAAGACCAAGGCGGCGGGCAGCGCCACCAGCACCCCGAGCAAGGCCACGACAAGGTCGATCACGGTGACGAACCCAAACTCGCGCAGCATCCGCACGTCGCTGGCGATCAGCACCGCGAACCCGGCGATCGCGGTGACGCCCGACGCCAGCACCGCGGCCCCCGTCCGCGTGTAGGCGCTGGTCAGCGCCGCCCCCAGCTCCCGCCCTGCGCTCCGCTCCTGGCGAAAGCGAGCAGCGAGGATCACGCTGAACTCGGTGGCGATCGCGATCGTCAAAGCCCCCAGCGCCGCCGACATCGGGTTGAGCGGCACGCGAGTGATCCAGAGCACCAGCGCCGCCCAGCCGGTGGCCAGCACGACTGGCACGAGCGGAACCAGGGCCCGTGCCAAGGACCGGTAGGCCAACAGCAGCACGAGTGCCACGGCCACCAACCCGGCCAGCGTCAGCAGGTAGCGGCTGTCCGACAGATCGGAGGCCGCAGATGCGGCGATGACAGGGAGCCCCCCCAGCTCCACCTGCACCCCCGGCGGCGGCCCGCCTTTCTCCCCTGGAGTCCCGATCTCGTCCCGAATCCGGTCGATCAGCGCCTGCTGGTCCTCCAGCGATTGCGCCCGGATACCGAAGCCGAGCAGCGCCGTTCCCGCCGGCAGCCCGGTCTTCGAATCGACGGTCGCCACCTGCCGCAGGTCGTAGGCGGGGATCTGCTTCAACGCGGCACGGATGCTCCTCTGACTCAACGGCCCCGTCGCACCGGTCAGAGAGCCGCCGGTGACGAAATCCGACAGCGCCGCCCCCGGGCATATTTCAGCTCCCTGACAGCTCGGTTCGGACCCTTCGAACCCACCAGCCCTGAGGGCTCTCCGCTTGAAATCGGCTATCCACCGAATGGTGGCTGGGTCGGTCAGATCCGGCGCCTTGACGCTCACGTCAAGCTCCCCCGACACGCCGGTCGCATCCTGCAGCTCGTTCAGTTCTCGGACCGCTTCGACGCTCTGGGGCGCCAGCTCGCGGATATCGGTCTGCGTTTCGATCTGCGTCCCGACCCCCCAGCCGACGACGGCGAGGACAAGACCGACTCCCAAAGTCCTCGTGGGATGCGCTTGCGCCACCGCCAGAACTCTCTGCAGCTGGGCCGGGAGTGTCGGGTCTCCCGGAGCCGCGCGGCGTCCTCTTTTTCGCCCCGACAGCCACTTCGGACGGCCGCCGGCGCCCCTGGCGAAAAACCCAGCGCGCGGAGGGAGACCCGGCGATCCCGGCCCCGGACGCAGCGAGAGCGCCGCGAACCCAGCCACGAACGCAAGCCCAAAAGCAATCGCGATGCCAACCACCAGGAGCAGCCCAAAGCTGCGGACCATGGGCGTTGGCGATAGCTGCAGGGCCAGAAAGCCGGCGCCCGTGGCAAGACAGGCGATGGCGATGGTCGGGCCGCCACCCAAAGCAGCCAGGCGAGCGGCGTCTGCACCAGGGGATGCGCCGAGGGCGATCGCCTCGTCGTAGCGGGCTTGGAGCTGGATGGCGTAATCCACCGCCAGGCCGATCAAGATCGGAAGCACTGCTATCGAAGCCATGGTCAACGAGCCGCCGAACAGGCCGAAGAGGCCGAAGGTCAGCGCCGAAGCCGCAAGGGCAATCGCCAGCGGCAGCAGCCTGAAGCGCGAACGGAAGACGAGCAGGAGGGCGAGGGCCATGACGATGACCGCAACGCTGAGCAGCACGAGCAGCGCGTCCTTGAGCGCCCGCGTGACGCCGTCGACGACGACCGGGACGCCGGAGATCACGTAGCGGCCGCCGTGCAGCTGGAAGCAGCGCTCCGGCTTGCCCTTGAACTCGCACTGCTTGCGCGCGACCGGGTCGCGCACGACCGCCTCGATCGCCTCGATCGCGCCGTGGCGCTCGGATTCGGTCAGGTCGGGGCGCAAGCGCAGGATGACCTGGGCCGAGTGGCCGTTTGGGAAGAGGTAGGCCAGCCGCGCCTTGGGCACGTCACGTTCGCGCCGCAGGTCGAAGACGATCGCGGCGAGGAAATCGGGATTGGAGAGGCTGGGAGTGCTGGTGATCCCGTAGCGGGCGGCAATCCGCAGCAGCAGCTCGCGCAGCTGAGCGGGGGGCGTGGTAGCCGCGAGCCGTTCGAGCTGGCGGTCGATCTGGATCACCGCCTCGTTGAGGAAGGTCGCCGGGCCGACCACGGATCGCACCGGATTCAGCCTCGCCAGTTCAGCGCAGGGCCCGGGAATCGGCGCGGCCCCCTTCGGCACCTTGCCCGACAGACACCCCTCCAACCGCAACAGCCGCCCCAGGTTGGAGGTCAAGACAAGTCGCTGCAAATCCCCCTGAGCCAGCACCACCACCGGTTCTTCCCCAAACTCCCGCCGCACCTCCTGCGTGGCGCGGTAGCTGGCGCTATCGCTGTCGACCAGCGTGCTGGTGGCGGCATCGGTAGGCAACCGCGTGGCGACCACCCCAGCTCCAACCGCGAGGAAGAAGCAGATCGCAAGGATCGGCTTTGCATGCCGAACCGACCAAGCCGCTATCGCTGCCATTCAGCTCCCCTCGGGCGGGTGGTGTCGGGGGCGGTCCCGACCGGAAGCGGCGTCCTCTTTTTCGCCCCAACCACGACCTCGGACGGCAACAACGGTGCCTGGCGAAAAACCCAGCGCCCGGTCGGGACCGCCCCCGACGACAGGACCCGCCCGCCGGCCGCCCTCAATCCATCGACAGCGGACCCGTCACGTCCGCATTCAAGAACTGATGGACGAACTGGTTTTCCGAGTCGAACAGTTCCTCTTTCGGCCCCGACTCGACGATTTTGCCGTTCCAGAGCACCGCGATGAAGTCGGAGATCCGCCGCGCCGTGTTGAGGTCGTGGCTGATCACCAGGTAGCAGCCGCCGTTCTCGGCGTGGACCTCGCGGATCAGCTCGCAGAGCAGCGCCGTGCGCACCGGGTCGAGCCCCGAGTCGGGCTCGTCGAACATCACGATCGCCGGTTCGAGCACCAGCGCCCGGGCGAAGCCGGCGCGCTTGCGCATCCCGCCGGAGAGCTCGTTCGGCATCTTGTAGATCGCCTCCGCGAGGCCGACCTCCTTCAACCGCCGGTTGACGATCTCGCCGATCTCCTCCTCGCTTTTGTCGGTGTGCTGGCGCAGCGGGAAGGCGGTGTTGTCGTAGATGTTCATCGAGCCGAAGAGGGCTCCGTCCTGGAAGAGGAGGCCGAACTTTTTGCGCACCTCGAATAGCTCGTCGTCGGTCATGCTCGGGATCGATTCGCCGTGCACGAGGACGTCGCCGGAGTCCGGGTAGAGCAGGCCGACGATGTGCTTGATCAGGACGCTCTTGCCGGTGCCCGAGGGGCCGAGCACCATCGAGACCTGGTCTTCGGGCAGGCCGAGGTTGAGCCCGTTGAGGATGCGGGCGCGACCGAACTGCTTGACCAGGTCGACGATCTCGATCGCGTCGGTGCCGCCGTGGTCGCGCTTGCGGCCGGTGTGGAAGCGGTAGGGATCGGACTCGGCCGGATCGACGCCGGGGATGACGAAGTCGCGGCCCATCGTCGCCCCGTCCTCGCTGACGTAGGGACCGGACGACCTCGGCTCGGAGACGATCTCCGGCGGCGCTTCCGCGCTTGAAGCGGCCTCGTCCTGCAGCGCGGCTTCTTCTTCGCGTCTCTCGTCCTCGTTCGCCAAGTCTCTCTCAGCCTCCTATCGGCGCCCTCGGGTTGGCACCCCAGAACACCAGCGTGCCAAGCATCCCAATGATATGGACCAGCACGATGTTCAGCACCATCGACTTCGCCGTCGCCGTCCCCACCCCGACCGGCCCGCCGGAGGCGGTGTAGCCGTAGTAGCAGCCGACCATCACGATCGCGGTCGCCATGAACATGCCCTTGACCAGGCTGAAGATCAGGTCAGGCGGGTTCTGGAACATCCAGAAGATCAAGAGGTAGCCGCCGGAGGAGACGTCGCCGATCTGTTCGACCACTGCCAGGTAGCTGGCGAAGTACATGATCCCGATCCCGACCAGGTACATGAACGGGAAGGCGATCCAGGCGGCGAGCAGGCGGGTCGCGGCGAGGAAGGTGACCGGCGGCACGCCCATCACCTCGAGCGCGTCGATCTCGTCGGAGATCCGCATCGCGCCGAGCTCGGCGACGATCCCGGTCCCCACCTTGGCCGCCAGCATGTAGCCGAAGGCGTAGGGCATGATCTCGCGCAGGTCGCACCAGGCCGAGAAGACGCCGGCGTAGGCGGGGGCGCCGTTGGCCCGCAGCAGGTAGGCGCCCTCGATCCCGCACTGCAGGCCGAGGATGAAGACCAGGCCCCAGATGATCACGGCGGAGCCGAGGATCAGGATGCCGGCCTGGCGCAGGCTCTCGCCGAAGAAGCGCAGAACGCGGCCGCTGTAGACGAGGCCGGCGACGCGCGAGCCGAAGCGGGCGATCTCGCCGAAGGAGTCGAGCCAGCCGCGCGGGACTTCGAGCCAGGCGTTCATCAGCGGATCGTCTGCAGGTCGGGGTTGGTGGCGAGCAGGGTCTGGGTGAAGACGTAGTTGAAGGCGAAGACGCCCATGAAGGAGATGACGACGGCCTGGTTGACGGCGCGGCCGACCCCCGCGGCGCCGCCGGAGGCGGTCATCCCCTTGTAGCAGCAGACGACCGAGATGATCGCGCCGAACAGGGTGCACTTGATCACCGAGCCCCAGAGGTCGGTGATCGAGGCGTTGGTGAAGAGGGTGGCGAAGAAGCCGCCGAGCGGCTGGCTGTAGAGGAGCTCGGTGAGGATGCCGCCGCTGATGCCGAAGATCAGCGCGTAGATGTCGAGCAGGCCGGTGATCACCATCAGCGCCAGGAAGCGCGGCACGACCAGGTTCTTGATCGGGTCGACGCCGAGCACCTGCAGGGCGTCGAGCTCCTCGCGGATCTTGCGCGCGCCGAGGTCGGCGGTGATCGCCGTCCCGGCGACCCCCGCGACGACGACCGCGGTGACGAAGGGGGCGAACTCGCGGATCGAGGCGAGCACGAAGAAGCCGCCGAGCCGGTCGAGCGAGCCGAAGAGGGTGAGGAAGTTGGCCGCCTGCAGGCCGGGCGCGCCGAAGCCGAAGGCGACGGTTGAGACGAGCAGCGGGAACCAGCAGAGCTGCAGGGCGAAGAGGAACTGGCCGATGAACTCCTCGCCGTAGGGATAGGGCGGTTTGATCGCGGAGACGAGCGTGCGCGCGGTCAGGATCATCATGTCCCCGACCTGCTCGAAGAACGACTTGGCGGGGGCGATTTTCCTGCCTATCGATGCGGCTGCTTCCATCTCTCCTCCGGAAAAGCGGGACCGCATCGGGCGGCCCCTGCTCCATGTCTGAGTCTATGGGATGCGCCAGCGGCCTCCGTTAGCCGAGTGTTGAGATCCGGCTAACCCTTTCCTGCCTTCCTCAAACCCGTCGGAACAGCAAAATCCCCGTGCTATGTTCCGGCCGCCTTGGAGCAGCTCGGGGGGAATCGCAGAGACGGCCGGCGTTCCCGCGCCGGCTTTCTCACGGCGGCCGCCGTCGCCGCGTCGCTGACGCTCTCCCTCGCCGCCTGCGGCGGCTCGGAGTCCTCCGCCGACTCGAATGAAACCGCCGGCACCTACCCGGTCAAGGTGGTCACGGCGGAATTCCCGGCCAAGCAGCAGCTCGGCCAGACCACGCTGCTGAGGATCGGCGTTCGCAACACCGGCCGCAAGGCGCTGCCGGCGCTGACCGTGACGATCTCGGTGGGCGGCAAGGAAGGCGAAAGCTCGATGCTGCCCTTCGGCTACCGCGATCCCCAGCCCGGCCTGGCCCAGCCCGACCGGCCCGTCTGGGCACTGGCCGCCGGCTACCCGAAAGTCAATGGCTCCTCGGCACGCGGCGGTGCCGAAACCGCCAGCCCCAAGACCTTCGACTTCGGCCCGCTGAAGCCGGGCGCGACCACCGAGGCCGTATGGAAGCTGAGCGCGGTGAGGACGGGCAGCTACAAGCTCTTCTACGAGGTCGGCGCGGGCGTCGGCGGCACGGCGAAGGCGGATACCGCGGGAACCGAAGCGGGCGGCTCCTTCGCCGCGCGGATCGGCGCGGTCCCGCCGAACACCGAAGTCAAGGACAATGGTCAGGTCGTTGAAGTGCCAGCCTCGAAATGATCGCGGCCCGGATGAGGTCGCTGACGCTGCGCGATACGGCCCCTCCCCGGTTCCCACGTAGCGCTGCTACGCGGGAACCGTCTCGTGACCGCCTCGCTTGGTCATCGACCTCCCCGGTCTCGCGCTAATTTCGAGGGCTGGCACTTTGAGGGGGAAATGGAAAATTGGTCTTGCAACAGCGCTTGTTGTGCTGGCCCTGCCGGCCTGTGGATCTGCCCAGCAGAAGCCCGAGGGGATAGGCCTTAAGCAAATCGGCAGTTTCGAATCACCGGTATATGTTGCCGGTGCACCCGGGTTTCCCGAACTTCTTTTCGTGGTCGAGCAGGGTGGGACCGTCCGCGTCCTCCGTCACGGCCACAAGCTCAGCCGTCCCTTCCTCGACATCCGCGACCTCGTCTCCTTCGAAGGCGAGCGGGGGCTGCTCTCGATCGCCTTCCCCCCCGACTACAAGCAGAGCCGTCGCTTCTACGTCTACTACACCGACAAGCGGGGGAACATCCGGGTCGACGAGTTCAAACGGAAGAGCGCGGCGCGAGCCGCGCGGGGCTCTCGCCGCGCACTGGTTGAGATACCCCACCCCGTCAATGCCAATCACAATGGCGGCCAGCTGCAGTTCCTCGGCAACCTGCTCTATCTCGGCACGGGGGACGGCGGCTCGGGCGGCGATCCGCCCACCAACGCGCAGAACCGCCACAGCCTGCTCGGCAAGCTGTTGCGGATCGACCCGCGGGGGGCCGGGGCCGAGCCGGAAGTCGTCAGCATCGGCCTGCGCAACCCCTTCCGCTTCTCCTTCGACAGGGTGACCGCCGCGCAGCCGCGGATCGCGATCGGCGACGTCGGCCAGAACCGCATCGAGGAGCTCGACTACACGACCGTGGCCGCGGCGCAGGGGGCAAACTTCGGCTGGGACGCCTTCGAGGGCTTCGCCCCCTACGAAGACGAAAACAGCGGCACCCCCGACCCCGGCGGAACCGTCAAGCCGATCTTCGCCTACCCGCACAGCCGCGGCGGCAGCTGCTCGATCATCGGCGGCTACGTGGCCGCCGACCGGCATCTCCCCGCCCTCTACAAGCGCTACGTCTACGCCGACCTCTGCGAGGGGGAGCTGCGCAGCCTCGTCCCCCACCTGCGCCGGGCGAGCAACGACCGCAAGCTCGGCCTCAGCGTCGATACGCCGAGCTCGTTCGGCGAAGACGACCGCCACCGGGTCTACGTCTGCTCGCTCGAAGGGCCGGTCTACCGGCTCGTACCGCGTTAACGGTTACTCTTGGCCGACCAGCCAATGTACGACCAGTCGACCGCTGCCCAGATCGAGGTCCTCAACCCCGCGACGGGGGCGACCATCGGCAGCGTCGCGGTCAGCTCGCCGGAGCAGGTCGCCGAGACTGTGGCGCGGGTGCGCGCCCACCAGGCCGAGTGGGAGGCGCTGGGGATCGAGGGGCGCCACCGCTGGCTCGGCAAGCTGCGCGACTGGCTGCTCGACAACTCCGAGCGGATCGCCGACACGATGCAGGCGGAGACCGGCAAGGTGCGCGGCGACACCTCGGCCGAGACGATCTACCTCACCGACCTGATCAACTTCTACGGGACCAAGGCCGCCAAGTTCATCGGCGACGAAACGGTCCGCCCGCACTCCCCCCTGGCGGCGTCGAAGAAGCTGATGGTCCAGTACCGGCCCTACCCGGTCGTCGGCGTGATCAGCCCCTGGAACTTCCCGCTGGCGCTGGCCCTGGGCGACGCGATCCCGGCACTGCAGGCGGGCGCCGCGGTGGTGGTCAAGCCGTCCGAGTTCACCCCCCTCGGCATCGACGAGATCGCCAAGGCTTGGCGGGAGGAGATCGGCGGCCCCGACGTGTTCGCCTGCGTGCACGGCACCGGCGAGACCGGCGGCGCCCTGGTCGACAACGTCGACTTCGTCCAGTTCACCGGCTCGGACCGGACCGGGCGCAAGGTGATGGCGCGCGCCGCCGACACCCTCACCCCGGTCAGCCTCGAGCTCGGCGGCAAGGATCCGATGATCGTCCTCTCCGACGCCGACATCGACCGGGCCGCCAACGCCGCGACCTGGGGCGGGATGTTCAACTCGGGCCAGGTCTGCCTCTCGGTCGAGCGGATCTACGTCGAGGAGCCCGTCTACGACGAGTTCGTCGCCAAGCTGACCAAGGCGGTCGGCGCGCTGCGCCAGGGCGCCGACGGCAGGACGCCGGAGAAGGACGTCGGCGCGATGACCTCGCCCAACCAGCGGGCTGTGGTCGAAGCGCAGGTCGAAGATGCGCTCACCAAGGGCGCGAAGGCGGCGACCGGCGGCAAGAAGGTCGAGGGCCCGGGCGACTACTTCGAACCGACGGTGCTGGTCGATGTCGACCACTCGATGACGGTGATGCGTGACGAGACCTTCGGCCCGGTCGTCGGAGTGATGAAGGTGCGGGACTCGGAGGAGGCACTGCGTTTCGCCAATGACACGCGTTACGGCCTCGCCGCCTCGGTCTTCGGTGAGAAGGAGCGGGCCGAGAAGGTCGGCAGGCGGATCGAGGCCGGCGCGGTCAACGTCAACGACGTGATCGTCAACTACGTCCTGATGGACGTGCCGATGGGCGGCTGGAAGGACTCGGGGATCGGCTTCCGCCACGGCGAGTACGGGATCAAGAAGTACTGCCGGCCCGAGTCGGTGGTCGTCGCCCGCTTCGGCGGCAAGCGCGAGCCGACCTGGTACCCGTACACCAAGTCCCGCCGCGGCCTGGTTGCCCGTGCCGCCAGGATGTTCAACGCGCGCGACTGGCGCCGACGGTTGAACCTGAAATAGCCTGCGCGCCACGATGGCCGACTTTGCGGATTACTACCGCGAGATATACGCCCGCGGCTTGGGCGGGGAGACGCCGTCGATCCCCGTTGCCGTCGAGGAGCAGGAGCGGCGCGCCCATGAGGCGATGGACGAGCGGGCGGCCAACTACGTCTTCGCCGGGGCAGGAGCCGAGCACACGATGCGCGCCAACCGCGACGCCTTCGAGCGCTACCGCATCGTCCCCAGGATGCTGCGTGACGTCGCCGAGCGCGACCTCTCGCTGGAGCTGCTCGGCACGGCGATGCCGGCGCCGCTGATGCTGGCGCCGATCGGTGTGCAGAAGATCGTCCACGAGGAGGGCGAGCTGGCGACGGCCCGCGCCGCCGCCGAAGTCGGCGTGCCGATGATCGCCAGCACCGCCTCGCACTTCACGCTAGAGGAGATCGCCGAGGCCGGCGGCGATGCGCCCCGCTGGTTCCAGCTCTACTGGCCCAACGACCGCAAGCTGGCCGAGAGCTTCGTCAGCCGCGCCGAGGTCGCCGGCTACGGCGCGATCGTGCTCACCGTCGACACCTTCGTCCCCGGCTGGAAGTCGCGCGACCTGCAGCAGGCCTGGCTGCCCTTCCTCAACGGCATGGGCATCGCCAACTACTTCCAGGACCCGGTCTTCCGCGCCGGGCTGGAGAAGACCCCAGAGGAGGACGAGGGCGCCGCGACCGGGCACTTCCTCGGCGTCCAGGCCAACCCCTCGCTCACCTGGGACGACCTCGCCTGGCTGCGCGAGCGAACCTCGCTGCCGATCATCGTCAAGGGGATCCAGCACGTCGAGGACGCGCGCGAGGCGGTGCGGTGCGGGACCGACGGCATCGTCGTCTCCAACCACGGCGGCCGCCAGGTCGACGGCGCGATCGCCTCGCTCGACGCCTTGCCGCCGATCGCCGAGGCCGTCGGCGACGAGCTGGCGATCCTCTTCGACAGCGGCATCCGCAGCGGCGCCGACGTGCTCAAGGCGCTCGCCCTCGGCGCCGACGCCGTCTGCCTCGGCCGCCCCTACGTCTGGGGCCTGGCGCTGGGCGGACAGGCAGGCGTCGAGACGGTGCTGAAGATGGTCCTCGCCGAGCTCGACCTGACGATGGCCCTCTGCGGCTACACCAGTCCGAACGAGCTCGGCCCCGACGCGCTCGCCTAAGCGGGCGTCTCGATCTTTGGGAAGAGCGGTGGGACGCGCTCGACGCGCCGGCCGCCGGGACGTTCGCCGAGCTCGCTCAGCTGGTGCGATTCCTCACCCAGGGCGGCGAGCAGCTGCTCGCTCGTCCGCGGCAGGTAGGGAACGAGGAGCAGGGTCGCCACCCGCAGGCCCTCGGCGAGGTTGTAGAGGACTTCGTCGAGGCGCTCGGGGTCGGCCTCGTCCTTGGCCAGCTCCCAGGGGCGGGTCTCCTCGACATAGCGGTTGAGGCGCCGCACCAGCTTCCAGGCCTCCTCCAGCGCCTGGGTCAGCTCCGCCCGGTCGAGCAGCTCGCTGAAGCGGGCGACCACGCCTTCGAAGTCCTCGGCGAGCACCGCGTCGACCTGGGCCTCGGGGACCACCCCGTCGCGGTAGCGGTCGACCATCGCAAGCACGCGGCTGGCGAGGTTGCCGAAGTCGTTGGCCAGCTCGGTCTCGTAGCGGGCCTCGAAGCCCGCGGTCGAGATCGAGCCGTCCTGGCCGAAGCTGACCTCGCGGAAGCAGTAGAAGCGCAGCGCGTCGGCGCCGAAGCGGTCGATGACCTCGAAGGGGTCGAGCACGTTGCCGAGCGACTTCGACATCTTCTTCTCGCCCATCAGCAGATAGCCGTGGATCGCCATCCGCCGCGGTGGCTCGAGGTCCGCCGCCCAGAGCAGCGCCGGCCAGATCACCGCGTGGAACTTGAGGATGTCCTTCGCCATCACGTGCAGGCTGGCCGGCCAGAAGCGCTGCGTCAGGTCCTCGCCCTCGCGGGCGAAGGTGAGCGCGGTGACGTAGTTGAGCAGCGCGTCGAACCAGACGTACATGCGCTGCTCGGGATCCCACGGCAGCCGCATCCCCCACTGCAGCTTCGGCCGCGAGAGCGAGACGTCCTCCAGGCCCCCCTCGATGAAGGAGACCGCCTCGTTGCGGCGGAAGTCGGGGACGACGAAGTCGGGCCGCTCCTCGTAGAGGCCTTCGAGCTGCCCCTGGAAGGCTGAGAGCCGGAAGAACCAGTTCTCCTCCTTTTCGCGCTCGAGCGGGATCTCGTGGATTGGGCAGGTCTGCCCCGGCCCGAGCTCGCGCTCGGTTTTGAAGTCGGCGCAGCGCGGGCAGTACCAGCCCTCGTAGGTGCCCTTGGTCACCCAGCCGTTGTCGTAGACCCGCTGCATGATCTCGGCGACCTTCTCGCCGTGGCGCGGGTCGGAGGTGCGGATGAAGAAGTCGTTGGTCGCGTCGATGATCGGCATCAGCTCTTCGAACTTGGCGGCGTTGCGGTCGGCCAGCTCCTGCGGCGTCACCCCCGCCCGCTCGGCGGCGTTCTCGATCGGCTCGCCGTGCTCGTCGGTGCCGGTGAGGAAGAAGACATCCTCGCCGCGCTGGCGCATGTGCCGAGCGAGGATGTCGGCCGCCAGGGTCGAGTAGGCATGGCCGAGATGCGGCTCGGCGTTGACGTAGTAGATCGGCGTGGTGACGTAGTACGACATCTGTCAGCGAGGCTAGTCGATCACTTGCGCGGCTCGCGGCCGGTCAGCGCTCGGTATAGGTCGTTGGCGCGGGTGCCGGTGAGGGCGGCGACGACGCTGGCGGCGGCGCGGGGGCGGGCCCCCGACTGGACCAGGTGCCGGAGGGCGTCGACGGCGAAGCCGACGTCCTTGTCGTGGTCCTCGGAGGAGGCCGGCGCGATCACCAACACGATCTCTCCCTTGACGTCGCCGCGGAAGCGCCGCGCCAGCTCGGCCAGGGTGCCGCGCGAAACCTCCTCGTGCATCTTGGTCAGCTCGCGGCAGACCGC
>Ga0075433_10000720_pt1 | contig 22661 bp, 16 predicted proteins | sample RhiMethybrSRZTD2_FD_75299 | JGI IMG/M metagenome (GOLD analysis project Ga0075433, IMG submission 75299) | Populus rhizosphere microbial communities from Tennessee, USA - Rhizosphere MetaG P. TD hybrid SRZTD2 | ecosystem: Host-associated > Plants > Roots > Rhizosphere > Soil | place: USA... | reverse complement strand
AAGTTCTTCACAAATTCTAGCCAGTCATAGGATCGGCTGCGGTTCATGTTAATGTCCGCCATAGCATTGATGGCCGCTGCGGCAAACCCCATGACGAGCGCGATACTTAGCAGCTTCTTGAAATTGATGCCCTGAAAAAAATAGGAGGAAGTGGTCACTGTTGCATCATGGCGTATCAGCGGATTGCTGAGACTTGTCGACTTCGAGTGGAATGCGAACGACGTACTCGCTTCCTCGGGGAGAGGACAGGAGCGGCGGAAGGGCTCCCTTGATTCTTCCGGAGGGCCAGCGATAAGTGAACTCCAGAGCAGGCCTGGAAGCTGCAATCTCCCACCATAGATAGAGAGAGGCATCCTTAACATCTTTGATGGCCCAGTCCAGCAACACCTGATGTTCAAATTTTAGTGGAAGGGAGTAGAAGTTCCAGGTTCGAGTCTCTCCGGAAGGGGTGAAGCTCTGCTTGTTAGTCAGGTCCGCTTGCTTTCGATCTAGAGTCACATAGAGGGGAAAGTTTCTTCGCTGCTCCTCTGGCTGTAGAAGCCAAATAGCGAGATTCGATTTGACTCCGGACCACTCAGGCAGAGTCAATTGAGCGCCCCTTTTGGCATAGACTCCAACTTCAGCTTTTTTTTCCGTGAATGACTTCAGCCCCACGATTTTACTGTTCGTTTGGGCGTCGTCCGGCAGCACTGCCTTTCCAGATGAGTCCAGAGTAATCGGCCGTTCGCCGAGCTGCAGCCCAGTTATCGACTGGGGCTGAGAAAAACGGACCTCCGAAGTTTCTGGAAACGTCCTCACGGTGATCGGCTTGTCGTCAGCGTCACCAAGGTGACTCGGCGAAAGCATGAAGTCCGTGTCCTGAGGGAGGGGAATTCCCCAAGTCTCTTCGGGATTGACTTCGAACACTCGAGTTTCCAGCCCTTCGAGCGAGGTGCTCACGACATCGCCAGCTTTCAGGACTTGGCTTTCGACACGACAACGAGGGTATGTTTGAACGATCCGCAAGGGACCTCTCAAGGATCTCGGCAGGCGAAAGCCGGTTTCGCGTGGAGAAGGAGATGGGTTGTGTAACACCGCAATCGCTCGATTTGCATTCCAGTGTAGATACCCGTAAGGTTCTGCCTTTTCGATGGCTTCACCTATGGTTGACGCATGGCGGAAAACAACCTGGCGGCTGGCCTTCCATTCCAATCCGCGGCGCAGAACTTCCCAGGCCGCAGTGTCCAATTGTTCGGGATCAAAGCGAAGCTCGGTCAGATCTTGGCCCCGACCCAAATATTCCGCCACGGCATCTGCCCAAGATTCCTCGGGCTCTTTGAACGCAATCGCTCCCTCAATTGCAGGTTGCAGACCGCTCGCAGCCAATCTGGAGAGGGGGAACTGAAATGACTCGCGGCCGAAATACTTCCGGAGAAGGATGCCTTCGCGTAACATCTGCCAGTCCCGAGGACGAGGTGAAAAGTCCATCCGAAACCGGCTTCCGCCAAGGTCTACCGGTCCCACATCGTTTGCGTATTGGAGCCACCAGGGGCTCGGTAATTCTCTTCCCTCCAAACTGATATAGAGGTTAGAGTCCAGGGATCGCTCGTATCGCAGCACGTCGATCAACGCTTCACTTGCTGCCTGGTATGAAACGTCTGCTTCCCATGCGGGAGCGTTGAGAGTAGATTGACATAGTGGCCTGCGCCACTCGTGCCTGACAAAGCCGAAGGCATTGCCCTGGTGCAGCTCTTTCAAGCGACTCTTCAACGCCTCCTTATAGGTGGGATCCGAAAGGCAGGCCGTTCCTGGAATATTTTTGCCGCTCGAACCATCGATAGCGGAGTCCATGCTCTCGATCGGAGATGCCGGGTTTGTGAATTCCAGGTTGGACAAAGGAAAATAAAGCCCCAGGCCCACGCCTCGCGACCTTAGAGCTTGGCCTGCAGTGCCCAGCCCTTGAGAGAAGAGCGATGCATCGAGTGGCAGCGAAGAATCCTTGGGCCACCATCCCGCGTCCAGAACCAGGATATCCACAAGCCGCTCGCTGGACCGGCCAGAACTCTTCGGTATAGCTTCCGCCTTGCGCGTCAGCAGGTCTGTCGGGGGCACGATACCGCTGTGGTCGCTTGGAATTCGCAAAATCGTCAAAGGACGTGCTGGCAATCGGAACGTATCAACATACCTCAAAAACCACTCAGCAACCTCACCTCGCGGGCTGATGCCTGCAATAACAGAATGCGACTCAAATCCAGATGGTGAAATCCGGTTTCCTGGGTACTGAGTACAACGTACGATTCCATCCTGAACAAGATTGCGTCCGGCAGGATGCTCCGTTCCCCAAAAGAAGCTGTCGTTAAGGAACACAGGCTGCCCGGAAGGTTGGTGGGGAATCACTCCACCTTTGGGGCCCAGCTCTTGTACCCCGCCATCCGGCGAGGCGGAAGGAAACGCGCTATGGACGTTTCCTACTTTGAGTGCTTCGACGGCGAGAGAAAGAAGGCGTGGTAGGTTTTTTTGCAGTGGATAGAGTCGAGCTCGCTTGCGCACAAAAAAATCATTGGGGCCCAACGTGTATTCCAGCTCCAAGCGTAGTCGCTGGCGTCTCTCAGTAAACGTGAAAAGCGTCCTCTTGACCTCACCTGTCAGAAGCAAGTGAGTATAGTACTCTGCTACGAAGTCTTGACTGCTAAGGACGCGCTCATTTTCAAGCTGGATTTCAAATTCGGGAGAGCTGACCACGACGCTTTCACCAGTCAGCAGGTTGACAAGTTGAGAAGTCCTCAACCAGCCATTATCGATCCCGAACTTTCGCGAGACGAGGCGGTTTTCCAGAACGATCTCTTTGATATCGGTCGTCAGCCTTCGGCGGTGGGTTGGTGTTTGCCCCGGTAGAGGGTCGATGAGTGTTAGCCAAATCAGCCAATACGTGCTCGACCGCAGGACACATTTGAGCATTGGGGTTACTTTCTGATCAGGACAAACTGCAGGGCACCTGCGACGTTCTTTAGGACTGGGAATGCTAGACGCGGCGCTCCCTCACTCGGCTTTCCAAAAGCTCCTCAAGACTCCACTCTTTATCCTCCAACTGAAGCGAGAACATCAATGAGTCCGGCGGGCTCTGTTGCTCGTTGAACCTGTGGGGGCGCCTTTCGCCCCGATTAGAAAAAGGCCAGGGTGAAAGGAATCCAACGAGTTTGGACACAATTCTGAGTACCCTGATGTTCCGCGCTTGCGCCACTGTGTATATGGCTTCTAGTCATCTGGGAATCTCAACCTCGGTGCCATGGCGCTCCGCAGACAGATAGGCCGCATACATCACTCCGACGGTGTCATGAGCAAGAGTGGCACCGCATTTCGGCTCACGCTTGTGATACACGCATTCCATAAAATCTTGTAATTCCTGTGGGTATCCATCCATCCAATCCTCGTCGGGTGCCGGATGACTCCAGCCTTGCTTGGTCCCGATCTTTTCGACGACGTATACATCTTTGAGTTGCTCTTCCTTGGGATTATAGGTTGTGATCGCATCGATCGGATTGATGTTGCAGCGAGTTCGATGGTTGTTAGCCATCACTTCCACCCAGTTGTGAACCCCACCCATCACGATCTCAGTAGAAAAAATATCGGCGATCATGCTGTCGTCGAAAACCACATGTACCTGGCTGTAGTCTTCAACATCCTGGTAGTCAGTGCGAAGATAGCCGAGATCTCGATATTGCGAGTTACGGGTGACCTCATGCACTCGTGCGCTGACAGTCTTGGGACGGATGGCTGTCCCCCTGGTGGACAAGCCCTCCTCCTGCTTCAGATACATGGCTGCGGTCAAGGGATGACAGCCTTTGCCCACAATGGAGCCTCCGCCGGACTGGCTCCAGATGCCGTAACTGGGGGAATGCGAGCCGCTGTGTGATTCTTCGCCAAGCATCCATAAAATTTGTCCTTTGGTGGCAACGAGAATCTCGCGCTCACGCTGAATGACCGGCGCATAGACCCAGTCCTCTGCATACATCAGCTTTTTTCCACTGCGGTCCGCCGCCTCGAGAATCCGTCGCGAGCTGGCCACAGCCTCCTTCAGCATGATTTCTTTGGAAAACTGGTTTCCTTTGAAATCTGCGGTTCCGGGTCCGTAGTACCCGGTGAAGGGCTTCTCCAAGATAACGTCTTTGCCAGCCTTGAAGGCCTCGACAGCGGCTGGCTCGTGTACGTATCCCGGGGCGCAGATGTCCACGACATCCACCTCGCGCAACATTGCTTGAAGCGAGTCAAACGCCTTCAACTGATGTTTGGCTGCGAATGCTTCCCTGCTCTCTTTTGACTTGGACGTCAATCCCACCACTTCCAGGGGAACACCGTAAACCCGCTGGTATCCCTCGAAATGGAATCGTGCGGCGAACTTGGCCCCTACCAGACCGACTTTAATTTTTGAATTCATTCTGAGAAAAGCTCCTTTGGATTGAAATAAGCTCCGTTAGAATTGCTTGGAACCACATTGCGCATGATAAATCACTTCAAGCGCCAAAATCCAAAGTTATTCGCCCCTTTCGGATTGCAAAACCAGTAGAATTCAATAATTATCTAGGCCGCGGAGCACAGGTCGGCAGCAGGACCTCGAATTGTGTCGGAGGTAGAAACGTGCCTCGTTACAACGAAGCGGCAACAGGTTTGAACCTAGTTTGGACCCCTCGATGAGGCCTAGCAGGTCAACAAGACTCCTCAACCCCTCTACTACTTTCCCGTAAGGCAGGGCTCCCTAAGGAGGCTTCGAATGCAAAGGACTTTTCTCGTTCTCTTAATTTTGGCGTCTGCTGTGTTCTTCTTTGCAACTGAATCGCGGACGCCGCTTTTCTTGTCTCAGAAAATCGATGGGCCATCACCAAACTGGTACGGGCCATTTTCTGAAGGCGCCGCAGTGTTCGATGTCAACAACGACGGCATCCTGGATATCACTGCCGGAGCCAATTGGTACGAAGGACCCAAGTTCATCAAGCATCCTCTACGCGAAGCGACACCCCACGGAGAGTTCGTCAACAATTGCGGTGAATTCGCCTACGATGTGAATGGAGATGGATGGACGGACATCGTGTCGGCTGGGTGGATGGAAGATGGCATCTATTGGTATGAAAACAACCACGGCGCTTCCAGCCTCTGGACTAAGCATAAAATCGGCGATTCAACTCAGACCGAAGGGTTAGTATTCGAAGATGTGGACGGCGATGGCGACCCCGATATTATCCCTGACCACTATGTTGATCCTTCGCGACCCAGGCACCACGAAGTCTCCTGGATCGAACAAGACAAAGGGACTTTCATCCGCCATGGCGTCGGGCCAGAGGGCGATCAGCACGGCGTGGGACTGGGAGATGTGGATGGTGATGGCCGCAAGGACATCATCACCCCGGTTGGATGGTATCGCGCCCCGGTGGATCCCAGGAAGGGAACCTGGGAATGGTACCCGGAGTACGACATCCAGGGGTTAGGCGGGATTAGAATGCTGACCTACGACGTGAATGGGGATGGGAAGAATGACATCATCTTTGGCATGGCTCATCACTACGGACTATATTGGATGGAACAGAAAGTGGAAGGCGGGAAGCGTTCCTGGCTGAGACACACAGTAGAAGACACCTGGTCTCAAGCTCACACGTTGACGCTGGCCGATATCAACGGAGACGGGCGTCTTGATCTAGTGACTGGGAAACGATTGCGCGGTCATGAAGAAAAAGATCCAGGATCCTTTGAGCCCCTCGGGCTCTATTGGTACGACATCAATCCAAAGGACAGCAGCTTCACGAAACACGTGATTACTTACAACTCAATGGCTGGGACCGGCATGAATATTAATGTTATTGATATTGACAACGACGGCGATCAGGACATCGTTGTGGGCGGCAAGTCGGGACTTTTTCTGCTGGAGAACATGACCATCTTCAAGAAACACACCGTCGACATCATCGAGCGATGAAAGGAGCGATCAGCACCATCGGCGGTCAGCTCTCGGTATCTAGTAAAGTATCAAGCCTCGTTGTAGCTAATGGCCGACTGGTGGTGGTTGAAAGCGGATCCTGTCACTCCTCACCAATCACTGCCCCGACAGTCTGGACCTGACACCCAAACACCTATTCATAGCGCAGCACCACCATCGGATCGGACTTCGACGCGCGCCTGGCAGGAACGTGCCGATCCGGAAACGACGAGAACAGAAACGCTTAGGAATACCGGAGTGGTTTGAACAGAGAATCTTGGGAATGCACTGGCCAGCGGTTTAGGAACCAACAACCATATACCCACCCCTAGCGCTCGATTTATCCCGCAGAACCGAGCCGATTGGTAGAGGCCACAAGCGTGGGTGAGAGGCAGATTCGTTCGTGGCTGTCGAAGACGAAATTTCAGCTCGTGCCCTGAGCACTTGACCTTCTTGGGAAAGTAGGACGGGAGACTGTGTCTTAACGAAAGGGCTATTTCTTAGGCTTTTTGTCCTTCTTTTTGCCGAGCCTCTTAGAGTTTTTTTCCGAAGATTCAGGATTGGCTTTCAAAACCGCGCGCGCGGCCGCCAAGCGCGCGATCGGAACTCGGAATGGCGAACAACTCACGTAGTCGAGTGCGATCTTGTCACAGAACTCCACACTCGAAGGTTCTCCTCCATGTTCGCCACAGATTCCGACCTTTAACTTGTCGCGTGTCGATCGGCCTTCCTTGACCGCAATTTTCATCAACTGGCCCACCCCATCGCGGTCCAAAGCTTCAAATGGGTCTTTGCCGTAGATCTCCATCTGGACATAGGGAACGAGAAATCGAGCGGCATCGTCCCGGCTGACGCCCAGGGTTGTCTGAGTCAAATCATTGGTTCCGAAACTGAAGAATTCTGCCGTCTTGGCAATTTCAGCCGCCGTCAGGGCGCCACGCGGAACCTCAATCATCGTTCCTACCAAGTAGTTGAACTTGACCTTTTGATTCCGGATCACTTCTTCTGCAACCCTTCGAACGATGGCCGCCTGATGTTCCAACTCCTTAAAATTCCCTACCAAAGGAATCATAACCTCCGGCTCTACTTTGGTTCCGCGACGCCGCACATTCGCGGCCGCTTCGAAGATAGCCCGAGATTGCATTTCGGTGATCTCGGGATAAATGATGCCGAGGCGGCAGCCGCGAAAACCCAACATTGGATTGAATTCGTGCAGAGACTCGACTCGTTCGTGGACCTTTTCATAGGAAATCCCCATCTCGGAAGCCAGTTCACGCTGGGCAGCCTCGTCGTGAGGAACAAACTCGTGCAGCGGCGGGTCGATCGTCCGGATGGTCACGGGCCTTCCGTCCATCGCCTGAAAGATTCCCTCGAAGTCGCGGCGCTGCAACGGAAGCAACTTCTCCAGCGCTTTCTTTCGTTCTTCGACAGTGTCGGCGAGAATCATCTCGCGCATTGGACCGATTTTTCCCTCGCCAAAGAACATGTGCTCCGTCCGACACAATCCGATACCTTCTGCGCCAAAAGCAACCGCTGAGCTGGCCTGATCCGGTTGATCGGCGTTGGTTCGAATCTTGAGGCGGCGATATTTATCGGCCCACTTCATGACCTTGTCATACTCCCGATAGACCGGCGCAGCCTTTGGATCGAGCGTCCGGTCGATGAGTACCTGCAAAACCTCAGAGGGGCGAGTCTGCACTTCTCCAGCGATGACCTCGCCCGTGGACCCGTCGATGGAAATGTAATCTCCCTCCTTCACCACCTTGTCCTTGACGCGAATCTCTCTCTTGACGTAATCAATGCCCAGCGCACTACATCCTGCCACACAGACTTTCCCCATCTGGCGCGCTACGAGAGCGGCATGGGAGGTCATTCCTCCGCGACCGGTCAGAATTCCTTCTGACGCATCCATTCCTCTAATGTCTTCCGGCGAAGTTTCAATCCGCGTCAGAATCACCCGTTCTCCCCGCCGCTTCCACTCTTCCGCGTCAGGGGCGTTAAACACGACCCGGCCACAAGCCGCCCCAGGCCCGGCATTCAAACCCTTGGCCAGGAGGTTACCGGCCTCGATGGCCTTCTTCTTTTGGGTCGAATCGAAGATCGGCCGAAGGAGCTGATTGAGCTGGTCCGGTTCAATCCGGAGAAGAGCTTCTTTCTCCGAGATCAGCTTTTCCTGCACCATGTCCACAGCAATCTTAATGGCCGCAAATGCCGTCCGTTTCCCGACACGGCACTGCAGCATATAGAGCTTGCCTTGCTGGATGGTAAACTCAATATCCAACATCTCGCGGTAATGCTTTTCCAGAATCTTACGGACCTTCTCGAGCTGCGCATAGATTTTGGGATTTTCTTTGGCCAGCGCAGAGATTGGCTGAGGAGTACGGGCTCCCGAGACGACATCCTCACCTTGCGCATTAATGAGATATTCTCCGTAAAAAATATTCTCGCCGGTGGCCGCATCACGCGTAAAGGCCACGCCCGATCCAGAATCCGAACCCATGTTCCCGAAGACCATCGCCTGAACGTTGACCGCCGTTCCCCAACTGGCTGGGATATCATTCATCTTTCGATAAGCAATAGCTCTGTCATTCATCCAGGACCCAAATACGGCCCCGACTGCTCCCCATAGCTGTTCCTCAGGGTCTGAAGGAAAATCAATCCCCAGTTTCGACTTGATGGCCTGCTTGAAACGGGTCACTAAATCCTGGAGGTCGGCGGTCGTAAGCTCCGTGTCAAGCTCCACTTTGCGGACTTTCTTGACTTCTTCGATGATGTGTTCGAACGGATCGGTTTCATGCTTGTGTTGAGGTTTTAGTCCCAAGACGACATCGCCATACATCTGGACAAACCGGCGGTAGGAGTCCCACGCGAAGCGCTCATTTCCAGTCTTGCGAATCAAGCCCTGAATAGTGATATCGCTTAATCCCAAATTAAGGATTGTATCCATCATGCCAGGCATAGAAGCCCGGGCCCCTGAGCGCACAGATACCAACAGCGGATCTGCGGCATTGCCAAACTTCATCCCCACGGCCCTCTCCATCTTTTCAAGCAATCGTCGAACTTCTTTCTGGAGTTCTTTGGGATACTTCTTCTTATTGTCGTAGTAATAAGTGCAAACCTCGGTCGAGATGGTGAATCCGGGAGGAACAGGCAACCCAATGTTTGTCATCTCTGCTAAATTCGCGCCCTTCCCTCCCAGCAGACCCTTCATTTCGGCTTTACCTTCTGCTTTACCGTTACCGAAGAAATAAACAAACTTCTTAGCCATCCTGAGTGGTTCTCCTTTTCTATGTATTGGTGTGGTTCCCGCGCACACAGCTTACCATACTGGGTCCTGGGAAATCAGCACTGTGACTAGACTTGTTCCGGTCGCTCCTCTAGACGGCATCACTGACGACTATTTCGGAGATGTCGATCACGTTCCGGAAGACTACCAAGAGCGTCCCTAAGAGCCCCAGCCTGTTCGCCTGCACGGCGGGGTCATCAGTCATTACGAGCACCTTATCAAAAAAAAGATCTACCTCCGGACGCAAGGAAGCCATGAGCTCAAAAGTCCTTTGGTAAGCTCTCTTCTTCCGATTCCGGGCAATTGACGGCAAAGTGGCTTGCATTCTGGCATAGAGCGCCCGCTCCTCATCCGTTTGAAAGCAACTCACATCGACTGAAAACGGTCCGCAAATGTTGAGACCGGCCTTGACGATAATATTCTTGATGCGTTTGAAGCTGACGGCGAGAGAGTAAAAGTCAGGGCTATCTCGCATCGCAGCGAGGGAGGTTAGTCTCTCAAGACAGTCCAGTGGATTATCAGCATCAACATCAACAATTGCATTAATCTCATCATAGCGGAAGCCCTGCTCCTTGAAGACAAACTTCAAGCGATCCTTGAAGAACTTTTCAAACTCCGAATAGGTTTCTTCGAGACTTTGCCCCGTTAGGCGCTGCCTTCGGAGGCTTGCATAAGCTTTCAAGGAAATCTTTTTCAGAGAGATGGATATTCTGTGATCAAGTAACACCTTGATCAGGCCTAGGGTTTGCCGCCTCAATGCCAATGGATCTCTGGATCCAGTTGGAATGAGCCCTACTGAAAACGCAGCAATCACTGAATCAAGCTTGTCACTCATCGACAGGATTGCGCCCACCAAACTTCTGGGGGATTTGTCTTCCAGCGTCGTGGGACGATAGTGGTCGTAAATGGCATCGGACACGGTTTCACCGAAGCCTTGGGCTCGTGCGTATAGACCGCCCATCACTCCTTGAAGATCGGTAAGTTCCTTCACCATCTGCGTGGTCAGGTCAAGCTTGCAGAGTCTGGCGGCCTGACCGACATCATCAAGTAAACTTGATCTCTTCGTCGATCTGGCAAAGAATACGGCCAACGAGCCAACTCTTCTGGCCTTGTCATGGAGTGTGCCGAGCTTTTCTTGAAATACTATTTTCTTCAATTTGTCAGATCGATCTTGAAGTGGAACTCTTAGATCTGTTTCCCAGAAAAAACGAGCGTCAGCCAATCTTGCCCTTAGAACCCTTTCATGTCCCTGTTTGATGAGCGCATGGTGAGTCGGATCTCCATCCACCACCGCTAGAAATCTTGGGAGTAACTGCCCGTGCTTGTCTTCAACAGAAAAATACTTCTGATGTTCCCGCATGACCGTAATCAAGACTTCACGAGGCAACCGCAGGAAGGACGTATCAAACGTCCCACAAATAACAGAGGGCCACTCATTAAGGTGGACGACCAACTTAAGAAGGCCCTCGTCACGAACCAAGCTTCCTTCGTTGTCGCTTGCCACTCTCTCAAGTAGCGAAGTAATTAGGCTCTGACGCCGCGCCGGCTCAATCTCAACCTTTAGGTTAAAAAGTTTCGTTCTATAATCATCGAAATCATTAACTTCCGCTACGGAGTTTCCTGACAAGATTCGATGCCCATAGGTTTTTTTGGAGGCATCCATACCTGCCAAACTCAGGGGAAGAATCTCACCACCGAGCAGGCAAAGAATCCACCGAATGGGACGGACGAACAAGAACTGGCTCTGTTCCCACTTCATTTTCTTGGGGAACTCCAGTCCGTCAATGACCGAGAGAATTACCTCTGGAAGGATTTCCCTTGTCGTCTTGCCCAAAGTTATCTTGCTAAAGCCGAGGTATTGTCCCTTTTCCGTTTCGACACAGGTCAGATCGCTTAGATTGAGATGATGCTTCTTAGCAAAACCCTCCGCAGCTGGCGTTGGTGTTTTCTCCGCAGAATACGCAACTGAGGCAGGCGGCCCGAGTACGATCTCGGAACGATCAGGTTGGCGATCCATCAACTGATTGACCACAACAACGAGCCGCCGCGGAGTCGCGAACGTCTGGAGCTGACCAAGTGAAAGCTCGCGCTCAGAGAGCTTCTGCAAAAAGAGTCGGTCCAGCTGTTCTAGGATTGAGCTGACATGGCGTGCCGGAATCTCTTCGCAACCAATTTCTAGCAAAAAGTCTAATGCCAATTTTATGATTCCAATAAGTCCAAAATACTCATGTAACACATTCAAATAAATTGCCTGCGGACCGTGCTACGGTTGGGGCTGAGCTGTGAGACTTCCTGTTGATTTTTCTGCTTCGGACTCAGAGTGTGGGGCCAAGTAGCGCCTGGCAATCTGACACGCTATGTTTCGCACTCTCTGGATCAAGTTTGCCCTTTCCGAAACACTGATAGCACCTCGAGCATCGAGAACGTTGAACGTATGCGAACACTTTAGACAATAGTCATAGGCTGGGAGAACCAAGGCCTTCTGAGCCAACCGTAGCGCTTCCAATTCAAATTGTGCAAACATTCGAAAATGGAGATCGATGTCAGCTTCTTCAAAATTGTATCGGGAAAACTCGACCTCATCGCGATGACGGACCTTTCCATATGTCGCCCACGAACTCCAAGGCAGGTCGAAACAACTCTCGGCATTATTCAGGAACATGGCGATTCTCTCCAAGCCATATGTGAGCTCTACTGAAACCGGTTGTAGATCCAATCCACCAGCTTGCTGGAAGTAGGTAAACTGAGTAATTTCGAGCCCGTCCAAAAGTACCTGCCAGCCAACTCCCCAAGCGCCAAGTGTTGGGGACTCCCAGTTGTCTTCCTCAAATCGAATGTCATGCTTTTTGAGAGGTATGCCGACTCTCTCCAGGCTCTCCAAGTAGGTACTTTGAACGTCCAACGGCGACGGCTTCAATATCACCTGAAGCTGATAATGCTTCTGGACGCGGTTGGGGTTTTCCCCATATCGGCCATCAGCCGGGCGACGACTAGGTTCCACATAGGCTACTGAGTATGGCTCAGGTCCCAAAACCCGGAAAAAGGTCTCTGGATTCATTGTGCCGGCGCCCTTTTCGATGTCATAGGGCATTTGGATGATGCAGTTCTTCTGGAACCAAAAGGAGAGCAGTTTTAGGAAAAGCTCTTGAAACAACATGGAGATCAGGACTCGGAATGAACCAACTGAAGACACTCCAAATTTCTTTCAAAATTCCTCCGCAGAAGGTTTTCAATGACCAAAGAGAGCTCGTTTTGGCTTTGCGCAGTCCAAGTCTCCGATGACAAGATGGCAGAAATCGGATTACGAAGGACGGTGCGAAGCAACCTGTAACTTAGCGAAGAAAGCAAATAGCAGGAGCCTTGTTTGCAGTCCGCACAAAAAAAGCTGTGTGACAACGGCTCAAAAAAAACCTCTGGCGACACAAGGAGGTCCGCGTGACATTGACTACAGTAACCCGATGCCGGGAGCAGACCAGCTAGCCGAAGGTGCCAAATCTCAAAATAGAGCTGAGCCAAGTTAGAACGGACTGGTTCCCTCAATTCTGGAAGAACCTGCAGAAGCAAGCGAAAGAGAGAGTCATTAGGCTCCCGATCAGGGACAGTTTTCAGAAGCAATTCTGCCAGGACACTAAACTGAAGGAAAGATCGGTATGTCGGCAGTCGCATACCGAAGGACCTGATGAGCTCAGCCTTGTCAATCCGAACCAGTTCTTGATTCTCCCTTTCATAGCCAGAGAACTCAATCCAGTGAAAGGGCTCCAGCCGGCCTGAGAACGAACTCTTGATCTTTCTAGCCCCTGGCGCAACGCCCCGCAGCTTTCCGTGTCCCCTACTATAGAGAACTACAATTCGGTCCGTTTCAGAAAGTGGGTAGGTTTGAAGGACAACTGCGTCACTTTGAAGAAGCCCCATATGCGTACCATCGTGGAAATTTGATTAGGGAATGTCGTCGCGGCGACACTGAAGACAGTGACGATCCCAAGGGCAGAAATACCAGGTGGTCATACGCTAAACAAGGGCCTCAAAGCTACCACAGGACAGCTCAAAAGCAAAGGACAAACTACGCGTGGCGACAGCTCTCTTTTTGGCAATTCCCTTCATTAGAGAGCCACGAGGCTAGATGTAATTAAAGCTTTACTTTAGATAACCAATCTCGCTCCGCATATCCTTTCGACATAAGAAGAGCGGCCTTCCCTTTGCCCTCTGAAACACGGCAATTTTGTGGCTATAAAAATTGTGTAGGCTATTATTTATTAATAAAGTAGACCTGTATATATGAACACTATATTCACTGTAATATGTAATATTGGATGAAGTATCGATGATATTATCAGACGATCTGATGTCGACATGTCGACTCATACCTATTGATTTTCAAAAGCGCTTCTTGCTAGAATGCACGCTATTCTTTAGCCCAAATTCTTCGCTCCTGGCTTTGTCAAGAAAAGGATCTCGAGGCCATGTGGATTCCTCCTATTCCCCGATTGAAATTGCGAACAAAATTGATGCTCCTCACAGGTCTGCTGGTCGGTCTGATTATCTTGCTGGTGATGGTTCTTGTAAGCCGGGATACGAGGGGCCTAATTTTGGAAGAGACCCAAGCGCGCGGAATCGCTATTGCGCAACTCTTTGGAGCCACTAACTTGAATCATCTGAAGTTATATGATTTTAGTAGTGTCCAACAAAACGCTGCAGTTGCAAAGAGGGATAATGATCTGCTCTACATCATTGTCTATAGCAAGGAAGGGTTAACCGTCGTGCACACGGATGATCCCAGCCTCGTCATGTCTTCCGATCCAAGTAGTGAAGCTGCTGACTCCATGAAAAGGAAGTCCGCTTTTGTGCGAGAGATTGAAGTTGAAAGTCACTTCTCAGGGAAACATCAGAGGGTCTTTGACGTCTCCGTGCCGGTCAAAACTCCTGAATCGGCGAGACGCTGGGCGACGATTCGCGTTGGAATATCCCCGGATCGCCTTTATCGGAGCCTGGCACAGATTCGAGCCCAGATTCTGCAAATTGGGTTGATTGGGTTGTTCTTCGGCCTCCTTGGGGCTTTCGTTGTTGCAGAACGGATCGGTGCACCAATCTCAAAGTTGATGATGGGATCACTTCGGGCTGCGGAGGGCGATCTCTTACACCGTATTGAGGTACATTCCGGGGACGAATTGGAAAGTCTTGCGGCCAATTTCAATTACATGATGGATCAAATCAAATCGAATCAAGAGGAACGGATCAAATCCGAAAGATTGGCCGCCGTCGGTCATATGGTTAACTCAATTGTGCATGACTGTCGCACACCGATTACGGTCATCAAAGGTTTTGCTTCTGTCCTAGAGGACTTCGACTTGTCCAGAGAAAAAAGTCAAGAGTGCCTACGTTTCATTGACTTCGAAGTCGAGCGCATGGAGAGAATGTTGGAGGAGATTCTGCAGTTTGCTCGCGACCAAAAGACAAGAATGGTACTGGTAGACTATCATTGCGATCAGTTTGTTCGCGAATGCGTGGTTGAGATTAGCGCCCTTCTCAAGAGTACCCAGATCGCTCTTAGCCCGGAGTTTGGATGCGATTCAAGTATCCGAATGGACCCCGACAAGTTGCGACGAGCCATTCTGAACATTGCCGCCAACGCGAAGGAGGCCTTGAGAGGACGGGGAGAACTTAAGATTACGACCCGATCGAGCCAGTCGTATGCCTTGATTGCTATCTCGGACAATGGAGCAGGCATGACTGAACAGGTTAAGAAGAAAGTTTTTGACCCGTTTTTCACTCATGGTAAATCCGGAGGATTTGGGCTGGGGATGTCCATCACCAAATCCATTATTGACGGCCATTCCGGGACGATATCTGTCGAAAGCCAGCCAGGATTAGGAACGACGTTCTCCATTCAGATCCCCTTGTCCGTGAGCCAAGAGAAACCTCGATCAATGGTCCATTCCGCTTGACTAGAACATTCCTCTTGGTATGCCTCGACGAGTCTTTCCAGGACTTGCGCCTCCAGTTGCGGTTCACCTGGTAGAGATATTAGAAACTCAGGCTCGTGGATGATGCTGAAGATAGAGATTCTTGAGACGCTCTCGCACAATGTGGGTATAGATCTGAGTAGTTGAAATATCCGCATGCCCCAACATCATCTGGACTGACCTCAAGTCTGCACCGCGTTGCAAGAGATGAGTCGCAAACGAATGGCGTAGAAGATGAGGTTTGAGTTCCGTTCTAATGTTCGCTTTCCTGCCATAGTCGCGAATCAGCCGCCAAAATCCTTGTCGGGTTATTCGGGAACCGCGTCGGTTCACAAACACAAAGTCGGAAGACTTGCCTTTGAGAAGCTCCAGCCGTGCCGAGCTCAGATAACACCCCAGATGCCGAAGAGCAGACCGCCCCAAGGGGACCACTCTCATCTTGCTTCCCTTTCCAATGCAGGTTAGGTAACCCAAGTCAAGCGAAAGCTCTTGAATGCGAAGTGAGACAAGTTCTGATGCCCTCAACCCGGTAGCGTAGAGAACCTCAAGCATTGCTTTATCACGCGCCCCGAGAATGGTTGATGAATTGGGTTGTGAGAGCAGCAAATCCACGTCTTCCAGTGACAACACCTTCGGCAATGACTTCCAGATTTTTGGAGAATCGATGTCGGTACATGGATTCTGGAGTAAGGTGCCTTCAAATACGAGGAATTGAAAGAAATTTCGGACGGTTACCAGGACTCGCGAAATGGAGCGACTATCAAGACCTCTTTGATGGAGAGCATTGAGGAAATCAATTACAAGCAGACGATCGACGACCGACAATGGTCGGTCTCCTAAGAAGGCTGAAAACTTGTCCAAATCTGCTTGATAAGATAAAATTGTATTTTCAGAAAGTCCTTTTTCAAGTTTAATATAGTTGATGTAATCTAATCTTTCTCTTTTCATTTGTTTTTTGAGCAGCCAGCCAATGCGAGGCCTAGTCTTCGACTCAAGACGATCACCAGACTCCTGTCGAACCAATGACCTCTTGCAGACGTAACAACCGCAACGGCGGTCTAGTGAACTCAGGATGACGGCCGAAAGGCTTGACACCTTTTCAGGGCATAATATAGCATGACGCTTTTGCCTTTTCGGCACCAGTCCTTTTTCTGAACTTCCTGAAACCCCAGTCAGTAGGCAGTTTGACAAAGTGAAACTCTCGGAAATAGCTGAAAGATTGAACTGTGAGCTAGATGGTGATGGTTCACTTGAAATTACCGGGGTTGCGAGTCTGGACGACGCAGTTTCCGGCGAGTTGACGTTTCTTTCCAATCCGAAGTACACCAACAAACTCAAGGCGACGAAAGCGTCAGCCATTATTGTCTCAAAAGGGGTACCAGCCCTTCATCTGACTATGTTGAGGAGCGATAACCCCTATCTCGCTTTTGCCAAGTCAATTGATCTCTTTTACTCGAGCCCCCCGCCCAAGCGAGAAGTTCATCCCACAGCTGTGATCTCCCGTTCAGTTCAAATCGGGAAATCTCCTTCGATCGGCGCCTACGTGTTCATCGATGATGATGTCACCATCGGAGATAATGTCACGCTGTTCCCGCATGTGACCCTGTACCGTGGAGTCAAGATTGGGAATAATTTCGTGGCTCACACCCACGTGTCAATTCGCGAGCACTGTGAGATTGGCAACAATGTCATTCTCCAAAATGGAGTCGTGATTGGTGCGGACGGATTTGGCTTCGCTAAGCGAGAAGATGCAAGTTATTACAAGATAACACAGGCAGGAAAGGTTGTCTTGGAGGATAACGTCGAGGTGCAAGCCAATTCTACCATCGATCGAGCCGCCATCGGAGAAACACGTATTTCATGTGGAGCTAAACTTGACAATTTGGTTCAGGTTGGGCATGGATCTCACGTGGGAGAGAATTCGTTACTTTGTTCGCAGGTTGGGTTGGCCGGAAGTACCTGGGTGGGCAATAACGTGATTCTAACCGGACAGGTCGGTGTTGCCGGCCATTGCAAAATTGGCGACAACGTGGTTGCCACAGCTCAATCAGGAATACCGTCTGATGTTGCCGCAGGCGCGATCGTATCGGGCTACCCAGCCGTCGACAACAAACTATGGTTGAAGTGTTCAGCAATCTTTTGTAAACTTCCTGAAATCAATAAGACAATTAAGGAAATTCAACAAAAAGTTAATAAAATTCTTAATCATCAATAATTCCTTCCGTTCGATTCCGACCTAAGCCCTGCGGCTCAATGTCCTCAAACACGACACAGCTTGCCAAGTCAGCCGGTCTGATCAGCTTGGCGACAACTCTCAGCCGCGTCCTTGGCTTGGTGCGCGAACAACTCATAGCACATCTTTTCTCTCGCACAGCCACCGATGCTTTCTACGTCGCTTTCCGCATCCCAAATCTTCTGCGCGACCTCTTCGCAGAGGGAGCTATGAGTTCAGCCTTTGTGCCCACGTTTACAGACTACCTCCACAAAAGAAGTCGCGAAGACGCATGGCAAATGGCCTCTACGGTCACCAATCTCCTCTTGGTTCTACTCAGTCTGATCACGCTCTTCGGGATCGTTTGTTCAAGCTGGTTGGTCGACAAGTTTGCCCAGCACTATCGGTTGGTTCCTGGAAAGTTCGAAATGACAGTGCTGATGACTCAGATCATGTTCCCATTCTTACCCATGGTCGCCTTGGCGGCAATCGCCATGGGAATTCTCAACTCCCATGGCCGATTCTTCATACCAGCGCTGGCGCCAGCTCTGTTCAACGTGGGCTCCATCGCGTTCGCTTTAATCTTAAATGTCTGGCTGCCGCGCTACCACGTGGACCCTATCCTTGGAATGGCTATTGGAACTCTTTTCGGAGGCCTGCTTCAACTGTTAGTTCAGGTTCCACTCCTCCTAGGAAGAGGTCTAAATTATTACTTTAGCTTTGACTTCCGACATCCCGGGGTACAAAAGATTTTGCTCTTGATGGGTCCCGGCACATTGGGTTTGGCCTCCAATCAAATCAATATTTTTGTCAACACTTGGCTGGCCACCAGCCAAGAAGAGGGGGCAGTATCTTGGTTGAACTATGCTTTCCGTCTGATGCACTTTCCCATTGGAATTTTTGGCGTTGCAATAGCCACAGCGGCACTACCCGTCTTCTCGACTCACGTTTCGAAAGCGGAACCGGAGGAGCTGCGAAAGGCCATCTCGTCGTCGCTGAGAATGGTGTTTCTGCTCAACGTTCCGGCTGCAGTTGGATTGATGTTCCTCAGCACTCCCATCATTTCTCTGATCTATGAACACGGGCGCTTTGGGACCAAGGATACCCAGGCAACGGCTGCTGCTCTGGTGTTCTATTCGATCGGCCTGTTTGCTTACTCGGCGGTCAAACTGCTCGTACCGGTCTTCTACGCCTTAGGACATTCCAGAGTTCCAGTCATTGTCAGTGCCGCTGCGGTCGCTTCAAACATCGGTCTGAACCTAGTCCTGGTTGGCCCGATGGGGTATCGCGGGTTGGCCTTAGGAACGTCGCTCACTTCGGTATTCAATTTCTTCCTCCTTTTCCACTGGCTCCAAAAGTATGCAGGTTCCTTGCAGCCTATGCGAATTTTCGGCAGCTTCCTCAAGATCTCGGTGGCGTCATTGATAATGGGTGGAGTTTGCTTCTATGTGAACCAATGGCTTGCGTCGCATATGATAAGTGATTCTCTGATATCGAAGGTATTCGCTTTGAGTGGAACAATCGGGATAGGACTTGTGAGCCTATTCCTGTCATGCCGCATGTTGAGGATCTCCGAGATGGAAAGCGCGGCAAGAATACTGATGAGAAAGATCAGCTCACAAGTATAAGAGGGAGGTCTCAAGGCCCGCTCGCAGAGCGGTCCCTTCATTTTGGGGCCTGTCTTTGGAACTCGCCAGATTGACCGCCGATAAGATCAAGTTCCCCTCCGATGTCGACACCACGACATCAACTCAACTATTACTTTAAGATCAGACTAGAAATGTGGATTTGGGTTGGGTCAGAGAGAATTAGGAAGATAGTCAAATTCGAGATCAGATCTACTGCTGTGAATTTAGTTCTTAGTTGGACTGAGTCAATCAACGAAACGAGTCGCGACTTCCACCCCCGACAAAGTGGACGACCTCGATATGGTCTCCTTCAAAAATCAGTTGCCGATCCCAGTTTTCCTTTCTGAGAATCTTTCGGTTGTATTCGACGGCTAGACCTTGCGACCCAAGATCGAGGGACGTCACCAGCCGAGCAACCGTTAGCCCCTGAGGAATTCGTTTGGTCTCTCCGTTTAAGAAAATCTCTATGTCCAATGTCAAATCACTTACGCTTGATGAGATACTTGATCTCATCGTTTCCCAAGGGAGTTGAGGCCTGAATGATGAGCGCGGCGCTACCGGCTGAGTAGGCTGGCAAGTTAAAGTTCATGCGCAGGGCGCCACTTTTGTCTGTTTTGCCGGCATATAATCTGGGCGAAAAAGTGGTCCCAATAATCTTGACGATCACTTGAACGTTCTCAAGTCGTAAGCGACCTCCGCGGCTTTGCACGAATAGGCCTAGGTCGACATGAGAACCACCGACGAATTCTTTCGACCCCTCCACGCAAATCTCGATTCCCCGATCTGCCAAGAGATCGGTTGCTTCGCTTACATCAATTGCAAGTTCAATCCGATTTGGACGAGGGGAAGGAGGATTCACTAGCAGATCAGAACCGGCTTCGTAATTCGGGAACAAATCGCGGGGCTTTGTCACCTCTCGTGAGACCGGCGGCGTTCCGGAAGCGCATGGTTTGTCAGGTTCGCCTGAGGGAATAGCGCGCGCTTCGGGCGCTTGAGCAGTTCGGCCACTTTTGATTGGAATTGTTCCCTTCGAACCTGTCAGGTCAAAAACGAACTGCCCTTCAGAGAAAGCCTTCAGAGCCATTCCCTTCTGAAATTTGCCTTTTTTGATACAGGTTACAATTTGACGGTGCTGAAACTCCAAAATTTTCTGAAGCGTGGACTCGCTAAAGGTCTGTGAACTTAAGAAGTCTTCGTAACTAGTTCGGTATGCATCAAGAATCGCTCCCTTAACATAAATCAGCGACTCGATAAGCGGATTTCCGGAGCCTTTGTCCTCCGTTTGAACGTGGAACACCTTGTCGCCACACTTAACGTCGGTATTGAAACCAGTGATCATAGGGTAGACAACGCTACATGGGTCGTCTGATTTTCGATAGCTAGATCGCCCGAGGGGAGCCACATTACTCTTCGACAAATGTTATTATATTCATCTTCGCTCCCTCAAGAAAAAAGCTTGACAAAACTACTAGTGCTAGTTATGTTTGCCGAGTTTTTCGGGTCATTCTGTTTTCTCAGTCTTTTCTTCACACGCCTCACTCCAAGAACACTTTTCGACTTGGCTCACTCTAACTTTAAAACTGCGCCATTCGCAAATGAGCCAGCGATCCCTGGTTGGCCACGGCTTTGACCAACAGGCGTGCCCCGTTCAAAAATTTTTTCTTGCTGCTTGTGAAAAACATCCCTTTCTTGGCGTCGATCTTGGGTTTTGATCGATTTCTATTGTCCCACTGCTAACGTGCTCAATTATGTTTCCCAATGACCTGGCTGCATGAGTTTTAATTCTCTGCTAGAAAAGTATGATCTCCTCGCCGCGCGATATCCGGTCAAGCGGTCCGCTCTAATTCCGATTCTACTAACCACGCAGGAAGAACTTGGTTATCTGAGTCCAGATTCAATTCGAGTCGTTTCGGACTACTTGAAGATACCTGAGATTGAGGTGTACGAAGTCATTACGTTCTACAGTATGCTCCGTACGAAGCCTGTAGGAAAGAATCATATTCAAGTTTGTACCAACATCTCGTGTTTGCTTCTCGGTGCTGAAGGAATTTTCGAGCACATCTCCAAGAAGCTGCGTCTCAAGGAGGGTGAAACAACACCAGATGGACTCTTTTCGCTCACCGAAGTGGAGTGCTTGGGAGCTTGCTGCAACGCTCCTGCTATGCAAATCAATTACAAGTATCATGAAGACTTGACAGTTTCCAAGGTCGACCAAATCCTGGATCGAATTACGCAGAGAAATGTAGACTTTTAGTTTACTATATCTAATCTAATATATTTTATTTGTGGAGCTTATCTTTTTCTTATTTCTTTCAATCGTGTGTGTCGCCTCAGCGACAAACATCCTTGTGCAGCGGCATCCTATTTACTCCGCCCTCTCCCTGGTTCTGACATTCATCAGCTTGGCTGGAATCTATCTTCAAATGCACGCCGAGTTCATTGCGGTCATGCAAATTGTAATCTATACCGGAGCGATCATGGTTCTGTTTGTTTTTGTCATCATGCTCTTGAACGCCAAAGCGGAAGATAAAATTCCAGACAAGCTCTCCTTTCTAAAATACCTGGGTATGCCTCTGGTCGTGCTTCTGGTCGGTGTGGTTGGTGTGAAAGTTTTCGAATCTCTGTCTGGAGAGAGTATCACGACTTCAAGTATTCTGGATGTGACAGGTAACACTCAAGCAATTGGCAAGCTCCTCTATACTCAGTATGCGCTGCCGTTTGAAGTTACGTCGCTTCTTCTTTTGGTGGCCATAGTCGGAGCTATTGTTATGGCCAAGAAAGAACTCTAGTCATCAAATGATTCCCGTCAGCTACTACCTCCTTCTGAGCGCTGTCCTTTTTGCCATCGGCGTTTTTGGAGTCTTGATCAAGCGGAATATCATCACGATCTTTATGTGTCTTGAGTTGATGCTGAATGCAGTCAATCTATCGTTTGTCGCATTCGCCAGGTCCTTCTCCTTGTTTGACGGTCAAGTCTTTGTCTTTTTCGTGATGGCCGTCGCTGCGGCCGAGGCCGCAGTGGGCTTGGGTATCATCGTAGCTTTCTTTCGCAATCGTTTGACATTAAACGTTGACGAGGCCGATTTGATGAAGGGCTAACGATTTCCGCTTCTCCTGATTGACCTCCAACAATCTTATGCTGTTTCCCAAATTACTTCTGGCGGTTCCCCTTCTTCCTCTGGTGGGAGCTCTTCTCAACGGTCTTCTCGGAAAGAGATTTTCGAAACGTATCGTCGGTATTGTCGCGTGCGCGACCGCGGGCGGGTCTTTCCTCCTAGCCTTGATGATCTTCATCGGATTGCTTCAGGCAGCCCCAGAAGAGATTGGACGATTGAGTTTCAATTATTTTTGTTGGATACAGTCCGAAAGCTTTGTGGCTAATTTCGGATTTATGATCGACCAACTCACCGCCGTGATGATTCTGGTAGTGACGGGTATTGGGTTTTTGATTCACATTTACTCAATGGGGTACATGGCGCATGAAGGGGGATACTACCGGTTTTTTGCGTACTTGAACCTGTTCATGTTTTCGATGCTGACGTTGGTGCTGGCGAACAATTTTGTATTGATGTTTGTGGGATGGGAAGGAGTGGGGCTGTGCTCGTACTTGCTGATTGGATTTTACTTTCAC
>Ga0075433_10000715_pt1 | contig 22715 bp, 21 predicted proteins | sample RhiMethybrSRZTD2_FD_75299 | JGI IMG/M metagenome (GOLD analysis project Ga0075433, IMG submission 75299) | Populus rhizosphere microbial communities from Tennessee, USA - Rhizosphere MetaG P. TD hybrid SRZTD2 | ecosystem: Host-associated > Plants > Roots > Rhizosphere > Soil | place: USA... | reverse complement strand
CAGTACATCGTGATCGCCACCGCGTGGAACATCCTGGGCGGCTACGCGGGCTACGTGAACTTCGGCACGCCCGCGTTCTTCGCCCTCGGCGCGTACACCGCGGTCTTCCTCATCCAGTCGGTGCGGCCGCCGCTGCCGGTGCTGATCCTGGCCGGCGGCCTGGTCTCGGCCCTGCTCGGCCTCGGCATCGGCTATCTCACCCTGCGGCTGCGGGGCGTCTTCTTCTCGATCGCGACCCTCGCGCTCTCGATCGTTCTCCAGACCATGATCGTCAACTGGGAGTTCGTGGGGGGCTCGCGGGGCCTCAGCGTGATCCGGCCGGGCGGGCCGCCGTTCGGCAACTACGTGACGTTCCTCTTCACGGTCATGGTCCTGCTCGCGGTCGTCGCGGTGGTCACCGCGCGGTTCATCGAGCGCTCCTGGATCGGCCGCGGGCTGGCCGCCCTGCGGGACAACGAGGAGGCCGCCGAGTGCATGGGGGTGCCGACCCTGCGCCTCAAGCTCTTCGCCACCACCGTCAGCGGCTTCCTCCTCGGGGTCGCGGGGGCTCCGTTCCCGTACTACGTGACCTTCGTGGACCCCAACTCCGCCTTCAGCCTCGACTACGCGGTGAACGCGCTCGCCATGCCGATGATCGGAGGCACCACGAGCTGGGTGGGGCCGGTGGTCGGAGCGGTGCTGCTTGGCACCGCCCAGCAGCTCGCCACCGTGACCATCTCCTCGGAGATGAACTTGTTCATCGTCGGGGTCGTGCTGGTGGCCTTCGTGGTCCTGGCCCCCGAGGGCATCCTGGGCCTAGTGCGGCGCCTGCGGAGGCGGTGACCGATGCCGCCGGCCCTGCTCGAGGTGGAGAGCCTCACCAAGCGCTTCGGCGGCTTCATGGCGCTCCACGAGGTCACCATCCACGTGAAGGCGGGCGAGCGCTTCGGGCTGATCGGCCCCAACGGCTCGGGCAAGACCACCCTGATCAACTGCGTGTCCGGCTCGCTCCCCATCGACGGCGGGCACATCCGCTTCGAGGGCCGCGAGATCGGCGCGCTCCCGCCCCACCGCCGGACCCGGCTCGGCATCGTGCGCAGCTTCCAGATCCCCAAGCCCTTCGGCAGCATGACCGTGCTCGAGAACCTCGAGATCCCGCTCGAGTACGCGGCCCACGAGCGCTCCGACGCGGCCGACGCCGACGCCATGGAGATCCTGCGCTCGATCGGGCTCGAGGGGAAGGCCCACCTGCGGCCGGCCGGGCTCACCCAGATCGAGATGCGCAAGCTCGAGCTGGCCCGCGCGATCGCGGCACGGCCCAAGCTGCTCATCTCCGACGAGGCGATGGCCGGGCTCTCCCACGCGGAGGTGGACGACATCCTCGCGATCCTCTTCCGCCTGAACGAGCGCGGCATCACCATCATCATGATCGAGCACATCATGCGGGCGGTGATGCGCTTCTCCGAGCGCATCGTGGTGCTCGACGCGGGCGAGCGGATCGCGGAGGGCACCCCGGACGAGATCGTCCGCCACCCCGGGGTCGAGAAGGCCTACCTTGGCGAGTAGGATCGTGGTCCGGAACGTGGACGCCGGCTACGGCGCGGTGCGCGTGCTCCACGGGGTCTCGATCGAGGTGCGGGAAGGGGAGACCGTCGCGCTCCTCGGCACCAACGGCAACGGCAAGAGCACGCTGATCAAGTGCCTGATGGGCATGGTGACCCCCGAGGCGGGCGAGATCTTCCTCGAGACCGACGCGGGGCGCGTCGACCTCGCCGGCAAGTCCACCGAGGAGATCGTGGGCCTCGGCATCGCGCTGGTGCCGGAGGGCCGGCGGCTCTTCCCCAAGCTCTCGGTGGAGGAGAACCTGCTCCTGGGCGCCTACCGTCCCGCCGCCCGCGCCGACATCGCGGCCAACCTCGCCTACGCCTTCGAGGCCTTTCCGGTCCTGGCCGGGCGCCGGCGCCAGCTCGCGGGCAGCATGTCGGGCGGCGAGCAGCAGATGCTCGCGGTGGCCCGCGCCCTCATGTCCTCCCCCCGCATCCTCCTGGTCGACGAGCCCTCCGTCGGGCTCGCCCCGATCCTGGTGAGCCGGGTGATCGCCAAGATCCGGGAGCTGAAGGAGCAGCGGCAGCTCACGGTGCTGATGGCGGAGCAGAACTTCAACCAGGCGACGAAGATCGCCGACCGCGGCTACATCATCGTGCACGGCAAGATCGAGTTCGAGGGGCGGAGCACCAAGGAGCTCCGCGAAAACGAGCTGGTGAAGAAGTACTACCTGGGGGTGTGACGAGCCATGCCTAACAAGCCAGTGTTCTCATTGCCAGTGCTCTCATCGCTAGTCGGCGCGCTGCTCGGCGCGGTGCTCCCGGCCTCGGGGCAGGAGCTGCCCGAGGGGCCGGGCAAGGAACTGGTCGCCGCCCAGTGCAACAGCTGCCACACGCTGACCTCGCGCGTCGGGGCCGGCTACACCCCGGCGGGGTGGCGCACCGTCATGCGCATGATGATCAACAACGGCGTGCCTATCCCCCCCGACCAGCTGGCGACGATGACCGCGTACCTGGCCAAGACGTTTCCCGAGAAGCCCAAGCCGGTGGGCGTGGTGATCCCGGGCCCGGTGAAGGTCTCGTTCAAGGAGTGGCCGGTGCCCACGCCCGGGTCCCGGCCGCACGATCCGCTGGCCACCGCCGACGGCGCCCTCTGGTACACGGGGCAGATGGTCAACGTGCTCGGGCGGCTCGATCCGAAGACGGGCCGGTTCAGAGAGTACCCGCTCCCGACGCCGCACGGGGGCCCCCACGGGCTCGTCGAGGATCAGGCGGGCAACATCTGGTACACCGCGAACGCGGGCGCCCTGATCGGCAGGCTCGAGCCGAAGACCGGCGCGGTCACCGAGTACAAGATGCCGGATCCGGCGGTGCAGGACCCGCACACCCTGATCTTCGACCGGAGCGGGATCCTGTGGTTCACCGCCCAGAACGCCAACCGGGTGGGGCGGCTCGATCCCAAGACGGGGGAGATCACGCTGCTGACGCCGCCGACGCCGAAGTCGCGGCCCTACGGGATGGCGGTGAACTCGAAGGGCGCGGTGTTCTACGTGGCCTTCGGGAGCAACCGGGTGGGGAGCGTCGATCCGACGACGATGGGGATCCGCGAGTATCCGTTGCCGGATGCGGCCTCGCGTCCGCGGCGGATCACGATCACGCGAGACGACGTCGTCTGGTACACGGACTTCTCCCGCGGCTATCTGGGCCGGCTCGACCCCGCGACCGGCCAGGTGACGGAGTGGCTCTCGCCGAGCGGACCCAAGTCGGAGCCCTACGGTATCTCGGCGATCGACGACGTCATCTGGTACAGCGAGTCCGGAACAACGCCGAACACGGTGGTGCGGTTCGATCCAAAGACCGCGAAGTTCCAGAGCTGGGCGATCCCGGGGGGCGGCAACATCGTGCGCAACACCTCGGTCACCCGCGAGGGCGACTTCGTGCTCGCCAACAGCCTGGTCAACCGGGTAACCCTGGTCAAGATCACGAGGTAAGGGAAGGGGTCGAGGAGGATCGCGTATGGATGATCCACGCGGCGTATCGCGGCGCGCGCTGCTCTTGAGCGCGGGCGTCGGCCTCGGGGCCGTGACGGCGGATGGGGCGAGGACGCCGTTGCTCGCCCAGGCCGACCGGCCGACGACCGACCAGCTGTGGAGCGCCGAATACGTGGCCCGCAAAGGCGACGTATCGCTCGCGCTCTATCGCAAGCGGATCGGCCCGCCGCAGACGCGGGAGCGGCCGGTGCTCTTCCTGGTCCACGGCTCGTCGGTCTCGGCCAAGCCGAGCTTCGATCTGACGGTGCCGGGCCGGGGCGAGTACTCCCTGATGAACGTGTTCGCGGGGTACGGATTCGACGTGTGGACGATGGACCACGAGGGCTACGGCAAGTCGGCCCGCACCGCCGGCAATTCCGACGTCGCGAGCGGGGTGGAGGATCTCAAGGCCGCGAGCGAGGTCGTTGTCCGCGAAACCGGCCAGCCGCGGGCTCACTTCTACGGAGGCTCCTCCGGGGCGCTGCGCGCAGCGGGGTTCGCCACGGCACGGCCGGAGCGAGTCGACCGCCTGATCCTCGAGGCCTTCACCTGGACGGGAAAGGGCTCGCCCACGCTCGGCAAGCGCGCCGAGCAGGTCGACTACTACCGCACGCACAACCGGCGCCCCCGGGGGCGCGACATGATCCGATCCATCTTCACCCGCGACAAGCCGGGCACGTCGGATCCGGCCGTGGCGGAGGCTCTGGCCGACGCCGAGCTTCCGTTCGGGGACACGATCCCGACCGGGACCTACCTCGACATGACGGCGAATCTCCCGGTGGTCGACCCGCGGCGGGTCAAGGCTCCGGTCCTCATGGTCCGGGGCGAGCACGATGGCATCGCGACGGAGGACGACCTCCTCGAGTTCTTCCGCCGCCTGCCGAACCCGGATCGACAGTTCATCGTCCTGGCCGGCGCCTCGCACGCGGTCGCGCTTGGCCTGAGCCGAGGTCAGCTGTGGCACGTGGTGCGGGCCTTTCTCACCCTGCCGGCCGCCTGAAGGGGACATCGCCATGTGCTTCATCGATACCGACGGGATGGGCGCCCAGTCGCCGCTGTCGCGGCGCGGGTTCTTGGGTGGCCTGGTGGCGGGGGCGGCGGCCGCCGCGAGCCTGGGGGGATCGCTGGTCCTGCCCGGCGTGGCCGAGGGCGCGGAGCCCGCGCCCGCGGGCGGGGGACCGGGCGCGGCCGGGGTGAGCTTCAAGTGGTTCGGCACGAATGGCTGGGAGATCACCTTCGGCAACAAGACCATCCTGGTGGATCCCTGGTTCAACCGCTTCGAGTCGGGCTTCCTCCAGAACAAGCTCGACCATGACCGGCTGCTCCCGACCGACACCGCGCTCATCGATCAGCACGTGAAGAAGGCGGACCAGATCCTGATCGGGCACGGCCACTGGGATCACATGGCCGACGTGCCGTACATCGCCAAGAAGACCGGCGCCATGGTCATCGGCTCGGAGACCCACTCCAACATCATGCGGGCGGCCGGCGTGCCCGAGGGCAAGATCGTGCAGGTCAAGGGCGGGGAGTACATGCAGTTCGACGGCTACAGCATCGAGGTCTTCCCGAGCGTGCACTCGATGGGCGGCACCAAGAAGTACGCGGTGCCGGGCCACCTGGTGTCGGTGCCCGCCTCGCCGCCGACCAAGGTCGGCGACCTGCCGGAAGGCGACACCCTGATCTACGTGCTGCGGATCGCCGGTAACTACACCATCTTCCTCATGAGCTCCGGCAACTACATCGAGCGCGCCATCGCCGGCCTCAAGCCCGACGTGGCGCTCGTCGCCCCTCTCTTCTCCAACAACACGGTCGACTTCACCCCGCGCTTGGTCCGAGCCCTCGGCTACCCGAAGCTGGTGCTGCCCACCCACTGGGACAACTTCGAGGCGCCGCTCACCAGCACGCCGACGGATCTCCGCGCCGTCTACGGCGACCCGGCCAACCTCGACCTGTGGGTGAAGGAGATGAAGAAGCTCACGCCGCGGACGCGGATCGTGACGATGCCGTACTTCGGCTCCTACGCTCCGTAGCGCGGTGATGCGCCTGGCCGCCGCGTGCCTGATGGGGTGGGCGGCGACCACCAACTACACGAACCACGCGGCGGTGCTCCCGCTCCTGATGGCGGAGCTAGGCTTCGGTCCGGTGCAGGCGGGCCTGCTCTCCGCCGCGTTCTTCGTCACCCTGGCCGTCGGGTGCGTGCCCGCCGGCCTGCTGATCGATCGCCTCGGCCCCACCGGGGTCGGCACCGCGGGGCTGGTCGCGGTGTTCGCGAGCAATCTCGCGCTGGGCTACGCGCGGGATTTCCCGGACCTGGTCCTCGTCAAGGTGATCGGAGGGCTCGGCTGCGCGCTCGCCTTCATCGCGGGCATGCGCTACGCCGCGCTGGTCGTGCCCCCGCCGCGCGTGCCCCGGGCCCTCGGCCTCTACGGCGGGTTCGTGCAGCTCGGCGGCGGCACCTCGCTCTACCTGATCCCGCTCCTGGCGAGCCGGCTCGGCTGGCGCCCGGCCTTCATCGTCTCGTCGGGGCTGATCGCGCTGTCGACCGTCGGCTGGCTCGCGCTGGCCCCGCGGGTTCGCCCGTCCCTCGCCGCCGCGCCGCTCACCGAGGCCATGCGCAGCCTGAAGGTGTGGACGCTCGGGCTCGTGCACACCGCCACCTTCGGGCTGGCGGTGCTGATCGGGATCTGGATCACCACCTTCCTGGTCCACGACTTCGGCCTGTCGCTGGTGAGCGCGGGGGCCGCCGGCTCGGCCATCTTGGCGCTCGGGGTGCTCTCGCGCCCGCTCGGGGGATGGCTGGTCGACCGAGGCGCGCTGAGCGCGCGCGCGGTCATGAAGCTCACCGTGCTGGCCGGCGCGGTCGGGCTCGCGGCTCTCGGCTGGCCCGGCCGGCCACTGCTCGTAGCGGCGGCCGCCATTGTCCTGCTCGGGGTGGCGCTGAGCGCACCCTACGCCGCGGTCATGCACACCACCGCGGCCATCCTGCCCCGGGCGCCGGGCGCGGCGGTCGGGCTCGTCAGCGGCCTGGGCGTGCTCGGGATCGCCCTCGGCGCCCCGGCGGTGGGCGCCCTCTTCGCCTCGACGGGCAGCTTCACCGTCCCATTCGGAGCCCTGGCCGCCTACTCCCTGCTGGTGCTCTGGGCGCTCTTCTCCCTCTGAGCCGAGCTGGATGACCGCGGCGGCCGTCAGTGGGGCAGGGCCCGCGCGGCGGCCAGGATCTCCTGCTCGGACGGGAACTTCCCGATCCCGGCGACCCCTTCGGTGGCGCACTCGATGTAAGTCCAGCGGACGATGCCGTCCCGATCGATCAGGAAGACTCCCTTGAGCTGAGGCCACTGGCGGTTCATGTCGGCCTCGTCGACGGCGGTGCCGGAGTACCCGTCCTTCTGCGCGAGCGCCATGGCCGCTTCACGGACCGGCACGGGCCCCGGCAGCTCACCGGTGGGATTCACCCGGGCCGCGTCGAGGGCTTCCATGAACTCCGGGGTGGGGGTCGGCTTCGGGATCCCGTAGGCGCGGTGCGTGGCGAGCTCCGGGTCGGCGCCCAGACGCAGGCGGGTCGGGCGGTACTTGAAGTAGAGCCGCGCGTTCTCGGGCGGAGTGGCCACGACCGCGAGCGTCTCGACTCCGAGCGATTTGAGCTTGCCCTCGCTCGTCCCCAGCTGGGCGATCTGTCGCCGGCAGAACGGGCACCACAGCCCGAGGAGCAGGGCCAGGAACACCGAGTTCCGGCCCCGGTAGTGGGAGAGGGTCACCGTCTCGGTCCCGTCGACGGCGGGCAGCGTGAAGTCGGGGGCGGGCTCGCCGGGGGTCACGGGCGCGCGCATGGCGGTCGTCATGGTCGAGGCTCCTTCGAGTCGAGTGCGGATCGGTCCTCGGTCGGGGTCAGCGGGCACGGCGGTAGTCAGCCTGGGAAGTTTCCTGCTCCAGATAGCGAATCTCGACGAATCAGGTCCGGCGTTGGTCCCGGCAAGGGTTCGATTTTCCGATCATGCCGCGGTGGCCCGGCTTTTGCCTGACAGATAACCGAATTTACCATGAGCTTCGCCTGCCAGACCGACAAGCGCTGCGAGCACCCGCTGAAGGACTGCGCGGCGGTGCGCGGCGAGTATTGCCTGGTCTGTCACCACGGGTCGTCCCTGGCCACGCCGGCCCGCCGCTCCACCCTGGCGGGCCCCCGCCGGGACCAGCGCGGGATGTCCGCCATCCTGCGCGAGATCCGGCTGCGCCGCGGCCGCTAGCTCGACCCGACCGCTCCCTCAGCCCTTCACCCCGCCCGATCCCCACCCCCGGACGAGGTAACGCTGCACCGCCGCGAAGAAGCAGACGGTGGGTACCGTGATCATCACCCCCGCCGCCATGATCATGCCCCAGTCCACGATGGTGGCGTTGAAGAGGTCGTCGACGCCGACCGGCAGGGTCTTCAGCTCTTCGGAGGTGATGAGGACCGAGGCGCCGGGAGGCTTCCTCCCGGTGCTAGCATGAGAGTGACGTCGACCGAACACCTCGAAGGGAGTACGTCATGACAGAGAGACTTCGCAGGCTGTGGGTCGCTCCGGCCGTTCTCCTGATCGTGGGCCTGAGCGTGAGCCCCGTCGCCGCCGCCGACAAGACCAAGGTCGACGCGGCGACCAAGCAGGTGCAGGACGGAGCCAAGCAGATCGGTCAGGGCGCCGCCGGGTCGGGCTTCAAGGATCTGTTCAAGGGCATCGGCAACACCATCGTCGAGGGCGCCAAGTTCAGCGGCAACACGATCGCGGAGGCCTTCAAGAAGTAGAGCGACTCACCTCGGCGGGGCGCCACCCGGCCGGCAGATGTAGGTGAGCCACCAGCCGAGCGGATCCTTGATCCGCACCGTGTCGGCGCCCACCGCGGTGAGCTCGCCGTTCCTCTGCCCTACCTTCCTCTCCCACCGGACCCGCGGTCACTGGACCAAAGTCCAATAGGCAGACGCCGCCCCGATCCTTACAGTGCAGGGATGGCGTCCAGCAAGTGCGAGACCTGTAGCAAGGACCTGAGCGTGGGAGTGGAGCGGTTCTGCAGTCCCGAGTGCCGCCTCCGGTTCACCGAGGGACTCAGGAAAGGCACTCCGCGCCATCCCGGACGCCGAGCCGCCTGGAGACTTCGTCGGCGGGGAGGCTGAAAAGGAGAGCGCAGTGTTCCTGTCCCGGTTCCTGATCGCGTTCGTCATCCTGTTCGTTGCCTGGGTTCTCGGCGGGTTCGTCTTCCACGTGGCGGGGGGCCTGATCCACATCCTCCTGGTGGTCGCCCTCATCGTGCTGGTCGTCCACTTCGTGCGCGGCCGACCGTAGCCCGCGCCGCATGTGCTTCGCGTGCAAGAGCGACGTCCGCTGCGACCACTCCCTGAACGACTGCGCCACCGTGAAGGGGGAGTACTGCCTCGTCTGCCATCACAACTCGTCGCTCTCGGCACCGGCCCGGCGCTCGACCGCGCTCGGGCCCCGGAAGGATCCGGGCAGCCTCTCCGAGCTGCTGCGCGAGATCCGGCTGCGCCGGGCCGGGACTGATCCGCGCCCGGAGTGAGCTAGCCCCCGGCGCGGATCAGTCCCGGCCCGGCGCGGCGATCTCGTCCGCCTGGGCCCGCGTCAGCCCCAGCGTCAGCCCCGCGGTCACGATGGCCTCCCACGTCGCCGCGTCCAGGGGAATGCCTGCCCGCCCGCGCTCCGCGCGCGAGAGCCGCTCGGGATCGCCCGGCACCAGGATCGGCTTCGCCGCGTCGGCCGCCGGCGAGGCCTTCACGTACTCGACGAAGCCGTCGATCTCACGCCGCATCCAGTCCACCCCGGCCAGGCGGGCGGGATCGACGACGATGCTGAACATGTTGTTGACGATGCCGCCGCGCCGAGGATTGCCGGGCTGGATGGTGCCGCCCCCGGACATGGCCCCGGCCAGCAGCTCGGTGAGGACGGCGAGCGCGTAGCCCTTGTGGCCGCCGAAGGGCAGGAGCGAGCCGCGCGGCTCCTGGTACATCACCTCGGGATCGGTGGTGGGAGCGCCCTGCGCGTCGATCAGGTTGCCGTCGGGCAACCGCTTGCCCGCGAGCTTCGCCACCAGCACCTTGCCCATCGCGACGCCGCTGGTCGCCATGTCGAGCAGCAGCGGCGGCTGGGTCGCGGTGCCGGGCATGCCGATGCACACCGGGTTGGTGGAGAAGCGCGAGTCGCTCCCCCGGAACGGCGCCACCAGCCCGCGGTGGTCGGCCACGTTGACGAAGTGGATGGAGACGAGGCCGGCCGCGCTGGCCAGCTCGCCGTAGGCCCCGACCCGCCCGACGTGGTGCGAGTTGGCGAGCGTCATCACCGCCACCCCGTTCTCACGGGCGCGCGCCATCGCGGCGGCCATCGCCTCGCCGGCGACCCGGCGCCCGAAGCCGCGCTGGCCGTCGAACATGAGGAACGCGCCGTCGTCCTTCAGCGTCTTGACCGACGTGTTGGGGACGACCAGGCCCTCCTGCAGGTGCCGCGCGTAGTGCGGGATCAGGCTCACCCCGTGGCTGTCGTGGCCGGCGAGGTTGGCGTCGACCAGATGGCCGGCGACGAGGTCGGCCTCGGCCGGCTCGCTGCCTCCGCGGGCGATGATGGTGGCGGTCAGCCGGCGAAGACGGTCGGAGGATACGCGCATCGGGATCTCCTGGCGGGGCATGGATTCTCGGGCAGCGTAACCGCCGCGGGGGCGTGAATCAAGGGCGCGCGCCGCTCCACTCCCGGCGGAGCCGCTCGCGGGTGTAGCCCGCCTGCTCGAGCTGCTTCATCACGAGCGACACGCTGGTGGCGCTCAGGGTCTGGGGGCCGTGGCCGAGCACCACGACGTGATGGCCGCGCAGCATGAAGTGCTTGTGACCGTCCGCGCGCTTCACCCGGGTGGCGCCCTCGCGGAGCAGCCAGCGCTCGAGCTCCCGCCGCGTGATCATCGGCTCAGGTAGTCGAAGGCGGATAGGGTGTGGGTGCGCACCACGTGGAGGAACTCGTCGATCGCGACCGACTCGTTGGGCGCGCCCATGCCCGCGGGGGAGGGGCCGTACACGTAGGCGGGGGTGCCGGCCGCGCGCCAGAAGCGGCAGTCGGTGCCGCCGAGCGAGATGATGGCGGGCGGCCGGAAGCCGCGGAGCGCCAGCACGTTGTCCTGGAGGTGGCCGATCATCGGGTGCTCGGGGTCCGACCAGGTCGCGTTCACCCGCTGGCTCGCGCCCTCCTCCCACGACGCCTCCGGATGACGGGCCACGATGCGCTCGATCGTGCGCCGCACCTCGTCGCGGTCGACGCCGACCGGCAGGCGGAGGTCCGCCTCGATCTCGCACGCGGCGGGCAGCATGTTGACCTTGACCCCACCCCGCATCACCCCGATGTTGAGCGTCACCTTCTGGAGGAGCTCGGCCGCCCCCGCCCCGAGGCCGCGCTCGGCCCCCGCGCGCACGTCGGGCCCGGCGAGGGCGCGCGCGACCTTGTCGGGGGTGGCGGGGACGAGCGCCTCCAGCGCTTCCAGGTCGCGGACGAGCGCGGCCGCGATGCGGTTGGCGCTCTTGCTCACGTGCGGGTACGCGCTGTGGCCGCCCGGGGTGCGGATGGAGAGCTTCAGCCAGAACATCGCCTTCTCGCCGAAGCGGATGGTGTACGGGCTGCTCGGCTCCCCGTTCAGCACGCAGTCGCCCAGCACGAGGTCGCCGTGGTGCTCGACCAGGTAGCCGCTGCCCCACCGCCCGCCGGTCTCCTCGTCGGAGACGAGGGTGAGGGTGAGCGCGCCGCCGAGCTCCCCGCCGAGCCCGCTCAGGTAGGCGTAGGTGAAGATCGAGGCGGTGGTGCCGCACTTCATATCCACGGTGCCGAGCCCGTGCACGCGCCCGTCCACGATCGCGCCGGAGAGGGGGTCGTGCGTCCACCGCGCGCGATCGCCGGCCGGGAACACGTCGATGTGGCCGTTCAGCACCAGGTGGCGGCCGGGGCGGGGGAAGCGGGTGGAGGCCACCAGGTTCGGCATCGTCTCCTGCGGGGCGATGCGACGATGGGCGAGCCCGGCGCGATCGAGGAACTCCGCGATGAACGCGGCCCCCGCGCGGGTGTCGCCCGGCGGGTTCGCGGTGTCGACCCGGGTGAAGGCCTGCAGGAAGCCGACGAGCCGGTCGCGATCGGCGTCGATCCGCTGCAGCAGGGCGCGGCGGGCGTCGGTCATGCCCACGGAGGCAGGCTGAGCGGGGTGATCTCGGTGGAGCGCCGGCCCCGCGCGTCGCGCGAGGGCACCGCCGCCTCCATGCGCCGCTGCGCGGCGGTGAGCCGCTCGAGCGCGCCCGCCTGGTCGAGGGTGAGCACGCGGCCGTCGGCCACCACCCGCTCGCCGTCCACGTAGACGTCGCGCACCGCGCGGTCGGCGGCGTGGAAGATCAGCGAGCGCAGCGGATCGCGGGCCGGCATCATCCACGGGTTCGTGCAGTCCACCAGCACGAAGTCGGCCCGGGCCCCGGCGGCGAGCCGGCCGAGATCCTCGCGCAGGAGCGCGTGGGCGCCGCCCACGGTGGCGGCGTGGAAGACGTCGGCCATCTCGGTGGCGCGGATGTCCTCCGCCGCGATGCGCGCGAGCACGGTGGCCCAGCGCATCTCCTCGATCAGGTTCTGGGGCACGGTGTCGGTGCCGATGCCCAGGTTCACGCCGGCCTGCCGGTACTTGCCGAAGTGCTCCAGGGTGTGGCCGTAGCGCGCGAACGGGGTCGGACAGTGCGCCACCGAGGTGCCGCTGTCGGCCATGACCGCGACGTCGCGGCGCGACCACCAGTGCAGCCACGAGTGCTCGTCGATGAACATGGCGTGGCCGAGGATGCTGCCGGGCCCCCCAAGACCGATCTGGTGCGCCCACTGCACCGGGGTGATGCCGTGCCGGCGCACCATCTCGTGGAACTCGCCCGCGGCCTGGGCGCAGTGGACGGTGAAGGGGATCCCGCGCTCGCGCGCGGCCGCCACGCTGTCGCGCAGCAGGTCCTCGGTGCAGGTGTCGATCTGGGCCGGCGAGATCATGCCGGTGAGCCGGCCGCTCGGGTGCTTGGCGAGGTCGTCGCAGAGCCTCACCGCCTCCTCGAACCCCTGGCGGCCGGCGGTCTCGTTCCACTCGTACTCGAGCAGGTGCGACCGGCGCACCACCCACCGGGAGGACGCGTAGGACGGGGCCAGCACCCCGCGGAGCCCGCTGCGGGCGATGAGATCGACCCAGCCCGGGTACTCGCCCGAGATGTCTACGAGGGTGGTGACGCCCGAGCGGAGCAGCTCGCAGTAGGCGGCCTCCGCGCAGGCGAGCTTGCCCTCGTCGTCGGGCCAGTAGGCGCCCGCACGCTCGAAGAGGCCCGACATGTACATCTCGGGCACCCCGTGCTCCTCGCGGATGCCGCGATAGCTCGCCTCGAGGCACGGGTGCGAGTGGACGTCGATGAGGCCGGGCATCACCATGAGGCCGCGGCCGTCGATGGTCTCGTCGGCCCGACCCCCGTAGGCGCGGCCCACGAAGGTGAGGGTGCCGTCGGCGAACGCCACGTCGCCGTGCTCGAGATAGGCGTGGCCGCCGGCCGCCGCGTCCCACGCCACCACCCAGTCCGCGTTCTTGACGCACACCGTCTTGGTCATCACGAGCCTCCTGTGGGCCGGCGCGGGATCGCCGCTCGCGGCCACCCTACTGATCGCGCAGCCGGGGGTTGAGCGCGTCGTTCAGGCCTTCGCCGATGAGGTTGAGGGCCAGCACCGTCAAGAGGATGGCCAGCCCGGGAATGGCGGTCAGGTACCACTCGGTGCGCAGCATCTCACGCCCGGCCCCGATCATCGAGCCCCAGCTCATCACGTTGGCGTCGCCCAGCCCGAGGAAGGCGAGCGCCGACTCGGTGAGGATGGCGGTGGCCACCATGATCGAGGCGGTGACGATGATGGGGGCCAGCGCGTTGGGCAGGATCTGGCGGAAGATGATGCGCAGGTCACCCATGCCCACCGCGCGGCAGCCCTGCACGAACTCGCGGTGACGGAGCGCGAGGAACTCGGCGCGCACCAGCCGCGCCACCGCGGGCCACGAGACCAGCGCGATCGCGAGCACGATCGAGCGGATCGAGGGCCGGGCGATCACCACCACCACGATCACGAACACGAACGGGGGAATGGTCTGGAAGGCCTCGGTGGCGCGCATGAGCAGGTCGTCCGGGAGGCCGCCGTAGTAGCCGGCGACCGCCCCCACCAGCACGCCCGCCCCCAGGGCGGCCGCGGTGGCGATGCCGCCGATGGCAAGGGAGACGCGCGCCCCGTGGAAGATGCCGGCCAGGACGTCGCGGCCGAGCATGTCCGATCCGAGCAGGTACTCGCGATTCTCGCCCGGCCACTGCAGCGGGCGGGTCACCATCGAGAAGGGATCCTCCCGGAAGACGTAGGGCGCGCTCACCGCCATGCCCACCACCAGGAGGAAGATCGCGAGGCCGACCGGCGCGGTCCAGCGGCGGAAGAAGCCGCGGGCGAAGCGACGCAGGCCGGAGGCGCGCATCACCGCAGCTCGATGCGCGGGTCGAGCACCGCGTAGAGCAGGTCGATCACGAGGTTGACCATGATCACCAGGAGCGAGCTCAGGAGCAGGATGCCCAGCAGCAGGTTGTAGTCGCGCTGCTGCACCGCCTCGAAGGCGAGCCGGCCGAGGCCGGGCCAACCGAAGACGCTCTCCACCAGCACCGAACCGCCGAGGAGCGAGCCCACCTGCACGCCCACCACCGTGACCAGCGGCAGGAGCGCGTTGCGCAGGGTGTGACCGTACATCACCCGCCGCTCGCCGATGCCCTTGGCCCGGGCGGTGCGCACGTAGTCCTGGCCGGCCACCTCGAGCATGGAGGCCCGCATGAGCCGGGTGTAGATCGCGGCGTAGAAGAGCGAGAGGGAGGCGGCGGGCAGGATCAGGTGGTGCGCCACGTCGAGCACGCGGCCGACGCCGGAGAGGCCGGCCCCGATCGTCATCATGCCGCCGGTGGGCAGCCAGCCCAGCTTGACCGAGAACAGCACGATCAGCATGAGCCCGATCCAGAAGGTGGGGGTCGCGTAGGAGAGCAGCACCAGGACCGCGATGGCGCCGTCGGCCGGGCGGTTGACGTGGCGGGCCGCGGTCACCCCGAATACCACCCCGGCCGCCACCGCGAGCGCGAGGCTCGTGCCCATCAGGACCAGGGTGGCCGGGAGCCGCTCGAGCACCAGGTGGAGCACGGTGGTGTTGTGGCGAAACGAGAAGCCGAGGTCCAGGTTGACCACGCCCCACACGTAGCTGGCGAGCTGGGCCACCAGCGGGCGGTCGAGGCCGAAGCGCTGGCGCAGCATCGCCACGTACTCGGGAGTGGCCGCCCCCGCCTCGCCGGCCAGCACGTCGACGATGTCGCCGGGCGTGAGGTGCAGGACGAGGAAGTTCACCACGATGATGAGCAGCACCGTGGGCACCGCCTGGGCGAGGCGCCGCGCGAGGAACCGCGCGACGCCCGGCCGGGCCAGCATCACCGCCACGAGGAAACGCGCGGCGCCGGCCGGCTAGGGCTGGAAGTAGGTGTCGCGGAAGCTCCCGTACGGCCCGTCGGCGCCCATCGTGTGGTTCATCAGCTTGCTGTTGTAGAGGGTGACGAACGACAGCTCGAGCAGGTTGAGCGCGGGCAGGTCCTCCTGGATCTGCCGCTGGGCCCGGACGAACAGCTCCTTGCGCTTGGCCTGGTCGTTCTCGGTCTGGGCCGCGGTGAAGGCCGCGTCGACGTCCTTGTTCTCGTAGCCGGCCGCGTTGGCGAACGGGGTGCCCTTCTTGATGTTGCCGCTGATGTAGAGCCGCTGGACGCCGAGGGTGGGGTCGGGTAGCAGGTAGAGGTAGTTCTGGGTCAGCTCGAACTCCCAGTTGTAGACCTGGCGGATGAAGGTGGCGATGTCGATGTTGCGCAGCTCCACGTCGATGCCCACGCGCCCGAAGGCCTGCTTGATGTACTCGGCGGTGCGCGGGATCTCTGGCTGCACCGGCGGGAAGGTCAGCGAGGTCTTGAAGCGCATGTTGCCCGCGCCCCGCTTGAGCCCGGCCTCGTCGAGGATGGCGTTGGCCTTCGCCACGTCGTACGGGTACTGGGGCACCCCCTGGGTGGTGTAGAAGGGCGAGGACGAGACGATCGGCCCGGTGGCCGGCTTGGCGAAGCCGAACCAGATGTTGTCCGCGATGAACTTGCGGTCGAGGGCGTGCATCATCGCCTGCCGCACCCGCTTGTCCTTCAGGTGCTCGTCGCGGAGGTTGACCTCCATCATGTACATCGGCGCGAAGTACTCGTAGCCGCGGGTCTCCGCCTTCACGGTGGGCAGGGCGGTGAGGCGCTTGACGTCGGAGAGCGGCACCGGGTTGAACACCCCGAGCTGCACCTCGCCCTTCTCCAGCGCGGCGGCGCGGGCCGCCGCGTCGGGGATGATCCGGATCACGATGGCGTCGAGGTAGGGCTTGCCCTTGTCCCAGTAGCTCGGGTTCTTCTCGAGCCGGATGAAGTCGCCCTTCTTCCACTCCTTGAACACGAAGGGGCCGGTGCCGATCGGCGCGTTGAGCGCGGGATGGGTGGTGAAGTCCTTGCCCTCGTACACGTGCTTGGGCAGCACCTGGGACTCGTAGGAGCTGAACGCGGACAGCATCATCGGGGTGGCGTCCGACAGCCGGATCACCACCGTGTGGGCGTCGGGGGTGTCGACCGCGGTGACCTTGGAGAAGGTGACGCGCCCGCGCGGGTGGAGCTTCTTCCAGATCTCCTCGAGCGAGAACTTCACGTCCGCGGAGGTGAACGGCTTGCCGTCGTGCCAGGTGACGCCGCGGCGCAGCTTGAAGGTGTAGGTCTTGCCGTCGGGTGCGACCGTCCACGACTCGGCCAGGGTCGGCCGCGGCTTGAAGTCGAAGTCGTAGTCGAGCAGGCCCTCGTGGATCTTGGTCGACACCGTCCCGATGAAGGTGGAGGTGTTGACCCCCGACACCAGGGCCGCGGGCTCCGCGCCCTGCACGATGGTGAGGGTCCCGCCCGCGCGCGGCTGGGCTCCCGCCGGGAGCGCGATCGCGGCGAGCGACGTGAAGAGGAGGGCGAGCACGGTGACGAGACGGCGCATGGCGGACTCCCTGTTGTCGCGAGCGCGAGGTTGCGTCGAGCGAGCCGGCACTGGCGGGAAGGATAGTCGAGAACGCCCCGCCGCGCCAGGGCCGGCCCGCCCCCGCTAGGAGAGAAACGAAATGGGGGCCGCGCGGTAGACCGGGCGGCCGCCCTGCACCACTTCGCGGCACGGGTTGTCCGCGATGCGGTAGGCGAGCTCGCCCGGCTTGTCCACGTCCCAGATCGCGAAGTCGGCGAGCTTGCCGACCTCGAGGGTCCCGCGGGAGTCGAGCACCCCCAGGGCCTTGGCCCCGTGGCGGGTGAAGCCCAGCAGCGCTTCCTCGGTGGTGAGCCCGAAGAGCCGGCACGCCATGTTCATCATCATGGTCGGCGAGCAGGTGTGGGAGCTGACCGGGTTGCAGTTGGTGGCGAGCGCCATCTTCACTCCGTGGCGCCGGAAGAGCGCGACCGGCGGGCGCTGGGTCTCGGCCATCGTCCAGTGCGCGCCGGGCAGGAGGGTCGCGACGGTGTCCGCCTCCGCCATCGCGCGGATGGTCGCCTCCCCCGCGAACTCGAGGTGATCCGCCGACAGCCCCTTGAACCGCGCGACCAGGTCGGCGGCCCCGAAGTCGCGGTACTGCTCGGCGTGGAGCTTCACGGGCAGGCCGTGGGCGCGCGCCGCCTCGAACAGGCGCGTGATCTGGGCGTGGGAGAAGCCGGTGGGATCGCAGAAGCCGTCCACCTGGTCGACCAGCCCCTGGGCCACCGCGGCGGGCAGCACCACCGTGCACAGGTGATCGATGTAGTCGTCGGGCCGGCCCCGGTACTCCGGCGCGATCCCGTGGGCGCCCAGGAAGGTGGTGACGATGCGCACCGGCAGGCTCCGCCCGAGCTCGCGCCCGATGCGCAGGCAGCGCAGCTCGGTGTCCTGATCGAGCCCGGCCCCCGACTTGCTCTCGAGCGTGGTCATGCCCGCCGCGATCAGCTTGGCCACCCGCGCGGCGGAGGCGGCGCGGATCTGCTCGTCGCTGGCGCCGCGGGTCTGGCGCACCAGGCCGCCGACGCCGCCGCCCGAGGCGATCATGTCCGCGCGGCTGCCGCCCTGGGTGAGCAGCTCGAAGTCGGCGAGGGCGTCGCCGTAGTAGACCGCGTGGTTGTGGGGATCGACCAGGCCCGGGGTCAGCAGGCGCCCGTCCAGATCGTGCACGGTGCGGGCGCACGCGCCGGGCGCGGCGGGCAGCGCGGACTCGGCGCCGACCCAGGCGATGCGGCCACCCTCGGCGGCGACCGCGCCGCCCTCGATCAGGCCGAACGGCGCGCCCGCGGTCATCGTCGCCACCTTGCCGTTCCGCCAGAGGGCGTCCCACGTCATCTCAGCTTCTCCTCGCCGCGCGGAGCCGCGCGGTCTCGTCGGGCATCACCGCGCCGGTGCGCTCGTCGATCGCCACCCCGTACTCCCGGCGCGCGTAGGCGGACGAGATCTTCTCCTCCATCACGTCGCGGAGCACGCGGGCGGGATCGCGCTCGAAGGGATCACCCCAGCCGCCCGCGCCGCCCAGCTCGTGCCGGTAGACGTCCCCGCGCCGCACGGTCAGCGTGCACTTGGCGGGCAGGTCGCGCGCGTCGCCCCCCGGGTTCAGCACGTTGCGCGAGGGCGTGCCGGGCCGCCCGCCGGCCAGGCCGTAGGGCAGGTGCGTCCGGCGGTCGGTGCGGAGCTGGAGCGTGCCCTCCGCCTCGAGGAAGCGGTACTGGCGCTCCAGAGCGAGGCCGCCGCGGAACTTGCCGGGGCCGCCGGTGTCGGGCAGGTAGCCGTAGCGCTCGATCACCAGCGGATACTCGGACTCGATGACCTCGACCGGGTTGTTGGAGAAGTTCACCACCGAGCTGCTGCACGCGTCCACCCCGTCCTTGGTCGGGCGGCCGCCCCACGAGCCGAAGAGGAACTCGAGGAAGACGAACGGCCGGCGCTCCGCGTCGTAGCCGCCGAAGCTCACCCCGGTGTCGCCGCCCATCTCGCAGGCGAAGACCCGGTCCGGCGCGATCTGGGCCAGCGCCCCGAAGACCGCGTTGGCCATGCGGAAGCCGGTGAGCCCGCGGGCCGCGACCGCGGCGGGCATGACCGGGTTCACCACCGTGCCGGGCGGGGCGATCACCTCGATGGGGCGGAAGTAGCCCTCGTTGTTGGGCGGGGTGCCGCCCACCAGGTGCCGGACGCACGCGTAGACCGCGGACTTGGTGAAGGGCAGCGGCGAGTTGATCGCGCCCTTCACCTGCGGGGCGGAGCCGGTGAAGTCGGCGATCAGCCGGTCGCCCGCCACCGTGATCGTCACCGTGATCGGGATGGGATCGGGATCGATGCCGTCGTCGTCCATCCAGTCGGTGAAGGTGTAGCGCCCGTCGGGCATCGCGGTGATCGCGTTGCGGGCCAGGCGCTCGGCCTGGTCCAGCAGCGCGGTGGTACAGGCCGCGAAGCGCTCGGGGCCGTACCGCTCCGCGAGCTTGAGATAGCCGCGCTCGCCGGTGAGGCAGGCGGCCACCTGGGAGCGCACGTCGCCCAGCACCTGGCGCGGCACGCGCACGTTGCGGTCGATCAGCTCGAACACCGCGTCCACCGCCTTGCCCGCCGCGTAGAGCCGCAGCGGGGGGATGCGCAGGCCCTCCTGGAAGATCTCGGTGGCGTCGCAGCCGTTGCCGCCCGCGGTCTTGCCGCCCACGTCGAGCTGGTGGCCGATGCTGGTGGACCACCCGGCCAGCCGCCCGTCCGCGAAGATGGGCTTGAAGATGTAGAAGTCGGGCAGGTGGGTGCCGCCCTCGAACGGGTCGTTCAGGATGAATACGTCGCCGGGCTCGAGGCTCGCCCCGAACTTGCGCCGCACCTGCGCCATCGCGTCCGGGATCGAGCCCAGGTGTAGCGGCAGGGTGAGCCCCTGGGCGATCAAGCGGCCGTCGACGTCGCAGAGCGCACACGACATGTCCATCGCGTTCTTGAGGTTGTTCGAGTAGGCGGTGCGCACCAGGGCGATCGCCATCTCGTCGACGATGGCGTCGAGGCCGTTCTTGACCAGCTCGAGGAGGATCGGGTCGCTCAGGTCGCGGGCGGTCATGCCGGGCCTCCGCTAGTAGTCATCCCAGTGGTGATCACGATATTGCCGTGGGCGTCGAGCCGGGCCGCGCAGCCCGGCGGCACCAGGGTGGTGGCGTCGTACTCGTCGACCAGCAGCGGGCCGGGCCGGGGCGTGGCGTCGAGCGCGGCGCGGGTGAGGACCGGCGTGGCGATCGTCCCGTGCGTCGGGCCGAAGTAGGCGCGCCGGTCGCCGCCGCGCCCGGCGCGGTCCTCGTGGAGTCGGATCGCCGCGCGATCCGTCGGCCGCAGCACGCGCGCGGTGAGTCGCAGGTTCACGACGTGGATGGGATCGCCCTCCGCCTGGTGGCCGTAGGTGCGCTCGTGCTCGCGCCCGAACTCGGCGGCCAGGGTCCGGAGCGCGTCGTCGCTCCACGCGGGTGGGAGCGGCACCGTGAGCTCGAAGGACTGCCCCTGGTACTTGAGATCGATCGACCGCGCGATCTCCACCTGGGCCCGGCTGCCCTCCGCGCGCAGCAGGGCCTCGGCCTCGCGCTCCAGCTCGCCCACCGCGGCCGCGATCTCCGACGGCTTCGTGCCGAAGAGCGGGCGCAGGAAGGTGCGGACCAGGTGGTGCTCGACCTCGGCCTCCAGCAGCCCGAGCGCGCTGAAGACGCCGGGCGCGGGCGGGACCAGGATGGTGCCGATCTCGAGCGAGCGCGCCATCTCGGCCGCGAAGAGCGGCCCGTTGCCGCCGAAGGCGACCAGGGTGAAGTCGCGCGGGTCGCGGCCACGCTCGATGGTGACCGCGCGGACGGCCCGGGCCATGCCCGCGCAGCCGAGCAGGTAGACCCCGTGCGCGGCGTCGGCCACGTCGATCCCGAGGGGCGCCGCGATCTGCTCGGCGAGGGCCCGGCGGGCCTTGCCCGCGTCGAGCCGCAGGCCGCTCGGCAGGCGCTCGGGGTGCAGGTAGCCGAGGGTCACGTTGGCGTCGGTCAGGGTCACCTCGGTGCCGCCCTGGTCGTAGCAGACCGGCCCCGGCACCGCGCCCGCGCTCCGCGGGCCCACGTGCAGCGCGCCGGCGCCGTCCACGTGGACGATGCTGCCGCCGCCCGCGCCGACTTCCGCGATGTCGATGGCGGGCACCCGCAGGAGGAAGCCGCCGCCTTTGTTGAGCCGGCTGCCCTGCGACATCGAGCCGCCGATCTCGAACTCGCCGGTGCGCTTGATCTCGTAGCCCTCGATGATCGAGGCCTTCGCGGTGGTGCCGCCCATGTCGATGCTGAGCGCGTTGGGGGCGCCGATGGCGCGGGCCAGCGCGGCGGTGGCGATGACCCCCGCGGCCGGCCCCGACTCGATGACGTGCACCGGCCGCCGGCGCCCGCCCTCCGCGGTCATCACCCCGCCGTTCGACTGCATGATCAGGAGCGGGGCGCGGGCCTCGAGCCGGCGTAGCTCGCCCTCGAGGGAGGCGAGGTAGCGGCCCATCACCGGCATCACGTAGGCGTTCGTCACCGCGGTGCTGGTGCGCTCGAACTCGCGCATCTCGGGCAGGATCTCGGAGGAGAGCGTCAGCGCCACGTGGGGCGCGCGCTCCCGGATCATCGCGCCTACCTCCGCCTCGTGGGCCGGGTTGGCGTAGGCGTGCAGGAAGCAGACCGCGATCGACTCCACGCCCTCGGCGAGCAGGCGGTCGATGGCGGCGGCCGCCCCGTCGCGGTCGAGCGGGGTGATCACCTCGCCGCGGTGGCTCATGCGCTCGCGGATCTCGCGACGCCAGCGGCGGGGCACCAGCGGGGCCGGGCGCTCGAAGTCGAGGTCGTAGAGGCGCGAGAGGCGCAGCCGGCCGATCTCGAGGAGGTCGCGGAAGCCCTCGGTGGTCAGGAGCCCGGCGCGCGCCCCGCGCCGCTCCAGGATCGCGTTGGTGGCCACGGTGGTGCCGTGGATGATCTCGCCGACGTCGGGGGCGCCGATGGCGGCCTGCGCGGTCAGCTCCCGCACGCCCGCCACGATCGCCTCCGCGTAGTTCGCGGTGGTCGAGAGCACCTTGCGGGTGCGGGCGAGGCCGTCGGGCGACACCAGGACCAGGTCGGTGAAGGTGCCCCCCACGTCCACTCCGAGCCGATAGCTCATGCCGATCTCCCGAGGCCCGCCAGCCCGCGCGGAACGAAGATGACGAAGACCATGATCACGAGGCCCACCGCGACAAGGTTGTACACGACCCCGACGAAGCGCAAGCCCTCGTAGACGCCGTAGAGCAGCAGCGCCCCGAGCACGGGACCCCACAGGGTGCCGAGCCCGCCGAAGACCACCATGCCGATGACCAGCGAGGTGGTGGCCGCGCCCGCCACCACCGGGCTCACCAGCTGCACGTAGTAGGCGTAGAGCCCGCCCGCGAGCCCGGCGAAGCCCGAGCTGAGGGTGAACGCGAGCAGCTTGTAGCGCGTGGTGTCGATGCCGAGGGTCTGCGCGAGCACCTCGTCCTCGCGGATGGCCCGGAACGCCTGGCCCGCGGTGGTGCGCTCGCACACGTGGTACATGATCGCGACCGAGACCACCACGATCGCGACCACCACCACGTACATCGCCTGGCGGTGAACGAGCGCGCCCGCGGGCAGGCCCGGGAAGCTCCGGAAGTCGTGGATGCCGAACGGACCGCCGGTGAGATCGAGCCAGTTCTGGGCGACGAGCCGGATGATCTCGGCGAGCCCGAGCGTGACGAGGGCCAGGTAGTGGCCGCGCAGCCGGAGGGCGGGGAAGCCGGTCAGGAGGCCGATCGCGGCGGCGACCCCGGCCCCCACGAGCAGCCCGAGCCACGGGGAGACGTCGGCGTGCTTGGTGGAGACGGCGGCCCCGTAGGCGCCGAGGGCGAAGAAGCCGGCGTGGCCGAACGAGATCTGCCCGGTGTAGCCGCTCAGCAGGTCCCAGCTCGCGGCGAGCAGCGCCCAGATCGCGGCCTGCGTCGCGATGGTGAGCACGAACGGGTGCGGCAGCAGCACCGG
>Ga0075433_10000712_pt1 | contig 22753 bp, 19 predicted proteins | sample RhiMethybrSRZTD2_FD_75299 | JGI IMG/M metagenome (GOLD analysis project Ga0075433, IMG submission 75299) | Populus rhizosphere microbial communities from Tennessee, USA - Rhizosphere MetaG P. TD hybrid SRZTD2 | ecosystem: Host-associated > Plants > Roots > Rhizosphere > Soil | place: USA... | reverse complement strand
AGAAGGCGACGTGGCGCAGGGTGGCCACCTATGGTGCTATTGCAGTTGTGGCTTTAGCGGTCCTGTCCGCATTGTTTCTCCTCCTCAACCAACGCTAAAACCTTTGGGCATCGTTCGCCTCACGAACAACGGCAACGATGCCTGGCTTCACTTAGACAAGCCAGTGTGGCTGCCCGACGGACAAGGCTTGATTGCGCCAAGCATGGGCACTCACGCTCAGCTCTGGATGTTCCATTACCCGCGCGGGCCCGCGCTCCGCATCACCCACGATCTGTTTCGCTATATTGGGGCGAGCATCACGGCCGACTCCAAAAAATTGGTTTCCGGGTAGTGTTTGCGCTCTTTTTTCATACATCAGCTCCGCTATCTTAACGGACGAACGCTTTCTCCATTTCCAGCTGAGGCGCGACACTTTTAGGTAGTGGTGCAGTTTGAAATCAATGATGGCAACGGACATGCAGTGTAGAATGCTTTCGCGTGAACTTAAAACTGCGATTGGCTTAGTAATTGCACTGTGCTTTCTAGTTGCTCTGGCTTGGTTCCTCTTTAGGGTTGAATCACTGCAGCCCAGCGGCCACACACTCAGCTACCAGTATTTAAGGCCGGAAGACGCACTTGCTATCAAACTAAAACTCTATCTCGAAGAGGAAATGCGGAAGTGGGAAAAGACATTTCCGGATCAATTGTGGGAACAATTCGGACGGCTGACGAATTGGAAGGGGCGAATCCACCAGAGACCAAAATACTGCGGACAGCTTGTAATGAAGTTAATTTATGAGTACCTAGACCCCGAAGTTGCTCAATGGCTCAGAGAAAACGCACCCAAGCCTATACACGGGCAAAACTATCATGAATGGCTGTCCAGCCAATACGGGCTTCGGAAGTTAATCGAGCACATCTGGAAAGTGGTGGGAATAGCAAGCCCTTGCTCCGATATAGATGAACTCAAGCATAAGATGGGAGAACTGTATGGCAGGAAACCTGGATTTCAGTTTGAACTGAAGCTAGTCTCCGGTGGTGGCTTGCTTCAGTAGCTATTTGTCCTCTGTAGCTTCTCTCACGATCCGAGCAGCTTGGCTGAAGTCCTCGGGAGGAATATCTAGGCCGATAATTTGTGATCCTGGGTGCTGTTCTTTGCAATGCATCTCGAAATCTTTGTTTATTTGCTCTGTCGATTTCTTGGTGAGGATCGCGTCCGCACGGTCCAATGAAAGAACAGCTTCACAGGCAGAGCATATCCACGCAATTGGCGTTTTGGTTTGGTCATTGAAAACCGAAGGCCTAAGAACCGGCATGGCAATAGTTTCCCACAGGGCCGGACTCCCACGCTAGCCCTGCGGGGTTTTGTTAGAAGCTCTAAAGAGTCGAGTCTCATACTGCCGACCAGATTGCGAAACACTACACGATGCTTCGAAGATTACTCCCGCCAGCAATATGGACTCGATGCTATATTTCTATGGGCTCGAGTCGTTGCGGTAGCGAACAAAGATTATTTGGGTGCTGTCGATGATGCCAAGAGTTCATTTGACTTCTTCCTCAACTGCTCAGTCCTAAGCACACTTCTTGCAGCATCTCTTTTGGCCACAGGTCTTGCCTCGAAAAAACCGTTCGTAGCTGATGAAAGCCTGGTGATATGGCTGTGCGAACTCATTCTGCTTTGTGTTGTCGCATACTTATCTTACGTAGGTGCAGTCAACCGCGCCGTAGCGTGGGGAGCACAGGTGAAAAGCGTGTTCGATCTGTATCGCTGGGATCTCCTTAAGCAGATTTGAGAGCCAATCGGGATGCAGCAGCACGTCATCGTCCGTGAAGGCCAGAACATCTCCCTGCGCCGCCGCAATTCCAGTATTCAAAGCATTGGACCTTCCCTGGGCCTTGGCGAAAACATATCTGACCGTGAACTGCGAGCTTTTCGCAAATTCGTCGGTGACCTCGCGAGTGTGATCTTTGGAATTGTTGTCAACAAGCAGGAGTTCCCAATTTAGAGAGGGTGGGACTACCAGCCGCGAAAAGGCTTCCAGAGCCTTACGCAGACTGTCAGCTCTGTTGTAAGTACGAAGGATCACGCTCAGATCCATTTAAGGTTGGCCCGAACGCGAATTTTCAAGAGCCCGGTCCAGTCACATGAATAGGGCTGTCCCCTTCCGAGATTCACCGCAGCTTCACAATCAGAACATCCGAACGCCGATTCTTTAGCGTACAGTCCATAGTGCCATTTGCGCAGCCAAAAGCCCCGCCGTCATTAGTTGTCCAGGCATAGAAGCGTCCGTCTTGCGAGAGAGCCCCGATTGACCAGGCAGCGTAAAAGTTGTTTGAAGGATAAGAATACGTATGCGCAAAACGCCAGGCTTTGTTGGAGCCGTCAGAGGAAAAGCAGAGAATTTCGTTCTGATAGGCCCAGGAAATCTGGGTACCAGGCGCCACTGTGGAGGTGCACACTGGGGTGTTATCGGCGCATCCACCATAAGTAGATGGGTGAGAATCGAACGGGGCCGTGCAGGAAGGCGCACCGGCAGTGTTACAGGTGCTGGTGGGGACAGTCCATAATTTGCTAAAGGAGGACGGATCGCTATAGTGCCGAGCCACGAAGTAATTGCCGAACATGCCGGGGCTGTTAATCCAGCGTCCGCAGCCAGCAGCCCAATGTCCAGTCGATTGGGGGACGAGATGATTCAGCACGGTGGTGCCCATCTGCCAGGCATAGCCTACCCCCGGCGAAGGACTGCTCGACAACAGATTCTGTCTGGTAATCACCATCCACAAGCCCCCCTTCATAACGACGTTGTGTACGGTGAAGCGATCGGTGACGGGTGATACTGTCCCCATCACTTTGCCGCTCGGCCAGGATGTGACAACGCCAGTGGATGTGTTCAAGTGCGAACAAGTTTTAAGGCTGGAATTATAAGATACGACGTGGACTGCTGTATCTTGAGTTCCTGTGGTTGAGTATGCCACGCCGAAGATTGTGTCGGTCGTATCGACACCTGCGGCCGATTGCCAGGTGACCTGAGCAGGAATCCCGCAATTTCTGAAGTCGTAAATCAACTTTCCAGTGGGCGGTGTCGTTCTATTTGTGTAATCGAGCAGCTTTACCCTTCCGTTGTAGAAGCGAAAAAAATGGTTTGGGTTTCTATGGGAGAACACTCCGGGGCCGCTGACAAATATCGGGTATCGGCCATATAAAGGACCCAGCTGCCGGAAGTTCACGGGATCGAATTTAACTGGAAAGAAGCGACCATAGGTGTCACTGACCAGCAGAATCGTCGAATCTGAATTCCAGACGACTTTGTCGCCCGATCCACCAAGGCCAGTGATGTAACTGCGATTCGGAAAGTTCGGCTGAAGGGTGGCGTCGGTAAAGCGCAGAACCGGATTATAAAAATTCGGATCCTTAGCAACTGTATTGATACCTTTAAGTCCTCCAAAGTAGGGTAATGGATTGGGATAAGGAACAACCTTGGTGTCAGTCCTAGAGCAATAATTTGGCGGTCCACAAGTCGTAGTAGAAGTGGTGGCAGTCGCTGTTGACGCGGTGCTGGCTTGCAAAGTCTGACTTCCGCTCGAGTCTGGAAGAGCCGAATCGGATGACGTCACTGTCACCGTTAGCGATACCTGAGCGGAGTTTTGGCAGTTATCTTGAGCTTCGACGGTGGTCTGGTAAATGCCTGGGTCGAGTTTCAGCCATGTATCCAGGCTGGCATTGCGAATCGAATATGCGAGATGCTGTGGCACCGTGTAAATGGCCATACTGGCGATCCCGCCAGCGCACATCGTTGTCGCGGCTGCCTTGAAATGAACCGGGCCCGCTAAGCTGCTGCCGTCGACGGGGGTGCTTACGTCGATGGCGGGGCCGGAGTCAGACGCAAGGCTGCTGACGGATGAACCAGCACCCCCGGTTTCCGTCTGAGACGCCCAATCAGCCGCAATTGCACGCGCAGGAGCGACCCCGCCCAGAATGGCAACGGCGAAAAAAACCAAGGTTGATACACACACGTAAAGCTTCCTCATTCAAACCTCCGGATCTCTACTTTGGTTCCAGAATGGAACTGTGCTTCAGCTATGCGCTGACTGGGAACACTCATGTCCGATTCATAGCGAACCGGCGTTAGCTGCGCAGTGTAGGAAGCAAGGTACTTAGCTGCAAGTGCTGAAAGTCCGAAAACCTTTGAGTGTTCTGTTGAAATCTATGCGGCTCACGACAGGCCGACGTGATATCGGCCAGAGTGCTATGCCCAAGGTTATCTATTCACAAGCGTGGTTCACACCTAGAGTGTCGAGAAGCTCGAGGGATGAAGATCCCAAACTCTTAGGGCAGGATGTGAGATGTTGCCCCAGTTATTTCGGCGTACAGCGCCAGCCAAGCAATCTGAGCTCATCAAGAAACTCAACCGGCATGGTTGCTTGTATGCGCTTGGATTAGCGGCCATAGCCGCATTTACCGGTTGCAGCAGTGTCAGCAGCTCTCAATGGCTGAATTCCACAACAGACCAAATTACTGTCTCTCGAAGTTTGCCGTCAGCGGTAGTAAACAGGACTTACGCGGAGATGGTCTCAGTAAAAGGGGGTTTTCCTCCTTATGAATTCTTCGTTACTTCTGGCGAACTTCCTCCCGGTCTAGAGTTGAACCAGTCCTCTGGAGCAATTACGGGCATTCCCCGGAGAGCAGGCAGTTTCGGGTTCAGGCTTGGAGTGATGGACGCGAGCAAGTCGCACCATGGCGGCGGCCCTATGAGGCTGCATGTGCTGGCAGCTGGGAAGCGGCGTCATCAGGCTAAGATTAAGGTTACACCAACGAATGCAACACTCGCGTCGTGGGCTTCACAACAGTTCACTGCGTGGGTGAGTGGAAGCAACCAGAAGGACGTGAAGTGGTCGGCCAGCAGGGGTAGCATCTCGACCAGTGGGCTCTTCACGGCACCGGCGGTGAGTTCGACGATTACTGTCACCGTGAGTGCAACCAGCATGGCCGATGGTCACCCCAGCGGCTCAGCGCTAATTACGGTTACGGCTGCCGGTACTCAAGCGTCGAAGCCGACCATCCAGACGAAGTCGCTTCCCCTTGCAGTGGAGGGTAGCGATTACAACACGACATTATCCGCTAGCGGAGGGCAGTTGCCCTATCGGTGGAGTGTCGTTTCCGGATCGTTGCCAGCGGGCATTGGTTTCAACGGCTCGGATGGCACACTGCGCGGAACTTCGAAAACGACCGGCCGATTCCCATTCACCACCAAGATTACAGACAATATTGGCAACACTGCCCAGCAAAGCCTCGACTTGGTCGTGTCTGCTGCGGATGCGTGCGGCCCGCCGACATACCAGTGTTCCCGGACAGATACGGCTCTGATAATTCCGACTGCACCACCGCAGCTTGGGCGCAACCCGAGCTACTACGGTGGGCACAGTGGGGCCGGCATGGTTGCCACCGATCCGGCTTACGGGAACAGAATTCTCCGTGTGACGGACGGTAATACGAATCCAACCCGGCCCGGAATGAGCTTTGCGACGCCATCATCGGCGGACAAGAATATTACTTCCTACGACGAAAGCCTGTTCTTTGTTTCTGACGAGGGCAACAACCCCTGTTTATATCAATTCGATCAGTCCGCATTCAGTACGACTTTGCGAGGCTGTTATCACAACATTGGCGTAAGTTCAGTGGAGTTTGGATATACGTCCATCAACAACTATGCTTTTTTCAACTATGCCGGACACAAGCTCTACCGTTTTGTCATTAATCCGGCGGACTGGACGATTTCAGCGGACCCGACGTTTAACAATGGACAGGGCTACTTCGACCCTGACGGCCCTCAGTGCTTGAATGGACAAATCTCCGCAAATCACTGGTACGTTCACGGCACAGGACTGAGTTCGGACGATTCAACGCTTATCGCATCGTTTGGACCAACGCAGGACAAAGATCCGTATATTGTCGTGTGGAACGCTGCCAAAGGCTGCCAGTGGATGAACGTTCAGACATGGCAAGTGAGTCAAGGGTGGAATACCGGGCTCAGCAACCCGGTCAATATTGACTGGGCGAGCGGGGTACCACCATTGAAGCCAGGGGGAGTTCACAATGTGAAAGTTGATCGCAGCGGCCAATATGGGGTACTGACTGTCAATGGCACGAGCCTGAACCGTAAAGTATTCTGGAATATTGGAACTAATGCGGTAAACGATACGTGTCAGCAATGCCAATCCCATTGGGCGTGCGATTACGGGGTGTGCTTCTGGCGCATTGGGCTGACCCAGAGCGGCTTCCTTATGCGCGATATAGCGATTCCGGAATCATTCATGACGAATATGCGCAGCACGGTTGCCACTGCCGACATGGATGTAAGCAGCGCCATCGGTCAGTGGCAAAACGATCAACACTCGTCACATGCCAACGCCGAACCTGGAGTGAAGAACATTTATCTGGTGGCATTCTACCCGGGCGGCAGCTCACAGGTCAGGTCAGTCTGGGATGATGAAATTGTGGGAGTTAATTGGGATGGCTCGCAGAGAACCATTCGCTTCAACAAGAGCTGGACGAGCGGCTACAATTTTGAATCCACCGCACGTTGCCCAATTTCACGCAAGGGCAACTACGCGCTTTGTGCGTCCGATTACCAGATGTATAACCGAGATAGGGGATTTGGCAATGGACTGAACCTGGACACATGCGATCACACGCTTTCATCGAAGCGCGGCACCAACGGCTGTCGCGTAGATGTTCTCTTGTTCGAGCTCAGGTAAATGGTGCCCTTTTCCGACCGGAGCGTTCCTTAGGGCCCCCAAACAAAACCTCCCTCATCGCTCGACTGCTAACTGAACTAAGCCAGGGGTGAAACTCTGTGATGTGAGCACACCCGGCATGATTCAGCTATCCGCAGCAACTAATCCCGTGGCGGCGCTCCGAGGCCGGGAATATGATACCGAGGCCCCAGTCGTTGCCGAAGCATCTTGCGAATATCCTCAGAGAGTATCACCTTTCAACGACAGATCAAGCGCGGTTCTCACTACAGCGTGCGAGAACTGGAAGTCGCTATCTCAGAGTTCGTGGCTCTTCACAATCAACAGCCCAAGCCTTTTGTATGGACCAAGACTGCGATACCATCCTCAGCAGCATCGGTCGCTTTGCCTCCCGCACTTTGGCTGAGCATGCTGCAAACAATATGTAAGAAATCACTGACTCAGGAGACTAGATGCAGGTGCGCTAATGTATGCTAATGTATGCTTATGACCGCCGTCCTTTAATCCGCTGAATCTCTGCTCTGAAGCTGCGCCGAAGTGTGTGCGCGTCAACGTTCCTCCTTAAAAAAAACGGAAAGGAAAATTCACATGCAATTCGTGGATACGGAATTCGCGCGTCGAACCGAGTCGGCAGAGGAAATTCCGCAGGTTCGTTACGCTCAGCTTTACCAAAAGCTTCGTCCCGAGATTGGCGCCGCGTACGAGCAAATTTGCGGTGGTCACATGGTCTTCGCGGGGCTTGGATCGCCCATCGGGCGCGCGATCGCGCTGGGGTTCGATGGCAAAGTTTTCGCCACAGACCTTGACCGCGTCGAAGAGTTCTACCGCTCGCGAGGCGCACCCGCGCAAGTGGATGTGTGTCCGTTGAACGATCTCTCACTGCTCGAACTGCTGAAGCAGCGAGGATACGCGATCTGGGAGTTGAACCAGGTGCTGTACCGCAAACTCGACGATATGGGAACGAACAACTTTGGACTGCGTAATGCACATATTCGCCCCGGAAAGCCAGAGGAAGCAGAGCTGTTCGCTGATGTTGTAGTACGTAGCTTCTTCCCGGATGGGAATGCGCCAGAGAACATTCGCGAAGCGCTTACTGCGCTGTTTCGGATGGAAAGCGCTCTGCCCTTCATCGCCGAAATGGATGGTCGTTGCGTCTCCTGCGGAGCAGGACTAATCATCCCCGAACACCGCATCTTCGCGCTATTCGGGGCAGGTACACTCCCCGAATTCCGCCGCCGCGGCCTGCAGACTGCCATCCTGCAGACCCGCATGGCCGCAGCCGCGAGCGCCGGCTGCGAATATGCGGTGATAGTTACACAAGGCGGAACAACCTCGCAGCGCAACGCCGAACGCCTGGGTTTTCGCGTGGCGTACAGCAAAGCAACAATGGCCAAAACGTTTGCAGAGAATGGAACTGCTCATCGCGATTCCGCGGTCAGCCATTGCACCTAGAGGAGGTGGGTTTTGACGCATGTGCATTCAGCCGATTTCACGCGCCTTTTTTGGGGGGCTTAATCGTCGAGCTAGGCGACAAGTGCCGCAATACGCGTGTGTTTTCTGCCGTAAAGGATTGTTTTTCTGTGTTTGAAAAGTCTATTTCTGAGCCAGCAGCGCCTTCGCCTGGCTGAGCTCTGGGCGATTCTGAAGTAGGTCCGTCGCACACCTTGACAAGCTGTGTGTAATAGCCATTTGCCTTTTCACTCTTACCAGCCATCTCGGCCGCGCGAGCAGCGCCGTAGAGTCCGTTAAAGCGATTGGGATTCGTTTTCAGGTCCGCTTCGTATTCGGTGAGCGCCTGCTCGGGACGGTTCATTTCGAGTAAGAGATCGCCCAACTTCTCGTGGTTGCTGGATTCGCCCGATGCATCGTGCTGCTCGGCAAGGGCGCGAAGCACCTTCCCTGCCTGCTGGTCGTTACCCTCAACAGTGTGCGATCCACGCCCGAGTTTGCTGCAGCGTTCTTTCATCGCTTCCGCTTCATACTTGTTATGGTCCGACTGCAACGACTTCTGGATGGCCTCGAGCTGTTTTGCGGGTTGCCGCGATGGAAGCTACATTCGAATCGATATCATCTTGCCACAGGCAAGGCGGGCAAATATGTGCGAGGGCATATGCAATGCATGCGGAGAAGCCGGCGCGATCTTCGCATAGCGGCGTGCGGCAGGCAGTCCCAATTCAGCCAGTTGCGGCGTGTCATAGCTGTGGATCAAATAGTGCGCGACACCCGACTTTGGCAAAAAGCATGACGCTCTGAACGTCACGAAGAAAAATCTTATCAGAGCATTGCCGATTTTGACGCTCTTGTTTTGCGCCTGTTAGACTGACCTCTCAACAGCACGCAGCCTGCTCAGAAGGGAAGTTCGTGCGCGCAGAAACCCGCCATCAACTCAAACAGGATAGATTCAGCCGAGCCACAATCGAAGCCGCGGAAGCCACAGTCCACTGGACTGTAGAACACAAGACGAAGCTGATTATCGGCAGCGTCGTCGTGATCGTCCTGGCAGCTGCAGTTTTAGGCGTCTTGTATTACCTCAACCAACAGGATCAGGAAGCGAGCGCCAAGCTCAGCCAGGCGGTTCGCACGCTGGATACGCCAATCCGGCCAGAAGGCAGTCCCGCCCAACCTGATCTTCCGAGCTTCACCTCTTCCAAGGAACGAGCCACTCAGGCGCACAAGCAGTTCGAGGAAATCGTAGCGCACTATCCGCATACCCATTCTGCCGCGTTCGCGCGCTATTTTCTGGGCCTGACTTCGTCGCAACTAGGTGACACTGCGGCGGCGGAACGCGAGTTGAAGCAAGTAGCTGCATCGCGTAATGCTGATCTCGCCGCTCTGGCCAAATTCGCCCTGGCTTCCGTCTATCGCAATAGCAAACGCAACAAAGAGGCGATCGATCTCTACAACCAGTTGATCAGCAAGCCGACACGCACCGTCGCCAAAGTAACCGCCCAACTGGAACTGGCTGCGACCTACCAGGCGGCGCAGCTCCCGCTCGAAGCCAAGCGCGTATACGAGCAAGTGCAAAAGGAAAACCCTGCCACGGAAGCGGCGCAGATGGCTTCAGCAAAGCTGCAGGAAATCAAGTAGGCGTCAGAGGATCTTCTTTCCAAACGCTGAGAGCGTAAGCTCGACCGCCAGGTCTGCCGTGCGATTGTGCTCATCGATCACAGGATTTACCTCCACGATCTCAAAACTCAGCATCCGTCCGTGGTCGGCGATGATCTCCATCGCCAAGTGAGCTTCACGATACGTCGCGCCGCCGCGCACTGGCGTGCCGACTCCAGGCGCGTCTTCGGGGTCGACCCAGTCCATGTCGAGAGAAACGTGGTAGCCGGCCGTACCGCGTCCGGCCATGCGCAGGGCTTCTTCCATAACCGTACGCATGCCGCGCTCGTCGATATCGCGCATCGTGAAGACCTCAATTCCGGCGCGGCGGACGTTTTCCTTCTCGATCGCGTCGATATCGCGCACACCTACCAGCACGCAGTTCTCGGGCTGCACTTTTGGAGAAAAACTGAAAATGTCAGCCAGTCCGGAAGGGCCCAATCCCATGATGGCGGCCAGCGGCATCCCATGCACATTGCCGCTCGGCGAGGAATCAGGAGTGTTGACATCCGTGTGCGCGTCAATCCAGAGCAGGCCAATTTTCTGGTTTTGGCGACGATAAAACTCGGCCACTCCAGCCACCGTTCCCGCCGCCACAGAGTGATCGCCTCCCAGAACGACGGGAACTTTTCCCCCTTCCAGGGTCTTAAGCACCAGCTCAGCGTGCTTCGTGCAGGTCGCTGTGATCTCCTTCAAGTACTTCGCGTGCGGATCGCCCTCTTTCTTCTGCTCGGGAATGGAAACCGCCACGTTGCCGGCATCTTCAACTACGTGTCCAAGCGCTTCCAGGCGGGCTTCCAGGCCGGCCACGCGCACGGCCGACGGCCCCATGTCCACACCTCGACGAGACTGTCCGAGATCAAGTGGAACACCGATGACGCGGATCTTCCTGGGAGAGATGCTGGTGGGCGATGTGGCTAGGTGGGTCATGTGAGGGCGCTTGAGAGTAAATCATCAATCAACAATCGACAATCGCAAATCCCCTATGGATACAGCCGGTACAACATCCGCGGAAATGGTATCGTCTCCCGCACGTGCTCAAGGCTACAAATCCACGAAACCACGCGCTCGATTCCCATTCCGAAGCCGCTGTGGGGTACGCTGCCATATTTGCGGAGGTCGAGATACCACTGAAAGGCTTCTTCCGGCAAGTTGTGTTCGTGAATGCGTTTCACCAACAAATCATGGGACGCCGTGCGTTGCGAACCGCCAATGATCTCGCCATAACCTTCCGGCGCTAATACGTCTACGCATAGCGCCAGGTCGGGCCGCTGCGGATCGGGCTCCATGTAGAACGCTTTTACCTTCGCCGGATAACGATGCACCATCACCGGCGTGTCGAACTGCGAAGAAATGTAGGTCTCATCCGGCGATCCCAGATCTCCTCCCCATTCGAACCTATTTTCAAGCGCACCCTTGGCATGCCCTTCCTGCAGCAGCTTCACGGCTTCGTCATACCTGATCCGCGGATATGGCGCCTTGATTCTCTCCAGCTTGGAAACATCGCGCCCAACGGTCTGCAGGTCGGTACGCCGCCGCTCCAGACAGCGTTTCACAACGAACGCAATCAGTCCTTCCGCCAGTTCCATCAGGTCTTCAAGGGTTGCGTAGGCGATCTCGGGTTCGACCATCCAGAATTCGGTCAAGTGGCGGCGAGTTTTTGATTTCTCAGCACGAAATGTCGGCCCAAACGAATACACCTTGCCCAGCGCCATGGCCGTAGCTTCGATATAGAGCTGGCCGGATTGGGTCAGGAACGCCTGCTCATCGAAGTAGTCGACCGGAAACAGCGTCGTTGTGCCTTCACAAGCAGCTGGTGTGAGGATTGGGGGGTCGGTAAGGGTAAATCCTCGCTCGTCGAAGAAATCACGCGCGGCTTTGATGATTTCTGCACGCACTCTGAGGATTGCAGCCTGACGCGGCGTGCGCACCCACAAGTGCCGGTGCTCCATCAGAAAGTCGATACCATGCTCCTTGAGCGAGATGGGATAGGGATCATTCTCGGACACGCGCTGAAGCACCTGAACATTTGAGACATCGAGTTCATAGCCTCCAGGTGCACGCTTATCGGCGCGAACCTTGCCTTCAACGATCACACTTGATTCCTGCGTGAGACCTTTCACCGCGTCAAAGACTTCGGGCGGAACAGCGCTCTTGGGCACGACTCCCTGGATCACGCCCGACCCGTCGCGAAACTGCGGGAACAGCAGCTTGCCGCTCTCACGCAGGTTGTAGAGCCAGCCCCGGATAGTAACAAGCTGCCCCTCGTGCTTGCCGATTTCTGCGATCGTAGTGATAGGAGACATTGAGTAATTGTTTAATTTGATAATTGCGAAATTGAGTGCGGCTAAGCTCTTTCAATGACCCAATTTCTCGAATGTTTCTTTCATCTTCTCGACCGGATTCACTTTCTCATCGGCTTCGATCTCCAGCAACAAGGGCGGTGTGTGCGGAGCAGAGCGCAGCAGCTCCATTGTCTGTTTCCAGTCGATGGATCCGTTGCCCGGCCACAGGTGCGAATCGCGGTCCTTACCGTTGTCGTGAACGTGAGTGGAGCGAATGTGAGCCTTCATGGTCTCGAATGCCTGATCCACGCTGCTCATGATGTGCGCGTGCCCGACGTCAAAGCAGATGCCGATGTCGTCAAAATGCGTCGTCTGAATGAACTCGACCAACCGGTCCGGAGTGCTGAGTTCGTTGGGAATATTTTCCATTGCTATTCGCACGCCGAGCGGTTTCGCGAAAGCGCGGAGGTGCTCGACGGAAGTCATAGCCGCTTCAAGTTTCTTTTCGCTGAACGACTCGTCTGCGCTCCCAACGTGCTGTACGAGAAAACGAAAAGGAATGTGCTCGGCCAGTTCCAGCGCGCGCTTAATCTCATCCATCGCCTCGACCCTCGGTAGCCGATCAGTCGCAGCGATGTTCACCGGCGGGCTTCCTGTGCGCCCCATTTCGTAATCGGTATACATCGGTGAATGCACCGAGTGCAGAGGGACGCCGCTCGTACGAAACCAATCGGCAATCTCGCGTACGTGTTGCTTGCGATTGACGTAATCCAGGTGCTGGCGTGCCGCGAAGATTTCAATGGCTTGCGCTCCGCCGCGCACTAGCCCATCGAGCAGCCCAGGATGCAATCGCTCTTTCACGTAGATATAGGTGGATACAGCTTTCAACATCGCTTGTCCTCTGCACCGCGTAATCGAGGTTCAAAATCCCACTGATTTGCCGTTGTTTCTCATGTCGCTGGCGCCCAGCCGCTCTCCGGTTGCTTCGTCAATCATGATGCATTCGCCATCACTCCAGTACGACTCGTCTCCGCCCAAGTCTACGTTATGTCCTATTTGCCGAATCATATTCATCGCGTCAGGGGAAAACCCGCGTTCGAGCCGCACCACATCCGGCATCCACTGATGGTGGAACCGCGGCGCGTTCACTGCCTCTTGCATATCCATGCCATAGTCGATCACGCCCAGAAGAATATTGGCGACCGTAGTGATGATACGCGGACCGCCAGGCGAACCCAGCACCAGAAACAGTTTGCCATCGTTAAGCACAATCGTTGGCGACATGGCTGAAAGCGGCCGCTTGCCCGGACCGATCGCGTTCGCCGGCCCTTGGATCAGTCCAAACATGTTCGGCACGCCTTGCTTGGCGGCGAAATCGTCCATTTCATCATTGAGCAGAAAGCCCAAACCCTCAGCCGTCACTCGCGATCCAAAGTTATCGTTCAACGTCGTCGTTACGGCAACGGCGTTCCCCTGAGGATCGACGACGGAGTAGTGCGTCGTGTGCTCGGGTTCACGCGTGAAGGCTGTGCCAGGGTGCAGCATCGCATACTGTTCCAGCTGGCTGAAGATTGTCGGCCGTTTTAAGTCTGTGCTCTTGCTCGCGTGCGCAAGGTCAATCGTCTCGCGCCAGGCGGCCGCATACTTCTTGTCGATAAGCTGGGCTACGGGAATTTTGGAGAAATCGGGATCTCCCAGAAATTCCGCTCGATCGAAGAACGCTCGCCGGAACGCCTCTGCTGTCAGGTGGACTGATTTCGCTGATCGATTCCCGAGCTTTTGCACATCATACCCTTCCAAAATATTCAGGAGTTCAATCAGCGCGACACCGCCAGAGGAAGGGGGCGGTGCTCCGATAATTTCGTATCCGCGATATGTTCCCCGCACCGGTTCACGCTCCTTGACCTCATATTGTGCGAGATCGTCGGAGGTGACCAGGCCGCTGCCTTTCTGCAGTGCAGCCGCTAGTTCGTGTGCTAACGCTCCGTGATAGAAATCGTCCGGCTGGGCCGCGATTCGTTCCAGTGTGCGCGCCAATTCTGGTTGCTGAAACTTTTCCCCTGCCTTATAGAATTTCCCATTCCGTTGAAAAGTCTGACGAGATACAGGAAAGTCGGCAAGGCGGCGGTCTTGTAAGTCCTGCGCATCTTCCCAACTTAGGTTGAAGCCCTCCCGGGCAAGCTTGACGGCGGGCGCCATCACCTGCGACAGCGCCAGTTTTCCATATTTTTTCTCGGCATAAGCCAGCCCTGCAACTGACCCAGGCACTCCGATCGACTTGTAACCTACCAAACTCGCGTCCTTGATCACGTCTCCATATGCGTCGAGATACATGTTGACAGTTGCGGCTGCCGGCGCCGTTTCCCGGTAGTCGATGAAATGGATGTTGCCATCGACCGTGCGGATTAACATGAACCCACCACCACCCAGATTCCCTGCCTGGGGATGCACGACCGCGAGCACAAAGCCGACGGCGACGGCCGCATCTACAGCATTTCCGCCAGCCTGCATAATCTGTGCTCCCGCCCGGGAGGCCAATTCGTGAGCACTGGCCACCATGGCATGTGAGGCGTGAACCGGATGTATGGACGCGGTCGAAGGTGCGGTGATGTTGAGAAGCCAAAGCACGGCTGCTATACCGGTGAATGGCTTGCCCAAAACGCGCATAAAGATTTCGAGGCTAGCCCAGGCGGTCGGTGGCAGTCAAATCCTCAGCGGATACCCTGGAAACAGCAAGTCTCTCCGCGGCGGTGGCAGGCCAAATCAGCAACTACCCGCGTATTTACTAGCATTTACGCAGACGCAGCCGGGGATCCGCAGTTCTGCTATCATTGTTCCGCAAGCCTCGTCGGGTCTTTCGAGGATTACCTGCCATGCTGGGAAAGCAATTTCACTGTCAAGACTGTGGAAGCCTGGAAGGCTATCGGTCGCGTCCCCGAAATTTTACGGAAAAGTACATACTACCCGCTCTCTTCATGCGCGCGGTGCGCTGTGCCGATTGTTTTCGCCGAACCTATCAGTGGATATTCGTTCAAGTGCGCGAGCGTCACGGATCTGATGTAACCCATCGAGTGGCTGCTTAATCATCTCGCGTTGCGTGCTCAATATCGAAACCTTATACTGGTAAAGACTCGTCCGCTCGTTACAGGGAGGTTCGTCTTCAGCAGTAGTAGTGAGCCAATGCGAGCTGCCGAAGCCGGTTTTTTCGGCGAGAAGAAGCGGCTGAAATCCATTCTGGCGCTTTCGCTGCGTGGCATCGCGAAAAGTCTCTTCGCCACCTTATTCCCCTCGAATTGCCGAATTTGCGGCGCTCCTTTGGTCGGCATTTCGCGGCTTCCTGTGTGCAATCCCTGTCTCAAGGCAATGCGGCCTATGGCTGGCGCGGTATGTGATATTTGCGGGGAGCGTAGAGCAGAGATCTTCGCACTATGGCAGCTGCAGGGTAGCAGATAACATGTCCGGCCACTTGCACAGTTCGGGAAACGGCCACGCAACGGCACACCTCTCTCTATCGGTGCCCGTACGCAGCGATGGTGGAAATCATTCACTACACTCCCCTGTGCTCGTGCTGAATGCTTCCTATGAGCCTATTAATGTGTGCGCAGCACGGCGGGCTATTGTCCTCGTTCTGAAAGGTGTGGCTATGACCGAGGAAGAAAATGGCCATTTTCTTCACGCGGCGCGGCTGGCGGTTCGCGTGCCTTCGGTCATCAGGCTGCTGGAGTACCGTCGCATTCCGCATCAATCGCGGGCTCTGTCTCGCAAGAATATCCTTCTGCGGGATCGCAATACTTGCCAATACTGCGGAGAGGTCTTGTCGTCGAGCGAACTGACGCTCGACCACGTCGTGCCGCGATCGCGTGGAGGTACGTCCAGCTGGGAGAATCTTGTGGCGTGCTGCCATCCCTGCAATCGCCAGAAAGGCAATCAGCTTCCGCGAGAAGCGGACATGAAACTTCTACGAGAGCCGCGTGCTTTCAATCTGCACACTAGCCGTCACATCATGCGCCTCATGGGCCGCTCTGACGACAAGTGGCGGAAGTATCTGTTTTATTAGGCCGCTGGCTGAAACTATTCGACGACTCAGAGCGACACTCCCAATTGCCAAAACAAGAATGAATAGACGTCGGTTGCTTCTTCGATCTGTTTTGTGATTGGCTTTCCGGCACCGTGGCCGGCCTTGGGCTCGATGCGCAGCAGAATGGGGCGCTCGCGGCTTTGTCCATTGGCCGCTTGCGCCTGCATCAGAGCAGCCATCTTCTTGGCATGCATAGGGTCGACCCGGGTATCGCTCTCAGCTGTCATGAACAGAATTGCCGGATATTCCGCCCCAGGCTTGACGTGGTGATAAGGCGAATAAGCGTACAGCCACTCGAATTGTTTGGCATCTTCTGCGGAACCGTACTCCGGAATCCACAACTTGGCGATCTGGAAGTTCTGGTACCGCAACATGTCGAGCAGCGGAACCTGGCAAACCACCGCGCGAAAAAGTTCTGGACGCTGCGTGAATGCCGCCCCCATCAGCAATCCGCCGTTAGAGCCCCCTTGAATCGCCAGATGATCTTTATCCGTGATCTTGCCCGCAATCAGAAATTCCGCGGCAGAAATGAAGTCGTCGAACACGTTTTGCTTCTTCTCCAGCATTCCGGCCCGGTGCCACTCCTCGCCGAACTCCGCGCCGCCACGCAGATTGGCTATCGCAAAGACGCCTCCATGCTCAAGCCACAGAAATCGCCCTGCGACGAAATTTGGCGAGAGGCTCACATTGAAGCCTCCATATCCGGTCAGTAGTGTCGGGTTCTTGCCATTCGGCTCCACGCCTTTCTTGTGGACAATAAACATCGGAATGCTGGTTCCATCTCTCGAGGGATACCACACCTGTCGCACTTCATAGCCGGATGAATCAATTCCCGGCGCATCGACTTTGTCCCAAAGCGAAACCCGGCGGGAGGCAAGATCAACCTGGTAAACGGAAGGTGGCACGGTGAAAGAGTAGAAGCCAAAGAAGGTTTCGGGACGATCCCATCTGCCGCCTAAGCCTGTAACTGTTCCGATGGCCGGCAGTTCAACCGGTCCCAACGGTTTTCCCGATAGCTCGAACAGTTTCAACTGCGAGCTGACGTTCTTTTCGTACTGAGCGAACATCTTGCCGCCAAAAATGCTGGCAGTCTGCAGTACAGCATCACTCTGAGGAATGATTTCCTTCCAGTTTTCCCTCGCGGGACTCGACGTATCTACGACGAACAAGCGATAGCGCGGCGCATCTTCGTTGGTCAGGATGTACAGCTTCCCCTGCAGGATTTCCCCGCCGTAAAGGAAATCCTTTCCCATCGTAACTTCGACAGGCGGCGTACCAGCTTTGAGGTCCTGCAGATACATTTCACTCTTTGCCCACCCCTCAAAAACTGTGATCAGAAGCCAGCGGTCGTCGTCATCGGCAAGCTGCACCTGGGGGATATCCTGGGGTTTCCGTCCTTGTCCGAAGATGAGCGGGTCTTTCGCCACATCGCTGCCCAGCGCATGGTAAAAAATCTTTACGTGATAGACCTCTTCACCGGGCGGGACGTCACCCTTCTTGGGATGTCGGCTGTAGTAAAAGCCCGAGCTGTCCTTCTTCCAGGCGACGCTGGCGAAACGAGTGCGCTCGATCGTGTCCGGCAGCAGCTTTCCCGTGGCTACTTCGATCACACGCATGGTGCTCTCTTCCGAGCCGCTGGGAGAAGTACCATAAGCCACGTACTTTCCATCCTCGGATGCAAACCACCAGTCCAGCGCGACAGTACCGTCCGCGGCCATTTGGTTCACATCGACCAGCACGCGATCTTTCGCGTGAACCCCTTCTCGCACATGAAGTACCGGCTGATTTTGAGTACCTTCACGCCGAACATAGAAAACGTATTTGCCGCCCAGTTGCGGCGTGCCTATAGTCCCGATAGTTAGAAGTTCGGTTAGGCGTTGATGAATCTTGCCACGCCCAGGTAGCGGATTGAGCACGCTGCGTGTGTAGGCCAACTCTTCACGAACAAATGCCTTCGTTCCCGGGCTTTTTGTGTCTTCCAGCCAGCGGTAACGATCCGTAATCTTGCGCCCGTGAACAGTCTCTTCAATAGAATCCACTTTCGCCTTCGGCGGACCCGATTTCGCAGTCATTGTAGAAAGAGCGCCGCCATCAGCCCAGGCACACGCGATCAACGATAGGAGAAATATTAAGAATAGACTTTCCGACAAGCGCATCCTTCCTGGCACACCCACCTCACATTAATTTGATGACTAACCCGTTGTCTGAGTTCTGTGGGATCGAACCCAACACCACCAATAACTGAGAGACCGCTATGCAGCAAGGCTGTTTTCCGGAGACCATGCAAATGATATTATGAACACACAACATTCGCACGCGACACTCCTCAGTAGCTCAATGGCAGAGCATCCGGCTGTTAACCGGAGGGTTGTAGGTTCGAGTCCTACCTGAGGAGCCATTCTTTTTCACTGATTCCCTTTGGCTTGCTCCGCGCCTCACTGCACCATGCCATCTTCCAATTCATCGAATTGTGCCGAATTTTGTGCCCACCCTGCAGGTGTTTGGGATTTTTGCGATTCCATGAACCGCTCAACCTGAGCAACAGCCCGCTGGCGAGTGGCAAGGTTGGTGTGGCCGTACACGTCTTTGATCATGCGGATCGCGGTTGATGCAGACCAGCCCATGATCTCGGCGGCTACCGGATGGGAGATTCCGGCATCCAGCATGCGTGTGCAACCTGTATGGCGCAAATCGTGGTAGCGACAACTGACGCCAGCTCGCCTCTTAGCGTGCTCCCATGCCTCCTTCCATGTGCTGATCGGCTTGGTTACGTCCATGTCGTAGACACTTCCGTTCTGCCCGTACTTCTCAGAAGGAAATACGTAGTGATTAAGCTTCCTTGCGGGGAACTGGCCTGCCCAGGCTTGCAGTGTTCCATACGCCAGCGTGTTGAGTGGCACCTCGCGTCCCTCTCCAGCATCAGTCTTGGATTCACCTACCGTGGCAACGCGTCTTCCGAAATCGATTTGCCTCCATTGCAATAGTCGGATCTCGGAGTACCGCAAGCAGCATTCAAGGGCCGGTTAAATACGCTTCAGCGGCAACAGAGAATGCCGGAACGCGTTTATTTTGGGCAATGCCGCGCTGTCTTTTGCGTAGCGCGTTGTGTTGCTCTTGCTCTACTTCGCGGGCTGCCTCTTTGTTGGTGAGTCCGCTGGATTCGCGGATGGTGACGCCCCCGAAATCAAACTTGTACCACCAGATTTTCGGCGTCGTCGCTACTAAAGAAGATGAAGCTGCTGAGATGGAACAGTGTAAGAACCCAAGGACCACAGGGCAAAAGAGCAAAACCCAGCGCCTCGGATAGCGCGGACAGGGGCTGGAGTCAAGAAAAGTTTCTCCACTTCCGGTCGAGGGAGAAATATTTTTCTTGACATTCCCCTTTTTAGATCAGGCGATTTCACTCAGAACTCGGTTGTGAATCAGCCTGCTCTGGCATTACCATCGGCATCTTCGTGCGGACTTCCACCCGGCTTGGAAGCTCAAGAAACACCGTCGGATTCACGAACCCGTAAACCTCGGGTGATTCGAGCTTGTACACGAATGTCACTCACTAGCCGAGTACATCAACTCGTTTCGTGGGCAATAGGACTGGAATCCGCCTGGGAGCGTACATTCAACAACATACAGAGCACGGCCATTGAAAGCCGTGGTAGTTCACGTTAACTGATTGCAGAAAATCACTTCCGATTGAACTGATTGCAAGCTCATTGCGGCTCTGGAGTTTCCACTTTGCTGGCGCCTGAACCCTTTCCTTGCGGTGTTGGCGCCACCCCGCAAAGGTCTGCAACGGAGTGAGAACTTTGCTTCCAGGCTATCCTGCTACTTACTTCTATAATCTGTCCATCAGAATCGTGCTTTCGACATCCGACATTCATCGGGTGTAAGCTTCAGAGAAGCCATTCATATCGGCAGAGGCCCACCCGCTTTGACGCGTTTCGAATGCTAGAATTGTGGTGCGGTCTTCATCCGTACCCGTAATCCTGAGGTGCAATCATGGCAACCGTCGAAGCTCCCACCCGCCCACAAACCCGCCTGCACGAAGGTTCATTCACGAACGAACCCCTCACTGATTTCACCAGGGAAGAAAACGCGCGCAAGATGCGCGCTGCCATTGAAAAAGTGCGCGGACAACTGGGACGCGAGTACGACTTGATCATTGGTGGCCGGAGGCTCAAGACCGCCGAAAAAATCAAGTCGATTAATCCGGCAAAACCGTCGCAAGTCGTCGGTATACACCAGAAGGCCGGCAGAGAGCACGTGGAACCCGCTATGCACGCCGCGCTTGCCGCGTTTGAGGGGTGGGGTCAGACGTCGGCTGAGGAGCGGGCCAGTCTTTTATTTCGCGTGGGCAACCTGCTGCGCGAACGTAAATTCGAGTTCAGCTCCTGGCTGGTCTTCGAGGTCAGCAAGAATTGGGGCGAAGCGGACGCCGACATTGCCGAAACGATCGATTTTTGTGAGTACTACGGCCGGGAGGCGCTGCGGCTGGCAGGAACCGCACTGCCAGTGCAGATGGCAGGTGAACGGGACCGGCTTCTCTATATTCCGCTTGGGGTGGGAGCTGTAATCCCGCCATGGAATTTTCCTTGCGCCATCATGGCAGGCATGACGTTGGCGTCAATTGTGTGCGGGAACACCGTCGTGCTAAAGCCCTCGAGCGACTCGCCCACAATAGCCGCCAAGTTCGTGGAGCTTCTTGAAGAGGCCGGAATGCCGGAGGGCATTGTCAATTTTTGTCCTGGGGCTGGCGCCAGCTTTGGGGATGCGATTGTGGCTCATCCCAAAACCCGCTATATCGCCTTCACCGGCTCGCGCGAGGTGGGACTGCGAATTAACCGGGTCGCAGCGGATCAGGCTCCCGGGCAGCTTTGGATCAAACGCACAATCCTGGAGATGGGCGGCAAGGATGCGATCATTGTTGATGCCGATGCCGATCTCGACGCGGCGGTCGAGGGTGTGGCCGGCTCTGCTTTTGGTTTCCAGGGCCAGAAGTGCTCGGCCTGCTCGCGGGCCATAGTTGATGAGCGAATCTATGACAAGTTCCTGGAGAAGCTGAGGGGGCGCGTCGAGAAGATCAAAATTGGCGATGCGACAGAAAACCCTGATATGGCGGCAGTGGTCAACGAGGGCTCAATGCAGTCGATCCTCCGCTACATTGAACAGGGCACGAAAGACGGACGGCTGATCACCGGGGGTGCGCGGGCAGACCAGGCCGGCGAAGGTTACTTCATCCAGCCAACCGTCATTGCTGATATCCAGCCCGGCTCCAAGCTTGAGCAGGAAGAGATCTTTGGGCCGGTGCTGGCAATCATCAAGGCGAGCAACTATGACCACGCGCTAGAGATCGCGAACGACACCCAGTTTGGATTGACTGGCGCAGTCTACACAAGATCCAAGGAAAAGATTGACCGCGCCATCCGCCAGTTCCACGTGGGTAACCTGTACATTAATCGTAAATGCACCGGCGCTACTGTAGGCTGCCATCCATTCGGCGGCTTCAACATGTCTGGTACTGATTCGAAATCCGGCGGCCCGGACTATCTCTACCTCTTTACTCAAGGGAAGGCGGTCGGCGAGAAGAGAATCTAAGGTCTCAATGAATCTCCATGCGGAAGTCGACCAGTCGTAGTCTGAATGGAGCATGCGCCCAGCAAAGTAGTTCACTTCCACAAACGTGAGCTCCATCGCCTGATGAAACACGGCTTGCAGCAAAGCCGGGCGGCGCAGGGGCCTTGTACATGACGACCGGCAGCAGTTGCAAGCTCGATGGATAACGCCGACCCAGTCGCTTCAACTCCGCACAAAAAAGCCGCCGAGCATCGGGTCGCGTGGGGAAAAAATAGCTAAAGAAAATTGCGGCGATCTCGAATCGCACGTGAGACAGTCGGCGACGCTTCTTGGTTGTGACTACAATGTCCAATTCTGCTTTGCAAGGTGGAACGCCCGTCTGCTGCGGCTCTGGGAACTCTGTGTGATTTGGCTTTTCATCTTTTTCGCCATTTCGGGATTTTGCAGCATCCTGTATGAACTCGTGTGGCTGCGCCTAGCAATGGCTCAATTCGGGGTCACCAGTGCCTCGGTATCGCTCGTGCTTTCGATGTTCATGGCCGGATTAGGATTAGGTTCCTGGGCAACTGGAGTTCTCCTGCGTAAGTACGGAAGCCGCATTTATTTTCCGGTACTCCGTTTATATGCCTTAAGCGAGCTTCTGATCGGGGTATCAGCCATTTCTGTTCCGTACCAATTGCGCTGGGGCCGGGAATTCCTGCATCGTGTGCCTTCGTTCTCTTCCGCGGGATACTACGTCGCATCCGGTTCCTGGATTGGGCTCACATTGGCGCCGTGGTGCTCGTTGATGGGGGCGACTATACCTGTTGCAATGATGGCCATCCGCAACGATTTTCAGCGAGAGTCACATCGCGCTTTTAGCTATCTTTACCTGGCGAATCTTCTGGGAGCCGTTGCGGGCTCATTCCTGCCGCTTCTTCTCATCGAGAAATACGGTTTCAATGGGACTCTGCGCATCGGTGCTACGTTGAATGTCTTGCTG
>Ga0075433_10000711_pt1 | contig 22755 bp, 23 predicted proteins | sample RhiMethybrSRZTD2_FD_75299 | JGI IMG/M metagenome (GOLD analysis project Ga0075433, IMG submission 75299) | Populus rhizosphere microbial communities from Tennessee, USA - Rhizosphere MetaG P. TD hybrid SRZTD2 | ecosystem: Host-associated > Plants > Roots > Rhizosphere > Soil | place: USA... | reverse complement strand
AAGGAGGCAAATATGAGCAAGGATCTGATTCCAAACGAGACGTTGGCCACATCACGGCGGACGTTCCTGTACGGGAGTGCGGCAATACTTGGCGGCGCGCTTTCGGCTGGACCCGCTTTTGCCGCCCAGCATCCCTGTCAGGTCACCGAGTCCGATATTCTGGGTCCGTTTTATCGGTTCGGCGCGCCACTTCGAGCTCGACTGGCGGGTCCTGACGAGCCTGGTGACAGACTCGTTCTGACTGGCACTGTATTCAGTGCCGACTGCCGTATGCCCCTCCCAGGAGCATTGATCGAGGTGTGGCAAGCGAATAACGGCGGCCTATACGATACGAACAAGCCTGCCAACTTCACCGAGACCACCACGTTCCATTTGCGGGGTACGCTGCAAACCAATGAAAAAGGGCAGTACGAGATTGAAACGGTTGTGCCGGGCCGTTATCCGATCCCGCCGAATCTCCCAGGGCTTGAGAAATACGCGGGGCTTACGCGACCTGCCCACATTCACTTTCGAGTCATGGAATCGCTGCACATTCCGGTCACCACGCAGCTCTACTTCAAAGGCGATCCTTTCATTGCGAAGGATCCTTGGGCGGGTCACAAACCATCCCTGGCCATCGATCTAAAACAGGAAGGTAAGCTCCGGCGCGGGGTTTTTGACATTGTGCTCGCCAGGGGTTTGTAGGGTGCACAACGCGGGCAGTCCGCTACTACCAACTCAGACATTGCGGCAAGCCTCGGCGAGCGAATCATCGCGGGCCTCCCGTCGCATCGAGCATTCACGGCCCACGCGCTGCACCTGCTGGGCGACGGCGCGACGCATCCCGACCGATTCGACGCCGAGCGCGGCGAGGCGCACTATCGCCAGGCGATACGGCGAGATGGGGATGCGATACTGGCTGGCCAACGCGAAGCGCGAGCGGGCCCAGCTCGGGTAGTCGCCCCGACGTTCGGGCCGCGTCGCCCGCACGGTATACTGACTGCCGGTCATGAAGGTGCACCTGACGACGCTCGGCTGTCCGAAAAACCAGGTCGACTCGGAGCTGATGCTCGGCATGCTCAGCGAGGCGGGGTTTCCGCTCGTTGAGCGGGCCGAGGACGCCGAGTGCCTGGTGGTGAACACCTGCGCCTTCATCGACCGAGCGCGCGAGGAATCGATCGACACGATCCTGGAGCTCGCCAAGCTCAAGACGCGGGGCTCGTGCCGCGCGCTGATCGTCACCGGCTGCCTCACGCAGCGCTACGGCGGCGACATCTTGAAGGAGATGCCGGAGGTCGACGGCATTCTCGGCACCTCGAATCTCTCGCGGATCGTCGAGCTGGTCCGGCAGGCCGCCGGCCGCCACGACTGGGCGAGCTCGGCGCCGCCGGGCTACCTCTACGATGCGACGACGCCGCGGCTCCTGACCGGTCGCGTGCCGTATGCGTACGTCAAGATCGCCGAAGGCTGCGACATGGGCTGCACCTTCTGCGCGATCCCGCAGTTCCGCGGGCGCCACCGGAGCCGGCCGCTCGCCGACATCGTGAAGGAAGTCGAAGGGCTGGCGGCGCGCGGCGTCCAGGAGGCGATCCTGGTCTCTCAGGACACGCTCGCCTACGGGCGCGACATTCCCGGCAACGGCGACATCGCCGACCTGCTCCTGACGCTCGGCGACACCCGCATGCCGTGGATTCGCCCGATGTATCTGCACCCGGCGCACGTCAACGACCGGCTCATCGAGCGCTGGGCCCGCGCGCGCGTGGTGCCCTATCTCGACATGCCCGTCCAGCACGGTGACGACGGCGTGCTGCGTGCGATGCGGCGGGCCGTGACCGCCAGGCGGATGCGCGAGATCGTCACCACGTTCCGCGATGCGATCCCCGGGCTCACGGTTCGCACCACCGTGCTCGTGGGTTTCCCGGGCGAGACCGAGGCCGCCTTTCAGAATCTGCTCGAGTTCCTCGAGGAAGCGCGCTTCGATCGCCTCGGCGTCTTCACCTATTCCCCCGAGGAGGGCACGCCGTCGGTCGCGTTCGGCGATCAAATCGCGTCGGAGGTCGCAGCCGAGCGCGCCGCGATCGTGCAGGAGCACCAGGACCGGCGGGCGTGGGAACACAGCGCGGCGCTGGCCGGGACGGTCACCGACGTCCTGGTGGACGGCCCGAGCGAGGATCCAGCGTTCGCGTGGGAAGGTCGCACGGCCGGACAAGCGCCCGAGATCGACGGCGTCGTCTATCTGCGGGATCGCGGCCTGACCCCGGGGAAGTTCGCCCGCATCCGCATCGTCGAGGTCGAGGGATACGAGCTGGTCGGCGAGCGCGCCTAGCCGTACCTCGGCGCTCGATCGCATCGCGCTCGTCGTCGCAACCGGCTTCGGCTCCGGCTACTCACCCGTGGCCCCCGGCACCGCCGGGAGTGCCCTGGCCGTCCTCATCCTGTGGCTCGTTCCGTTCTCGCGCGTGGGCGTGTGCGTGTTCCTGGTCGTCGTCACGGTCGTCGGAACCTGGGCTGCCCACCGGGCCGAACGCCTGCTCGGCGGGGCGAAGGACCCGGGCGTGATCGTGATCGACGAGGTCGCAGGCATGACCCTGACGGTCCTGCCGTTCGTGCCGACCCTGCCGGTGCTGGCGGTGGGCTTCGTCCTGTTCAGGGTGTTCGACGTCCTCAAGCCGTTCCCGGCCCGGTCGAGCCAGCACGCCCCGGGAGGCATCGGGATCATGGTGGATGATCTGATCGCGGGGTTGTACGCTCTGATCGTGATCGTCATCGGCCGAGCCGTCTTCGCCTGGCCATGACAGCGAGTGCCCACATCGTTACGGTGGGAGCGATGCCGTCCCCCGGCACCGACGGGACGGCCGTCGCCGCGGCCCTCGGCGCCGCGGGTGTCTCCGTCGTCAGCCGCGTGTTCGTCGAGGACGACGAGACCGCGCTCGAGCGGGCGCTCGGCTCCGATGAGGCGCTGACGGTCGTGCTCGCGGGCGGTGGCGGCTCGGCCGGCGACATCGTCCGCCGCGTGCTCGCGCGCGTGACGGGCGCGCGGCTCGTCCTCAACGACCGGCTCCTCTCGACGTTGCAAGAGCACTATCGCCGACTCGATCGTCCGCTGCCCCGTCGCGCCGAGCGCCTGGCCCTCTTGCCCCAGGGCGCCACCGTGTGGATCACGGCCGACGCCGACGCCGGCTGGGCGATGGCAAGCGGCCAGCGCGCCTTCGCGGTGCTCGCGCGCGACACCACGCTCCAGACGACGATCGCCCAGCATCTGACCTCGTTCGCCCGCGAGTGGGCCGGCGGCCGCGGCGTCTCGGCCGTGCGTACCTTGCGCACCGCTGGCCCGACCGCGGCCGACGTCGAGGAGCGACTGATCGACTGGCTCGGCCGCGACGGCGACGTGGCCGTCTCGACCATTCCGGCCGACGCCGAGGTGTGGGTGAGGCTGCGGGCCCGCGCCTCGAGCACGGCGGAGGCCGCGCGCAGCCTGTCGAAAGCCGAGAGCGGCATCTGTATGCTGCTCGGAGAGGACTACTACGGGCGCGACGGCGAGACGCTCGAGATGGTCGTCGGGCGGATGCTGCTCGAGCGGGGGCTGACGGTGGCGGTGGCCGAATCGTGCACGGGCGGGCTCCTGGGCCACCGTCTCACGAGCGTGCCCGGCTCGTCGGCGTACTTCGAGCGCGGCGTGCTCGCCTATTCGAACCGCGCCAAGCGGGAGCTCCTCGGCGTGCCGGAATCGGTCCTGAGAGCTCACGGAAGCGTCAGCGGCCCGTGCGCCGAGGCGATGGCACGCGGGGTGGCGACCCTCGCCGGGGCGCCGTGCGCGCTCGCCATCACCGGGATCGCCGGCCCCGACGGGGGTACGCCGAAGAAACCGGTCGGCACGGTGTACGTAGGCCTGTCCGTGCAGGACGACACGCTCGCGCGGCGCTTCTCGTTTGCCGGCGATCGCGCCGCGGTGAAGTGGCAATCGACCCAGGCGGCGCTCGACATGTTGCGCCGCGCGCTACGAGGCCGGTCATGAGGGCGTGGACCGCGGCGCTGGCCCTGGCGCTCGCGGCGTGCTCGAGCGTGACACCGCTCGACCGCGGCGTCGCCCTCATGCATCGAGGTGACTACGTCGCGGCGCGACAGGCGTTCGACGAGGCGGTTCGCGCCGCGCCGTCCTCGCCAACCGCCTACGCGAACCGCGGTGCCGTCCGCGCGCACCTCGGCGACCTGGACGGCGCGATCGCGGACTATTCCAAGTCGCTCGCGCTCCGGCCGGTCGACAGCGACGTGCTCTTCAACCGCGGCGTCGCGATGATCGCCAAGAAGGATTACCAGGGCGCGATCGCCGACCTGACCCTCGCGCTCGCGACCAACCCGCATCACGCGAAGGCGCTCTTCGCGAAGGGCACGGCGCGCTCGCTGAGCGGCGACGTCGAGGCGGCCCACGCCGACTGGCAGCGCGCGATCGAGCTCGAGTCGGATCCCGGCGAGAAGGCGCTGATGCTCGCCGTGGCCAATCCGCCGCCCGCTGTGCCCGCGGCTCCGCCGACGCCGACATCGGCGCCCGTCGCCGCGCCGCCCGCCGACATGCCCGCGGCGTCGACGCCACCGGTTGCCGCGACGCCCCCGGCTGCGTCGCCCGCTGCGCCAGTGACACCACCAGCGGAAACTCCGACGAACCCATCAGGCGCGGCGCCTTCACCGGCCGTATCGCCGCCGGTCGCCGAGGCGGCGCCATCGTCAGGGGCACCGTCGGAGCCTTCGGCGGCGCCGCGGTCGGTTAGTCCCGCGCCGTCTGCCGAGTCTGCCGCCGCAGCGACGCCTGGCGCGGGCACACCTGGGGCTGCGCCCGAGCCCGCGCGCGTTGACGCCGCGTCCGGAGCCGCCGCAACAGCGGGAGCCGGCGCCTCGCCGCCGTCCGAGGGCGCGCCGTCCACAGCCACGCCGGCCCCTGCGCCGCAATCCGAGGTCGCGTCGATCCCGACTCAACCCGCGCCGGCGCCCGCGCCGCTCGATTCCAAGGCGCTCGCGGCGCGCGGTCTCGAGCGCGAGCTCACGGGCGATCACGTCGGCGCCCTGGCCGATCTTCGCGCCGCGCTCGCCTCAGAGCCCGATCCCGAGCGGCGCCAGGGGATTCGAAACTTGCTCCGGCTACTGGACGCATCGCAATAGCGAGCATTCGCGCGTTCGTCGCGATCCTGCTCGACGACGCCATTCGTCGCGAGCTCGGCGACGCGATCGAGCGGCTTCGCCCCGTAGCGCGCGACGTCGCGTGGGTCGCTCCCGGCAATCTTCATCTCACGCTCAAGTTTCTCGGCGCGGTGCCCGAGGACCAGATCGGGGCCATCGTCGGCGCGCTCAGCACATCGGCGTCGGATTTGCCCCCGTTCGAGGCGCGGATTCGCGGTCTCGGCGCGTTTCCATCGACCACCAAACCGCGGGTGATCTGGGCCGGAGTGCACGACGGCGCCGCCGAGATGACCACGCTCGCCGGCCGTCTCGACGCCGTGCTGGCGGCGCTCGGCTTCGCCCGCGAGGCGCGCCCGTTTTCACCTCACGTCACGCTCGGGCGGGTGCGCCAACCACGACGCGACCCCGCGCTCGCGGAGGCTCTTGCGGGCGCGGTCGCCCGGGAATTCGGTCGGATGCGTGTGCCGGGCGCATTTCTGATGCGCAGCGAACTCGGCCCCCGCGGAGCCCGCTATACCGAGCTGGCCAAAGCGCCGCTCGGGGGTCCTGTCTGAGTCTTCCGACATTGACGGTTCCGAGAAGGGCCACCTAGAATGGCTGAAAGCGATAACGAACGAAACGTGCAGTGGGCGTGCGAGGATACATGAAGGAGACGCGCATGGCTGAGGCTAAGAACGAGCGGCGGCAGGCCCTTGAGCTGGCGATCTCGCAGATCGAGCGGCAGTTCGGCAAGGGCTCGGTCATGCGTCTGGGCTCCAGTGGCCCCCTCGAAGAGATCGCCGTCATTCCGACCGGTGCCCTGTCCCTCGACGTGGCGCTCGGTGTCGGCGGTCTGCCGAAGGGACGGGTCACCGAGATCTACGGCCCGGAGTCGTCGGGCAAGACCACGCTCGCGCTCCACGTCGTCGCCGAGGCGCAGCGCCTGGGCGGCATCGCCGCGTTCATCGACGCCGAGCACGCGCTCGATCCGATCTACGCGCGCAAGCTTGGCGTCAACATCGACGAGCTGCTGATCTCGCAGCCCGACACCGGCGAGCAAGCGCTGGAGATCACCGAGACGCTCGTCCGATCGAACGCCGTCGATGTGATCGTGATCGACTCGGTGGCGGCGCTGGTTCCGCGTGCCGAGCTCGATGGCGACATGGGCGATTCGCTGCCGGGCCTGCAGGCACGCCTGATGTCGCAGGCGCTCCGCAAGCTCACTTCGGCCATCTCGCGGTCGGGTGCGATCGTCATCTTCATCAACCAGATCCGCGAGAAGATCGGGGTGATGTTCGGCAACCCCGAGACCACCACGGGCGGGCGCGCGCTGAAATTCTATGCGTCCATCCGGCTCGACATCCGCCGCCAGGACGCGATCAAGCAGGGCACGGAGTCGCTCGGCGTCCGGACCAAGGTCAAGGTGGTCAAGAACAAACTCGCGCCGCCCTTCCGGGAGGCGGAGTTCGATGTCCTCTACGGTGAAGGCATCTCGAAGACGGGCAGCGTGCTGGACGCTGGCGTCGACCACGGCCTGATCGAGAAGTCCGGGACCTGGTACACCTTCAAGAGTGAGCGGATCGGACAGGGACGCGAGAACGCGAAGAAGTGGCTCCAGGACAATCCGGTCGTCCTGGCCGATCTCGAGTCCAAGCTCCGCGACACTCTCGGACTTCGCCAGGCGGTGCCGATCAAATAGGAGCAGTTCATGCCGATGGAATTCGACAAGCTCCTGGTCACCGGCGTCGAGCGCGGCGCCTCTGACCTGCACCTGAAGGCCAACGCGCCGGTCATCCTTCGGATCCACGGCCGGCTCGTGCCGCAGGGCGATCTCGGCGTGATCACCGCCGAGGACATGGACGCGATCGCCCACCGGTGCCTCACGGAGCGGATGTATGCCCAGCTCATGGACGGCCGCGAGGTCGACTCGGCCTACGCCGTACCGAACTTCGGTCGCTTCCGCGTCAACATGTTCCTGGCGCTCGGCGCGGTCCGGGCGGTTCTGAGATCGATTCCATCGAAGAAGCCGAAGTTCGAGGAGCTGGGCCTGCCCGAGGTGCTCGAGCAGCTGTCGATGGAGCGCCGCGGGCTCCTGCTGGTCACCGGCATCACCGGCTCCGGTAAATCGACGACGCTCGCGGCGATGATCGACTACATCAATCGCACGCGCAACGACCACATCATCACCATCGAAGACCCGATCGAGTTCACCCACGACGACATCGGCTGCGTAGTCAGCCAGCGCGAGATCGGCCACGACTCGCCGAGCTTCGCCACCGCGCTCCGCGCCGCCCTCCGCGAGGACCCCGACGTCATTCTGGTCGGCGAGATGCGCGACCCCGAGACCATGTCGGTCGCACTCCACGCCGCGGAGACGGGCCATCTGGTGTTCTCCACGCTTCACACCCTGAACGCGAGCGAGACCGTGAACCGCATCATCGGCACGTTCCCGCCGCACCAGGAGCAGCAGATTCGCGACCAGCTCGCGGCCGTCATCGTCGGCATCATCTCGCAGCGGCTCATCCCGAAGATCGGCGGCGAGGGCCGCATTCCAGCGGTCGAGATCCTGGTCGGCACCGGCGCCATCAAGGACTGCATCCGGGAAGCGAAGCGGACGCCCGAGATCCCGGCGTTCATCGCCCAGGGCCAGTCGCAGTACGGCATGCAGACGTTCGACCAGTGCCTGCTCAAGCTCTATCGCGACGGCGTCATCTCGTACGAGACCGCGCGCGAGGCGGCGACCAACGCCGACGACTTCGACCTGAAGGTGCGCGGTATCTTCTCGACCGGCGAGCAGTCGTTCGAGCAGCGCGCCACCGAGCGCGCACCGGCGCCGATTTCCCCGGCCGGCAGCTCCTTCTTCAAGCGATCCTGAACAGTCCGCGCGGTCCGCGCCGAACACTCGACGCGCGGACCGCGCGGCTCGCCGCCGCCGACCTGCTCTCCCGCCGCGCGTGGACCACGCGCGACCTGGCCACGCGCCTGCGCCGGCGCGGGGCGCCCCCGGAGGTCGCCGACGCGGTCGTCGCCGATCTCACCGCTCGCGGCTATCTCGACGACGAGGCCTTCGCGCGCCACTGGGTGGCCGCGCGCTCGGCCCGCGGCTACGGGCCGGCGCGGCTCCGCGCCGAGCTCCGCGCGCGGGGCGTTGGCGTCGCGCTCATCGAGGTGGCGCTGGCGGAAACGGGTGACGACGGCACGCTCGAGCGGGCCCGCGCGGTCGCGCGGCGCCGCCTGCCGGTCTTGCAGCGCGGCGACCGCACGCGCACCGCCGCGCGCCTGCGCGACCATCTCCTGCGCCGTGGCTATGCGGCCAGCGTGGTGGCGCGGGTCGTCCGCGAGTGCGTCGGCCTGCCGGTGGAGGACTGAGTCGCGGTGATACAATTGCGTTCCTTATGACCGGCGCCGAGCTTCGCGAACAATTCCTCCAGTATTTCGAGCGCAACCGCCACACGCGCGTGCGCTCCTCGCCGCTCGTCCCCGGCGACGATCCGACCTTGCTCTTCACCAACGCGGGCATGGTCCAGTTCAAGTCGGTGTTCCTGGGCGAGGAGCGGCGGCCCTACGTCCGCGCGACGACCAGCCAGAAGTGCGTGCGGGCCGGCGGCAAACACAACGACCTCGAGAACGTCGGCTACACGGCGCGGCACCACACATTCTTCGAGATGCTCGGCAACTTCTCGTTCGGCGACTACTTCAAGGCCGAGGCGATCGCCTACGCATGGGAGTTCCTCACCAAGGACCTCGCGCTCGATCCCCAGCGGCTGATCGCGACCGTCTACCAGGACGACGACGACGCGTTCGCGCTGTGGAAGAAGGTGGCCGGATTCAGCGACGACCGCATCCTGCGTCTGGGCGAGAAGGACAACTTCTGGGCGATGGGCGACACCGGCCCATGCGGGCCGTGCTCGGAGGCGCACTTCCACCAGGGCGATCACATCGCGTGCGCCGAGGAGACGGCGGGCCGCCGCTGCCTGGGCCCCGCCTGCGAGTGCGACCGGTGGCTGGAGGTGTGGAACCTGGTCTTCATGCAGTTCAACCGCGACGCCTCCGGCACGCTGACGCCGCTGCCGCGGCCGTCGATCGACACCGGTATGGGGCTCGAGCGGATCGCGGCGGTCGCGCAGAACAAGCTGTCGAACTACGACACCGACCTGTTCGCGCCGCTGATCGCCGAGGTCGCGACGCTCTCGCGCCACCGCTATGGCGCCGCCGAGCCCGCCGACGTCTCGATGCGCGTGATCGCCGATCACGCGCGCACGACCACGTTCCTGATCGCCGACGGCGTGACGCCCTCGAACGAGTGGCGGGGCTACGTGCTCCGCCGCATCATGCGCCGGGCCATGCGTCACGGGCGCATGCTCGGGCTCACCGAGCCGTTCCTGTGGAAGACCGTCGACTGGGTCGTCAAGCTGATGGGCGAGGCCTATCCGGAGATCGCCACCGATCGCCGGCGCATCCAGGAGGCGGTCCGCACCGAAGAGGAGCGCTTCGCCGAGACGCTCGACACCGGCACGCTCAAGATCAAGGACTACCTGGCCGAGCACGCGAGCGACACGCGGCGCGTCGTCGACGGGCGCTTCCTGTTCACGCTTTACGATACCTACGGTTTTCCGATGGACCTGGCCGAGGAGGTCTTCCAGGACGCCGGCTGGCGCGTGACCGAAGCGACGCGCGCCGCAGCGGACGCCGAGATGGAAGCCCAGCGCGCGCGCGCCCGCGCCGGCGCGGCCTTCGGCGCGGGCGACGACGCGGCAGCGTCCGCGATCTACCAGCGCCTGAGCAGCGAGATCTCGCCGACCGAGTTCGTCGGCTACGAGTCGCTCACGTCGCCGGCACGCATCCTGGCGATGGTCGACGTCGCCGCGGCCGGCGCGCGCCGCCTCACCGAGGCGGCCGAGGGCGCCGAGGTCGAGCTGATCCTCGATCGCACGCCGGCCTACGCCGAATCGGGCGGTCAGGTAGGCGACACCGGCACGCTCGTGGGGCGCAGCGGGCGCGGCGACATCGTCGACACGTACTATCGCGGCTCGAAGCTGATCGTGCACCGGGTGAAGGTCGTGAGCGGCGGATTTCACGAGAACGAAGAGGTCGCGGTGACCATCGAAACGCCGCGCCGGCAGGGGCTGCGCCGGCATCACACCGGCACGCACCTTCTACACGCGGGGCTCCGCAAGGTACTCGGCACGCACGTGACGCAGGCCGGTTCGCTGGTGGCACCCGATCACCTGCGCTTCGACTTCTCCCACGGCGCGTCCTTGAAGGACCGCGAGGCCGAGCAGATCGAAGAGCTCGTGAATGAGCAGGTGCAGGCCAACACGGCGGTCACCAGCACCGAGATGGACCTGGACGAGGCGCTGCGGGTCGGGGCGATGGCGCTGTTTGGCGAGAAGTACGGTAACCGCGTCCGCGTGATCCGGATCGGCGACTTCTCGACCGAGCTCTGCGGCGGTACCCATCTCGAGCGCACGGGCGACATCGGGCTCTTGAAGATCGCGGGCGAAGGCGCCGTGGCCTCCGGCGTGCGGCGGGTCGAGGCCGTCGCCGGGCCCGCGGCGATCGAGAGCGTCGCGCGCAAGGAGGCAGCGCTCCGCGAAGCGGCCGAGCTCCTGAAGATCGGTCCGCTGGAGGTTCCCAGGCGGCTGCAGAAGCTCCTCGACGAGCAGCGCGCGCTCGAGAAGCAGCTGGCCGAGCTCGAGGGCAAGCTCGCCCGCTCGCGCGCCGAGGACCTCGTCACGGCGGCGCGGCAGATCAACGGGATCGCCGTCATTGCCGGACGCATCGACGGCCTCGACGCCGACGGGCTCCGGGCGGTCGCCGACACCCTCCGGAATCGCCTCGGATCCGGGGTCGTCTGCGTGGGCAGCGTCGTCGACGGCAAGGTCAACCTGATCGCGGCGGTCACGAAGGACCTGACCTCGCGCTTCCAGGCCGGCAAGCTCATCCAGGAGGTCGCCAAGGCGGTCGGCGGCGGCGGGGGAGGCCGACCCGACCTCGCCCAGGCCGGCGGTAAGGATCCGGCCAAGCTTGACGCGGCTTTAGAGCTCGCTTACGCCTACGTGGGGCGCGCCGCGGGCTGAGGGTCGGAAAGGGTCCCTGGGGTAGAATACTGATTGATGCCCCTGGGACGGATCCTGGTCGTCGATGACGAAGAGCCCGTGCGGGAAGTGCTCGCCGAGTACTTCACCACCGAGGGCTACACCGTCGAGTCGGCCGGGAGCGGCCTCGAAGCCCTGACCGCGGTGCGAGGCGGCCGGGCAGACCTGGTTCTCCTCGACGTGCGCATGCCGGGGCTCGACGGCGTCCAGGTTCTGCGGAAAATCCGCGAGCTCAGCGACAACGTCCCGGTCATCATGGTCACCGCGAACGAGGACGTCGCCCTCGCCAAGGAAACGCTCAAGCTCGGCGCCTTCGATTACGTCGCCAAGCCCTTCGACTTCGACTATCTCGATCGGGCCGTCGCGGCCGGCCTCGCGCGCGTGGGCGACAAGGCCCCGGTCGGGGACGCCGCCGAGAACGATCCCTGGAAGCGTCTGACGCGCGCCGCGTTCGGCGCCGCGCGCGCCATGCAGCCGCCCGCGCGAAGCGCGACGGGCGAGCGGATCGAGACCGCCGCGCTCGCCGCGGCCCGGAACGCGGCCGCCGGCCGAGGCGCGGCCGCTGGTGAGCACCTCGCCGAGATGCAGCTGCTCCTCGACGTCGCCGCCGAGTTCGGTGATCTCCCGGCCGCGGACCGGGCGCTCGTGGAGTCAGCGGTTGAAGCGGCGCGCCGGTCACTCCCGATCGCCGGTTGAACGGCGAAGCCGGGCGCATCGGCGCCCGGACGTCGAGCCGCACCTCAAGATTCTCCACACGGTGGCGGAAGCCGTTAGCCGCACGCTCGACGTCGAGGAAGTCCTGCGCACCGCGGTCGACGCGCTGACGCGCGTCACCGGCCACGAGATCTCGAGCCTGCATCTGATCTCCGAGGACGGCAAGACGCTCGAGCTGCGCGGCGAGCGCGGCATGTCGGCGCGGCTGCGCGAGGTCAATCGCGCGCTGCCGGTCGGCGCCGGACTCATCGGCAGGGTGGCGGTCACCGGCAAGACCATCCGGCTCGACCGCAGCTACGAGGATCCCAACGTACTCCCGAGCGCCAAGGCCGCCGTGCGGCGCGAGCAGATCCTCGGCTTCGTCTGCGTCGCGATCCACAGCCGTGGCCAGATCCTCGGTACGCTCTCGCTGGGTCGCAAGACCCTCGCGCCGTTCGACAAGCCGGAGCTGGCGCTCGTCGAAGCCGCCGCCGACCAGATCGGCCTGGCCCTCGACAACGCGCGGCTCTACTCGAAATCGCTCCACCAGCTCGACGAGCTCAAGCGCGCCCACGCGCAGCTGATCCACGCCGAGAAGATGAAGGCCGTCGGCGAGCTGGCCTCGGGCGTCGCACACGAGATCAACAACCCCCTGACGACGATCCTCGGGCAGACGCATTTGTTGCTGACGCACCCGGAGACGACCTCCCACGTGCGCGACCGGCTCGGCATCGTGGCCGAAGAGGCCGGCCGCGCCGCGCGCATCGTGCAGAACCTGCTCTTGTTCGCGCGGCACTACACGCCCGAGCGCCGCCCGTGCTCGGTCGCCGATCAGGCGCGCCGCGTCCTCGAGCTCAAGGGCTACCAGCTCCAGCAGGACAACGTCCGCGTCGTCACCGACTTCGACTCGTGCCCGTTCGTGTGGGCCGACGAGAACCAGCTGCAAGTGGTGCTGCTCAACCTCGTCCAGAACGCCCACCAGGCGATGGCCAAGCACCCCACGCAGCGCGTGCTGACCGTGCGCGTGTGGCCCACGGAGCGCCACGCCTGCGTCGAGGTGCGCGACACCGGACCGGGTATCCCGGATGACGCGCTGCCCCGGATCTTCGATCCGTTCTTCACGACCAAGCCGCCGGGCGAGGGCAGCGGCCTCGGGCTCTCGGTGTCGTACGGCATCGTCACCGAGCTCGGCGGGGTGCTGCGCGCCGGGAATACCGAAGAAGGCGGCGCCTCGTTCGTCGTCGAGCTGCCCCTCGGCGAGCCCCCGGCCTGACGGTGCGCCCGGTCGCGGCACTGCTGCTGGCGCTGGTCGCGAGCGGCTGCGCCGGCGTGGGGCCTCCGGTCGCCGGGGCGCCCGCCCATCACCGCCAGAACGGCTTCGCCAACGTCGATGCGGCGTACGAGCCGGCCGGCGGCTGGACGCGCTTCACGTTCTTCGTCTCGCGCGTGCTCGGCGCCACGTTCTTCCCGCGGACCGCCAGCTTCCCCCAGACCGCCAGCGACCTGCCGGCGATCCTCGATAACCGCGGCGCCGCCACGGTGACGTGGGTCGGCCACGCAACCCTGCTGGTGCAGCTCGACGGGGTGAACATCCTGACCGATCCGCAGTGGTCGAAGCGCGCGAGCCCGTTCTCGTTCGCCGGGCCCAAGCGCGTGGCGCCGCCCGGCCTGCCGTTCGAGAGCCTGCCGCCGATCCACGTCGTGGTGATCTCGCACGACCACTACGACCATCTCGACGTGGCGACCGTCAAGCGGCTGGCCGCCGAGCATCGTCCGAAGTTCCTCGTGCCGCTCGGGCTCAAGCGGTGGTTCGCGGACATCGGCATCACCGACGTCGACGAGCTCGACTGGTGGGATCACCGGGTCCTGCGCGGGCTCACGTTCACGTGCGTCCCGGCGCAGCACTTTTCGGGGCGCACGCTCTGGGATCGCAACCGCCGTCTGTGGAGCGGCTGGGTCGTCACCGGCAGCAAGCGGCTCTACTTCGCCGGCGACACCGCCTACTTCGGCGGGTTCAAGGAGATCGGCGCGCGGCTGGGCCCCTTCGACCTCGCCGCGATCCCGATCGGCGCCTACATGCCGGCCGTCATCATGCGCGCCAGCCACACGACGCCCGAGGAGGCGCTGCGCGCGTTCGGCGACGTGCGCGGTCAGCACTTCGTGCCGATCCACTGGGGCACGTTCGACCTCGCCGAGGAGCCGCTGGCGGAGCCGCCCAAGCGGCTCGTCGCCGAGGCCCGCCGTCTTCAGCTCGACCTCGAGCGGATCTGGGTGCTGCAGCACGGCCAGACTCGCCGCTGGTGACCGCCGGACGACGCTAGAGCGCCTGCAGGTGGAGACCCTTGAGGTAGCGGGTCTCCGGGACGGTCAGGAGGATCGGATGGTCGTGAGCCTGACCGAGGCGGTCCGCCACGCGCAGGCGCGTGCCGGCGTCCGCGGCGGCCTCGCGGCAGATCTCGTCGAACATCGTGTCGGATACATGGTGCGAGCACGAGAACGTGAAGAGGCTCCCGCCGCGCTCCAGGAGTTTGAACGCGCGCAGGTTGATCTCCTTGTAGCCGCGGGCCGCCGCGTCGAGCGCCGAGCGGCTCCGGGCAAACGGCGGCGGGTCGAGGACGATCACGCCGAAGCGCGCCCCGTCGCGCTCGAGCCGGCGCAGCTCGTCGAAGACGTTCGTCGCGCTGATCTCCACCCGGTCGGCCACGTCGTTGAGCATCAGATTCTGTCGCGCGCTCGCGATCGCCTCCGGCGACGACTCGATGCACACGGCCCGGCGTGCGCCGCCCTTGAGGGCGTGACAGGCGAAGCCGGCCGTGTAGCTGAAGGCATCCAGCACGTCGCGGTCGCGGCTGACACGAGCGACCCGGGCCCGGTTCTCGCGCTGATCAAGATAAAGCCCGGTTTTGTGGCCGGCTCCGATCGTCACTTCGAAGGTCACGCCGTCCTCGATCACGCGAACGGTCCGGGGCCCCGAGCCGCCAGCCCAGCCGAGCGCCGGCGAGAACCCTTCGAGGCGGGCCGCGGAGGGGTCGTCCATGTCAAACACGAAGGCCTCGCCGAGAACCGTCCGCAGCGCCCCCGTGAGCGCGGGCCGGGCTCGGGCCATCCCCAGGGTGAGGCACTGCGTCACCAGGACGGGGCCGTAGCGGTCGACGACGAGCCCGGGTAAGCCGTCGGCCTCGCTCCAGACCAGCCGGCAGAGGCCCGGCGGGCCCGCAGCCGCGCCGCGGCGCATCGCCACGGCCGCCTCGATCCGGCGCTGAAAGAAGGCGGCGTCGAGCGCCTCGTCGACCCAGGTGAGGACGCGGCAGCAGAGCGCCGGACGCGGATTGTAGAAGCCGCGTCCGACGAAACCGCCGCCGGCGTCCACCACCGTGACTGCCGAGCCGGGCTCGACGTCGCTCACGTCGGCGACGTCGCCCTTGAAGATCCAGGGGTGCGTGCGGGCCGCGTCGCGCCCGCGCTTGAGCCGGAGCACCGCGCGCTGCGGCGTCATCACCGGCGAGCCTCTGCGGTGATGGCCCAGCGCTCGTGATCGCGCCAGCGCCCGCCGATTTTCAGATAGCGGCGTGAGAAGCCTTCGCGCCGAAACCCGACGCGTCTGACCAGGCGGATCGACGCGCGGTTGCCGGGCTGGATGTTCGCCTCGAGCCGGTGCAGCCCGAGCGCGCCGAACGCGTGGCGGAGCGCGAGCCGGAGCCCTTCGCTCATGTAGCCGCGGCCGATGAACGGCGCGCCCGCGTAGTAGCCGAGGTATGCGCTCTGGAAGTTGCCGTGGAAGATCTGGCTCACGTTGATCACGCCGGCGATCGCGCGATCCTCCAGCCGGCACACGAGAAACGCGCGCTCGGTGGGGCGCCGGGCCCGGCGCAGGTACGCCATGAACTCGGTCCGGCTCACCGGCGGTGTGATCCACGGACGGAGTGCGGTGCGACTGGCGCGCATCAGGGCCAGGAACTCGTCACGGTGGCGCGCCGTCGGCGCGCAGAGAAAGACGTGGCGACCCACTTCGAGCGCACCCGGCGGCCGCGCGGCCACGGCGACTACTTTTTGCGGAGGACGACGACCATGATGATCGGGTGCCGCGAGCGCTCCAGGACCTGATGCGGCTTGAATCCGAAGAACCACTGAACGAACTCGAAGCCGCCCGCCAGCTCGACCACGGCCTTGAGCTCCTGGGGAAAGACCATCCGCGACAGGTGCGTCTGCCGGTAGAGCCGGCGCGTGCCGTTCTCGATGGCCTCGAGCGTCATGCGCTCGCGGAAGACCTGCGAGACCGGGTCGACGTCGTTGAGCGCCGAGAACGAGGCGCGGACGATCAGCCGCCCACGGCGCTTGGACCAGGTCCAGCGCCGGGCCGGGTTCGTCCACGAGGAGACCATGTAGCGATCGAACACGTAGAGCCCGCCGCGCCTGAGACACCGCGCAACGGCCCGGAGATGCGCCACCAGCTGCTCGGTCTGCAGGAGGTGTCCCTGCGAGTCCTGCATGCAGATCGCCGCGTCGACCGGGCGGGCCAGGCGAAACTCGGTCATGTCGCCGACCACCAGCTCGCCCCCGTACCCCTTCCTGGCCAGGCGCTCGCGCAGGAACTCGATGTTGCGCGGCGACAGGTCGAGGCCCGACATCTTGTAGCCGCGGTCGGCCAGCCGCAGGAGGTGGGGTCCGGTGCCGCACGCGATGTCGACGACCCGGCGGACGGGCCGTGGCGAGTACCGCTTGAAGCAGTGAACGAGGAAGTCGACCTCACCCTTCCGGTTCAGCTCGAACGCGATCTCGTAGAAGCGCGGGGCGCTGTACTCCCGGGCCCGGCTCTTCTCGCGAAGCCTCAGCGCTTGTCCCCCCACCACGCCAGGAGCGACTCGCGGATGACCCACGAGGCGGCGATGCCGGTCCTGCCGGAGGGATCCCAGGCGTGGGCGACCTCGACGAGGTCGCCGCCGATCACCTGACAGCCTTCCAGCATCCGGACGATCTCGAGCAGCTCCGGCACCCTGAGGCCGCAGGGCTCCGGAGAGCCGGTCCCCGGCGCCTCCGCCGGGTCGAGGACGTCGATGTCGATCGTGACGTAAAGCGGATGACGGCGGAGCTCGGGGAGCAGCCGGCGTACGACGTCCACCGGGTGCCCGGCGGTCATCGGGTACATCGGGAAGAAGTGCGGCCGGTGCCGGTAGTACTCCTCCCGGGCGCCGGCGCGAAGCCCGACCTGGTAGACGCGCTCCGGCGGAACAACGTCCATCACGCGGGCGAGGGCCGAGGCGTAGTTGTAGCGCTCGCCGAGGAACTCCTCACGCAGGTCCGGGTGGGCGTCCAGGTGGAGGATGCGGAGGTCCGGGAACGCCGGCCCGAGGACCTCGATCACGGACACGGTCGACGTGTGATCGCCGCCGAGCATGTACGGGATGAGTCCCGGGCGCCACCACGCGGTGATCTGCTCGCGCGCGGCGTCGAGCTGCTCGCGCGGCGGCGCGCCGTCGGGCAGCTCGCAGTCGCCGATGTCGGTGATCGCCAGGTCTTCGAGATCGCGCTGCAGCACCGGCGAGTAGGTCTCGATCGACTCCGAGCCGAGCCGAACGTCGATCGTGCCGGCGTCGGCGCCCTTGCGGAGATTCACCCGGCCTTCGAACGGAATGCCGTAGATGACGATGCGGCCTTCTTCGAACGGGAGCCGACAGCCGATGAAGGTCGGAGAGACCGGGCGCATGACTTCTTCGCCACTCTAGCGGCTCGCCGATCGATTGCAAGCGGAAACTGAGGCGTTGCCGCGTCCGCCGCCGGCGCGTTCGCCGTCCGTCCCCACCGCGTGCGGCGTCCGCGGCGCTCCGGCGCGCGACGCGTGCGTGCTGAACCGCCTTGGACGCGCGCCGACCCTGCTCGCGCCGCTTCGAGGTGACAAGAAAGTCACGCGTAGCGCGCTTCGCGGGTGAAAATCGGTTCGTGCATGCGGCTCGGGAGGCGTCGAGCGGCGCTTTTGAGCGCGCTGGAGGCTGCCGGAAAAGCGTTTTTTTCTTGCAATGGGTGAAAACGGACCCTACAGTGAAACAAGTTTTTATTAATAAGCGAAATTTTTTCGGCCGCGATGAGCGTAATAGCGACGTGAATGAAACGTCGCAGGAGAGGTGCGGTAGATGAACGGATCGAAAGGGGGTCCACTGGCTTGAACGCTCTGGGACGACACCTGCTGCTCGAGATGTTCGATTGCGACCCTGACGCCATCAATAGCCTCGAGGCCGTCAAGGGGGCCCTCATAGAAGCCGCGAAGCGGGCTCAAGCGACCATCGTCGACGTCGTCTTTCACGAGTTCAACCCGTTCGGGATCAGCGGAGTCGTAGTCATCGCCGAGTCCCACCTGGCGATCCACACCTGGCCGGAGTACCGGTACGCCGCTGTCGACATCTTCTCTTGCGGCGAAGTGCTGCAGCCCGAGGTCGCCGCCAACTACCTGGTCGAGCAATTCGCGGCCGAGCGCACCTCGATCGTCGAGATGCAGCGGGGCATGTTCCTCAACTCGGCGGTTCCCATCGTCAACAAGGCTCCGGTTCCCGTCAGTTGATCAATTCGCAGTCCTATAAGTGGTTTTTCGAGACCACGACCCCATTCGAGGGGCATATGCACGCCATCGCGAAGACGGTCGTGGAAACCCAGACCAAGTTTCAGCACGTCGAGATATTCCAGACGGCCGGCTACGGTAAAGTCCTGGTGCTGGACGGTCGGATCCAGTCGAGCCAGGGCGACGAGTTCCTCTATCACGAGGCATTGGTCCACCCCGGGATGCTGGCCGCCGAGGGCGCACCCAAGAGCGCCCTCGTGATCGGCGGCGGCGAAGGCGCCACGCTCCGGGAGATTCTCCGCTACCCCTCCATCACCCGTGCCGTCATGGTCGACATCGACGGCGAGGTGGTCGAGCTCTGCAAGACGCACCTGCCCGAGATGCACCAGGGCGCGTTCGATGACCCTCGCACCGAGGTCCGGCACGAGGACGCGCGCGCCTATCTGGAGAAGAGCAAGGAGCGGTTCGACTTCATCTCGATCGACTTGGTCGAACCGCTCGAGGAAGGGCCGGCCTGCATGCTGTTCACCCGCGAGTTCTACGCTCTCGTGCGCGATCGGCTCACCGCCGGCGGGACGATGTCGATGCAGGCCGGGATGACCAAGCGCGGCGAGCTCGCGTTCTTCACCTCGATTCACCGGACGCTACGCGAGGTGTTCCCAGTGGTCGCGGGGTATCAGACGTTCGTCTCCTGCTTCGGCACGCCGTGGGGGTTCATCGTCGCCTCGAAGAAGGTTGATCCCAACAAGCAGGACGCCAAGTCGGTCGACAAGCTCATCGCCGAGCGCATCAAGGGCTCGCTCGAGTACTGGGACGGCGTGACCCATCAGCACGCCTTCAGCCTTCCCAAGTTCATCCGCAAGAGCATCGCGCGCCAGACCCGGATCGTCACCGACGCGAATCCGCTGATCGTCACCTGAGCCATCCCCGCGATGGCAGCCCAGCGTGGCATCGGGCTGGTCATCCTGGTCGTCCTCGCGGGACTCGTCGTGGGCTCGCTGCTTGGAGAGCTGGTCGGCAGTCTCTTGCCGGCTGGGAACGCCCGCGAGCTGATCACCCGGGGTCCCATGATCGGCCTGATGCCGCCCGCCACCGTCGATCTGAGATTTCTCGCCATGACGTTTGGGCTGAGCGTCAAAGTCAATCTCGTCGGCGTCATCGGCGTCGTCCTCGCCACTCTCGCCCTTCGCCGTCTCTAGTCGACGGGAGCGGGGTGGGGTGGCTGGGGTGCCCGCCGGGATCTGGCTGCTCTTCTCCGGGAATTGAATTCCCGCCACGCCACCCCTGCGCAACCCTGACTACACAGATCCCGGCAGGCACCCCAGCCACCCCACCCCGCTCCCGTCGACTAGAGCCATGAGGTTGAGACAGGCGGTTCGAAGCCGGCGATGGGCGGCTTAGGATGCGGCGGCTTGGGCTTGGGACGGGTCGCGGTTAGCGCTGAAGCGAGTGACAGCTTAGGAGCGCTATTTGCGGTCGGTGTTCGGCGGTGGGCGGTTCGGGCGGCACGGTGGGGTTTAGGGGTTTGAGTGGACCAGGGCGGTTGGTGCTGGCTTCGGCGTCGCCGCGGCGGCGGGAGTTGTTGCGGGCGATTTGGGGGGAGTTCGCGGTGATTCCGAGCGAGATCGAGGAGACTCTTGAGCCGGGGCCGATTGCGGAGGCGGTGGTGGGGTTGGCGTTGCGGAAGGGGCGCGCGGTGGCGGGACGGGTTGAGGCGGCGGTGGTGCTGGCGGCGGACACCGTGGTCGTCATCGATGGGGTCGTGCTGGGCAAGCCGTCGGGGCCCGAAGAAGCGCGCGAGATGCTCGTGCGGCTGCGCGGCCGGCAGCACGAGGTCGTCACCGGCGTGGCGGTGGTCGCCGCCGGGATCGCGCGCGAGGCGTCCACCACGGCCGTCAGCCGGGTTCTGATGGCAGCCTATCCGGACGCGACGATCGAGGCCTATGTGGCGTCAGGCTCGCCCTTCGACAAGGCGGGTGGCTACGCGATCCAGGACCTCAACGGCGCTCTGGTCGACGGCGTGGTCGGCTCGTATACGAACGTGGTCGGGCTACCGGTGGAGGCGACGCGGCGCCTGCTCGAAGGCTTCGGCGTCGTCAGCGCGCGGAGGGCTTGATCTGAAGCAGCATGTCCTCGGTCCGCGGGATCTTTACCGACTGCGGCAGCGCGGTGTGCGTCCTGATGATCGCGATCGTCTGCTGGAGCTGATCGGCGGACACGAGGCCGTCGGGCAGGTAGAGCGAGCGCGAGGCCGCCAGTCGAGCCTCGAAGTCGGTGAACTCACCCACCACTCGAGTCGGCAGTCGATCGGCGAGGTCGCGCGCCCCGCCGCTGTGAATACGCTGCTCGGCCTTTCTCAGCGCGCGCACCACGCCGGCCAAGTCTCGCTCCGGCGGGCGCCGATCGCCCCGCGTGAAGACCGCCGCGTTCACGGTGATCGTCCCGAGGACGGTGGCCGCGGCGCGCGGAGTCCGAAAATCGGCGAGCAGCTTGGCTCGGCCCTGGCTCAGGAGCTGGGAGGCCGACGGCTCCGGGACCAGCGCCACGTGGACGTCGCCCGAGTCGATTGCGGCGACGAGCCCGCGCTCGCCGAGGCTGGTGACACGCACCTGGGCGATGCTCAAGCCCGCGCGCGCCAGGAGCCAGCCGAACCAGGCGTGCTCGGGCGCTCCCGGCGTCGTCACGCCCACGCGGAGCGCCGAGAGATCCTCGATCGACCGGACGGCGCTCGTATGCGCGTTGGCGACCAGCAGCGCGACCGGAGGCGCGGCGGTGAGGCCGAAAAACAGCCGGGGCGCCTGATTGGCCGCCGAGCGCAGGCCAAAGCGCAGCATCGCCTCCAGCGTCGTCGCGGCCAGGTCGGCCTGCCCCTGGGCCAGCGCCTCGGCGGCGCCCGATTCAGCCCGCGTCGTCCTGACCGTGACGGCGAGGCCCTCCGCGGTGAAATAGCCCTCGGCCTCGGCGACCCGGATCGGAAGATACTCCGGTGAGGTCGGGGGCCCGCTCACCGCGAGCAGCAGGGTCTGCAGCATCACGATGAGCCCGAGCATCCGCTCAGCTCCGCGGCGCGGCCGGATCCCCGGCCCGCCGCGCGATCGCGCCAAGGCGCGGCTGCTGCGGCTCTACGAGGCCTTGCGCGGTCGCTTCGGACCGCAAGGCTGGTGGCCCGGCCGGTCGGCATACGAGATCGCGGTCGGCGCCGTGCTGACCCAGCACACCGCCTGGGGCAACGCGGCCCGTGCCCTCGCCGCGCTCCGCGCGCGCCGGCTCCTGGCGCCGGCCCGGCTGGACGCGCTCGACCATGCAAGCCTGGCCGGAGTCATCCGCTCGGCCGGCACTCAGCGCGTGAAGGCGCGCCGGCTGCACTCGCTGACCCGCTGGATTCTCGAGCGCCTCGGTGGGCGACCGGGACTGATGCGGTCGATGCCGCTCGGCCCGCTCAGGGCCGAGCTGCTGAAGATCCCAGGTCTCGGCCCCGAGACGGCCGACGCGATCCTGCTCTACGCATCCGGCCGTCCCGTGTTCGTCGCCGACGCCTATGCGCGTCGCGTTCTGGCCCGCCATCGGCTGATCTCCGGCGGCGCGAGCTACGAGGACGTCAGGCGCTGGCTGGAGGCGCACCTGCCGTCGGATCCCGAGCTCTTCAGCGAGTTTCACGCGCTGCTCGTGGCGGTCGGCAAGTCGAATTGCCGGGCGCTGCCGCGGTGCGAGGGCTGCGTGCTGCGCTTCGATCTGCGCGGGCGGCGCCCCGCCTCTTACTGACGCTCGAGGGCACGTCGCGCTCGGAGTGACGCGTGGCGGGCGCTCACCGGCAGAGCTCGGCCAGCACCGCGACGATGCGCTCGGCGGCGTCGGGCACGCCGATCGTGCGCGCATGCTCGCCCATCTGCTTGAGCCGGGCGGGGTCCGCGACGAGCGCTCGAACTTCGTCTGTCAGGCGCTCGGGGGTGAGCATCGACTGGGGCAGCAGCACCGCGCCGTCGGCGCGCTCCACGAGACGCGCGTTCTCGGTCTGCTCGTCGCCGCTCGTGCCCGGAAGCGGGATGTAGAGCGCCGGCACCCCGAGCTGGCAGCACTCGTTCACGGTGCCGGCGCCGGCCCGGGCGATCGCCAGCGCCGCGGCGGCGTAGATCGCGGCCAGCTCGGCGCCGACGTACGGCAGCACCGTGTAGCGACAGGCGAGATGCGGCGGTAGCGCCGCGCGGCGCTGCTCGAGCCACTGCCGGTCGCCCGTGGACGGGTTGTCGCCGCACTGATGGATCATCTGCACGTGCGCGAGCAGGA
>Ga0075433_10000708_pt1 | contig 22771 bp, 19 predicted proteins | sample RhiMethybrSRZTD2_FD_75299 | JGI IMG/M metagenome (GOLD analysis project Ga0075433, IMG submission 75299) | Populus rhizosphere microbial communities from Tennessee, USA - Rhizosphere MetaG P. TD hybrid SRZTD2 | ecosystem: Host-associated > Plants > Roots > Rhizosphere > Soil | place: USA... | reverse complement strand
CGCCTTTGCAAGCTGGGGTATCGCCACGAGCCGCGCCTCATGTTGGTGGCATTCGTGCTGTCGCAGCTGTCGGCGCTGCCCGACGCGCTGATGGCCGTGTGGCTGATGCTGCTCGGCAAGGGTGTGCTCGAGCACCGATCCGGGCTCGTGCTCGTGTCGGCGATCGGCCTCGGCGTGTCGGCAACGGCCACGTGGTTTCTGCGCACGGTCAGTACGCGCGTGCAGCGCCGCTTCCGCGACAAGGTGACGATTGCGCTCGAATCGCACGTCGCGAGACTCCAGGCCACGGTAGGGACCATCGCGCATCACGAACGTCCGGACTATCTCGATCGTCTCGCGATGCTGCGTGATCAGGTGTTCGTGCTCGACCACATGTACATGTCGCTGTTCTCCACGCTCGGCTGGATCCTTCGCCTCGTGGTCACCGTGGCGTTACTGGCCTCGGTTCATCCCGCGCTCATCCTGCTGGCCGTTTGTGCGCTGCCAACCGTGATCACGTCGGCGTGGCGTCCCGGCGTCGAGCGCGCCATCTTCGAGAAAGCGGCACAACCGAATCGTCTGGCGCGTCATCTGTTCACGGTTGCCACGACCGCACCGCCCAGCAAGGAAGTGCGCGTCACCGGCATCGGCCCGTCACTGGTGACGCAGCGCCGGCAGGCCTGGGAGTTCGGCTACAGACCGATCGCGAAGGTGCGGTGGCGGTCGGCGATGTGGCACACGCTGGCGTGGGCGTTCTTCGGCGCCGCCTATGTCGGCGCGGTGGTGTTCGTGGCGTCCGGTCTGCGCGCGTCGGCAGGCAGTGTGCTGCTGGTGCTCGCAGCAGGCGCGCGGCTGTCGTTCTATATCGGCGCAACCGTGGGTGAGATCGGATTCCTGCGCGGGTTCTGGGCCGACGGCTCGAGACGACTGGCGTGGCTCGAAGACTACGCAGCCTCGTTCGTCGCGGCGGCCGATGTGGCCGTGCCGTCGGCCATCCGACGCGGCATCCGTCTCGAACATGTCTCGTTTGCCTACCCCGGCACCTCTCGTCTTGTGTTGGACGATATAACGCTCTCGATCACACCGAATTCAGTGGTGGCGATCGTCGGCGAAAACGGCGCCGGCAAGACGACGCTGGTCAAGCTCCTCGCGAAGATGTACGAACCCTCGTCCGGGGCGATCTACATCGACGATCAGCCGTTGGCACGCATGCGGTCCGATCAATGGCGCGAGCGCCTTGCGGGTGCGTTCCAGGACTTCTTCCGATTCGAGTTCCGGGCGCGCCACACCGTTGGTCTTGGCGACGTGCCTCGTGTCGACGACCAGCCGGCCGTCGTGACGGCGATCGGACGCGCAGGCGCCGACGATGTGGTGACGCGCCTGACCGCAGGGCTCGAAACGCAGCTGGGTCCCACCTGGCCCGGCGGCGTCGATGTGTCGTTCGGTCAGTGGCAGAAGCTCGCCCTGGCGCGCGGCTTCATGCGCGATGGCCCACTACTGCTCGTGCTCGACGAGCCAACGGCCGCGCTCGATGCGGAGACGGAGCATGCGCTGTTCGAGCGGTATGCGAGTGCGGCGCGCGGCACGAGCGGCGACGGCCGCATCACCATCCTCGTGTCGCATCGCTTCTCCACGGTACGCATGGCCGATCGCATCATCGTCATGGACGGCGCCAAGGTCGTCGAGATAGGCACGCATGACGAGTTGCTGGCAAAGAAGGGTCAGTACGCGGAGTTGTACGGGATTCAGGCGGCAGCGTACCGATAGCGGTTCAGCGTTCGACGTTCAGAGTTCCTGGTCGCGGTTCCAGTTCGAGAGTTCCGAGTTCCCGGTTCGGCAGGGTAGAGCCAGCGGCCGGTGCACACTCAGATGGTAGAATAATGGCATGCGAACTACCATCGACAAGGCAGGCCGAGTCGTCATTCCAGCCGCCATTCGCGAACGCGCCGGAATGACAGCCGGGGCCGAGCTGGAGATCATCGAGGACGACACTGGCATTCGTCTCGAGCGTGTGGCCGCCGGGCCGCGCCTCGTTCGCGTCGGGCGCCGATTGGTGGCACGTCCGACGGCATCCCCTGAATCGCGGCCGGTTGTCGACGTCGCCGCGCTGATCGAGGAAGAGCGGAGCCGTTGGCCGTAACCGTCTTCCTCGATACCAGCGTTCTGGTCGCGGGCTTGATCGACTTTGGGCCGCAGAGCGCTCCTGCTCAAACGCTGCTCGCCGCGGTCGCAGATAAGCGGGTGAACCCGGTTGCGACAGCATGGCACTGCTGTCTCGAGTTCTTTTCAGTCGCCACACGACTGCCTCCCGAATACCGTGTCGGACCCACGGATGCGGCCATGTTGCTCGAGCAAGAAGTCTTTGCGCGAATGACAGTGCACGATCTGCCGGCCACCGAGCGTGTGGCGCTATTGAGCGCGGCATCGCGCGACGCGATCGCCGGTGGACGCATCTACGACGCGCACATCGCCGAGATTGCCCGAGCGGTCGGGGCGGCGGTCGTAGTCACCGACAACCGGCGACACTTCCTCTCGGCGCTTCGCTATGACATGCGAGTGGAAACACCGGCCGAGTTCCTGTCCAACCTGAAGACTCGTCGATAGCGCTGAGCGCCTCGCGCGACCAGGCGTGCGCATTGTGATCAACGCCCGACGCCCCCGTCCGATCAGATGTCACCGATTCGAACATCATCGGGGCGAGGTTGAGGCCTCGGTTAGTTGTGCTCCAGCAGCTCGATTCGGTTTCCGAAAGGATCGGACACATAGACGCGATTGAAGCCTTCAAGCGGTTCGCCGGTGACAGGTGGAAAGCCGGCGGCCTTGCACGTCGCCATCAGTTCGGCGAGACCGCGCACCAGGATGGCGGGATGTGCCTTGCGCGCCGCAGTGAAGTTCGGATCGACGCCGAGATGCAAGCGGAGTCCGCCACCTCGAAACCACACGCCACCGCGCGAAGCCAGATTGACCGGCTTGGTTTCCTCCACCAGGCCGAGCACGCCGGAGTAGAACGCGCGCGCCGCTGGTTCCTGCCCAGCAGGCATCGCGAGCTGGATGTGATCCAGGCCGACGATCTCAAACACTTCGAACGCTCGTCTCCATGCGTCCGGTGTTTCGCATGCCGATGAAGTAGCCGACGAACAGCATCACCCACGCCGCATCGACAGCGATAGCCACATAGATCAACATCGCGCCAACCAGTCCGATGAGCGCGCCCCAGTTCCGCACGACGATCTCGGAGACCGGTCCTTCCAACGCCACGCCGAAGTTGGATCGTAGCGCCGCCTGCGGTGCGATCGCCGCATACATCATCGTGCACGTCAGCGCGCCAGACACGAGCATGAGCCATTTGATGTTGGCGACGATCCACGTCATTGGAATCTCCTCTATGCGAGCGAGACGGAGTGGGCAGGCACCGACCTGCGTCAGCACGATCGCACCGACGCCGCAAGTATGATCGCACTGTGAGGGCGATCTTTGCAGCTGACACCAACCGCCCTGAACAATCCCGCACGGCGTGCGCGAGCGAGCCTTCGCACCGCCGAGCGCCAGCGGGCTCGCACGCGGCCGTGGGCCGCCCCGCACGCGAGCGCAGCGAGCCCCGCGCTGACCCGCTTTGTCACGGTCGCAGCCTCGCCTCAGACCTCGCTAACCGGCAACGAACCGCATCGTCTAAAAGATAGGCATGCACCAGAGCGACCCGACAGCTGTCGCCAGAGCCCGGGACGGCGACATCGAGGCCTTTCGGTCGCTGGTGGAGGAGCACAGCTCCTATCTCTTCGGCGTGGTGTACCGGATGACCCGAAACCCGGAGGACGCCCGCGACGTCGTGCAGGACACCTGGCTCAAAGCGCATGCGCAGCTCGGGCGATTCGAGGCACGGGCCGACGTGCGCACCTGGCTCACGCGGATCGCGATCAACTGCGCCATCGATCATCTGCGCAAGGTCGGGCGGCGCGATGCGGTGCAGGCGGCCGATCTGGACGAGGGCCCGATTGCGGCGCAGATGCGGGCGCCCGAGCCGCCTCCCGATCGGCGCGTGCTCTCGGGCGAGATTCACGCGCGCGTGGCGCAGACGATGCTGCGGCTCACCGAGATCGAGCGCGCGGCGTTCACGCTGCGCCACATCGAGGGCATGTCGATCGACGAGATCGGATCGGTGCTGGGTCTGAAGAGCAACGCGACCAAGCACAGCATCTTTCGCGCAGTACGCAAGATGCGAGCGGCGCTGGCGCCGTTCGTGGAGGCATGACGTGTCGGAATACTTACCAGGGCGGCACATCACGGACGAGGAGCTCCTGCTCGACTACTACAACGAGAGCGAGCCGGCCGATCGGACATCGAGAGCAGCGCATCTTGCCTCCTGCGAGACCTGCCGCGCGCTCGATCGCGAGATGCGCGCGGTGCTCGCGATGGTCGCCACGTCGCCGTCGATCGAGGCACCACCCGGATTCGGACGCGAGATGTGGGCTCGTGTCGAGCCGCACCTCTCGGCGCGCGCGAACGTACGGCGCTCGATGTGGTCCGCCTTCGCCACGGCTCCGGCGAGACTCGCGCCGGTACGGCACTGGGCGCTCGCCGGTGGGATGGCCATGCTACTCGTCGTGTCTTTCACCCTGGGCCGTGTCTGGGAGCGCGGGCCGAAACGAGAGGAGGTTCCTCAGCGCGCCGGACTGGCGATCGCGACGGCTCCCAATACCGACTCGGTCACCGAGCGGCTGCTGCGGGCGGAGATGGAAGACCATCTCGAGCGATCGCAGCGCGTGCTGGTGGATCTCGCGAACACCGACGATGGCGGCGATGTGGCACTGGCGAGCGATCGTACGCGCGCCGCGGATCTCGTTGCCGCGGGACGGCTGTACCGGCGCGCCGCCGATCGCGTCGGCGATGTCGAGATGCGCGATCTGCTCGAGGACGTGGAGCGCGTGCTCGTCGACGTTGCTAACGGCTCGCCGGACCGCTCGTCCAAGGAATTGAAAGACGTCCGCACGCGCATCGGCGAACAGGACCTGTTGTTCCGATTGCGTGTGGCCGCTTCGGAGATTCGCGAAACCCAGCGTCGCGCGCAGCCGACGTATTGAGGCAGACACAGAGCGATGGACATGAACAGATACACGATTTCACTTGTGACGGCGTGTGCGTTGGCGGCAGTACCGGCAGTCGGCCGCGCGTACGCGTTAGACGGGCAATTCGCGCTGGCCGACGTCGATCAAGCGCGCGCGGATCGCGAGCGCGCGCGCGAGGACCAGGAACGGGCGCGCGACGACCAGGAACGCGCGCGCGCTGATCGGGAGCGCGCACGCGAGGATCAGGAGCGCAATCGATCCGAGCAATCCTACGAGCGAGGCCGCAACTTCATCGAACGTCAGGAGTGGTTGCGAGCGGTCGAGCAGTTCTCATCACTGATCTCCGACCGTGCACCGCGCGCCGACGCTTCCCTCTACTGGCGCGCCTACGCGCTCGACAAATTGAATCGGCAGACCGAGGCGCTCACCAGCCTTGCCGAGCTCTCGAAGTCGTTTCCAGCCAGTCGCTGGCTGAACGACTCGCGAGCGTTGGAGCTGCAGATCAGACAGCGTGCCGGCCAGCCGGTCTCGCCCGATCAGCAGAGTGACGATGAACTGAAGCTGCTGGCGATTCAGGGATTGATGCACTCGGATCCAGCGAATTCGGTGCCGATGCTGGAGAAGCTGCTGCAAGGCAACTCGTCGCCGCGCCTGAAGGAGCGCGCGCTGTTCGTGCTGGCGCAGAGCAATTCGACTCGCGCGCAGGAGGTGCTCGGACGGGTCGCGCGCGGCAACGCCAATCCCGAGCTGCAGGAGAAGGCGATTCAGTATCTCGGCATGAACGGCACCGCGGCGAATCGTCAGATCTTGGCGGACATCTATCAATCGTCGGCCGATGTCGGCGTGAAGCGGCGCATCTTGCGGTCGTTCATGATGGCTGGCGACCGCTCCCGGGTTCTCAACGCGGCCACGACCGAGAAGTCGCCCGAGTTGCGCGTGGAAGCGGTACGTCAGCTTGGCATGATGGGTGCGCGCGAGGAGCTGTGGCAGCTCTATCAGAAGGAATCCGCCGTCGAGGTCAAACAGCAGCTCCTCCAGTCGATGGGCATGGCGGGTGATTCCTCACACCTGGCCGACATCGCGAACAGCGAGAGCAACCCCGATCTCTTGCGGACGGCGATCCGTACGATGGGGATGACTGGTGGCGGTCAGGCCAAGGCCGACGCCCTGGTGTCGATCTACTCTCGCCAGAAGGATCCCAACCTGAAGAACGCGGCGCTCGACGGGCTGTTCATCTCGGGCAACGCCGACGCGCTGGTCGCGCTCGCGCGCAAGGAGACCGATCCGGCGATGAAGCGCCGCATCGTCGAGAAGCTCTCGCTGATGAACTCTTCGGCGGCACAGAAGTACATGCTCGAACTGCTGGAGAAATAGAGGGCGTCCGCCTTCGCTTTCGGCTTCGGCGCGACGGTAGGGCGCGGTCGGGCGCGCTTCGCGCGTAGGGCCGCCGCTTCGCGGCGGCAGGGGGAGTATCAGAGTATGCGCGTGGCTGTTGTCGTTATGGCGATCGCGATTCTAGTGACGACGTCTGCGTTCGCCCAGACGCCGGAGGTCGTCAACGGCACGTTGCAGACACAACCATCCACGCGAGGGCTCGCGCGTGAGGTCTCCGCGCTGATCACGTCTATCGCGCAACCGGGGTGGATTGGCTACTCGGTCAAGGCGCGGCCGCACGACTCTGGCGATGGGTGCTGGTCGGACGGAATCAATCGCCGACGAGCGGGTGGGACGCTAAAGCTCGAAGGCGTCGATGAGTTGTATGTGTTGTTTCGCATCGACCAACGCCAGGTCGACAAGATCAAATTCGCATCGCCGGAGTGCCAGCTCGATGCGGGCGGTCTCAGGGTCCATTGGCTCACCGGCGTGAGTGCCAGCGAGAGCCTCGACTACCTGACCACCTTCGTCGACAGCAAGACAACCCGGCGTCTTGCCAATCAGGCCATCGTCGCGATTGCGCTCCATGGCGATCCGGCGTCTCTCGATCGGCTGATCGCACTGGCGCGCAAGCATCAGGATCCGAAGGTGCGCTCGGACGCGCTCTTCTGGGTCGGTCAACGGGCGGGAGACAAGGCTGCCAGTACCATCACCGATGCGCTCGACAACGATCCAGAGACCGAGGTCAAGAAGCGCGCCGTCTTCGCCCTCAGCCAGCTGCCCAAGGATGAGGGCGTTCCCAAGCTCATCGAGGTCGCGCAGAAGAACCGCAATCCAGAGGTCCGTCGTCAGGCGATGTTCTGGCTGGGCCAGTCGAACGATCCCCGCGCTTTGGCGTTTTTCGAAGAAGTTCTCCGGCGGTAGCGCGCCGTAGAGCGCCCGCTTCAGCGTGCGCGTCCACCCGATCTATCATTGCCGCTTCGCGAGGGCCAGTTGCCCTCTCAAGGAGCGTTGAGATGATCAAGTGGATGTCGGCTGCGTTCGTCCTGGCGACGACGCTCGTCGTCATGGTTTCGTTCGATGTCTCGGCACAACAGAATCAAATGAGCTTCTTCGTCAGCAGCGTGGGGTCGGGCAACGGCGCCAACCTCGGCGGCCTGGCCGGCGCGGACAAGATCTGCCAGAACCTGGCCACTGCGGCCGGCAGCCGCGGCAAGACGTGGCACGCGTATCTCAGCGCGGCGGCCGCGAACGGGCAGCCGGCGGTGAACGCGAAAGATCGCATCGGCAGCGGTCCCTGGTACAACCAGAAGGGCGTGATGATCGCGAAGAGCGTGGCCGACCTGCACTCCGACAGCAACAACATCAAGAAGGACACCGCGCTCACCGAGAAGGGTGGCATCGTCAATGGCGTCGGCGATACGCCGAACCAGCACGATATCCTCACCGGCTCGCAGGCAGACGGCACGCTGCAACCGCCGACGCCACCCAACACGGATGCGACCTGCGGCAACTGGACCAGCGCGACCGATGGCATGGGCGCAGCGCAACTGGGCCACGTCGATCGCATGGGCCGAGGCGCGGCCGCAGCGTCGTGGAACTCGTCACATCCGTCACGCGGCTGCTCGCAGCAGAATCTCGTTGCGACGGGTGGCAACGGGTATCTGTATTGCTTCGCGACGAACTGATCGCGGGTGGAGATAAGGGAGGAGACGGGGGCAACGGAGATTGATCACACGGAGGGAACGGGGATAACGGAGATCGGCCGACTGGTGCCGCTCCCGTTAGGGTTTGAAAGGGGAGCGGCGCCAGACGGCCGCACTCCGTTGCCTCCGTTTCCTCGGTGTGACTAATGCTCCGTTACCTCCGTCCGCTCCGTTTCCTCTGACGATGCAATCACGACGCGACTTCATCAAGACCACGGCGGTGACCGCGGCTTCGCTCGCCGCGGTTGGTCCGCTCTCATTCGATTCGTCTGCGCAGACGATCGCGGCGCCGAGTGCCGATCCCGCAGCGATCGAGATCGCGAATGAGGCGCTGAACGCGGCCAAGAGCGCCGGTGCGTCGTATGCCGACGTGCGCGTCGGGCGATATCGGCGGCAGACGATTGCGACGCGCGAACATCAGATCTCCGGCGTGACGGATGGTGAATCGTACGGGCTTGGCATCCGCACGCTCGTCGATGGATGCTGGGGATTCGCGGCGACGAGCACCATGACGCGGGCGGCGGCGCGAACGGCGGCGCTCGAGGCGATCAACATGTCGCGCGCGGCGCGAGCGGTGCACAAACATCGCATCGAGCTGGCGCCGACGGCACGCGTCACCGGCACGTGGATCACGCCCGTGCGGCGCGATCCGCTCGACGTACCGATCGAAGACAAGATCGCGCTGCTGCTCGCGACCAACGAAGCGGCGCTCAAAGTCAAGAACGTCCGCTTCGCGAACTCGGGCCTGCAGCTGCTGCGCGAGGTGAAGACGCTGCTGACCTCCGAGGGCACCAACGTCACGCAGACGATGATTCGCGTCGGGCCGTCGTTCTCGACCACGGCGATCGATGGCGGCGACTTCCAGACCTACGAAGAGGAGATCGCTCCGCGAGGCCTCGGGTGGGAGTACGTCGAATCGCTCAACATGCCGGGCAACGCCGAGCGATGGGCATCGATCGCGGGGGAGAAGCTCACGGCGAAGAGCGTCGTCGCCGGCACCTACGATCTGATCCTGGAGCCGACGAACCTCTGGCTCACCATCCACGAATCGATCGGCCACTCGACGGAGCTCGATCGCGCCATTGGCGAAGAAGCCAACTACGCTGGCACGAGCTTCGTGGCGCCGCCCGAGAAGGTCATTGGTCAGTTGAAGTTCGGTCCCGCGATCATGAACGTGCAGGCCGATCGCACGCAGGAAGGATCCCTCAGCCGCGTCGCCTGGGACGATGAGGGCGTGCCGGCGGATTCGTGGCTGCTGATCGACAAGGGCGTGTTCAAGGATTATCAGACGACGCGCGAGCAGGTGGCGCGGATCCAGAAGCTCACTGGAGTGTCGCGATCGCATGGCTGCTCGTTTGCCGAGTCGTGGAACGCGGTGCAGTTCCAGCGCATGCCGAATGTCTCGCTGCTGCCCGGCACCGCGGACATCGGCGTCGACGACATCGTCAAGGACACGCAGCGCGGCGTGCTGATCAGAAATCGCGGGTCATGGTCGATCGACCATCAGCGCTACAACTTCCAGTTCTCCGGCCAGGCCTTCTACGAGATCCTCAACGGCAAGATTGCCGGGATGCTGAAGGACGTCGCCTATCAGAGCAATACGCCGGTGTTCTGGAATGCGATGGACATGATTGGCGGCAAGTCGTCGTACTGGCTGGGCGGCGCGTTCAACGACGGCAAGGGCGAGCCGTCACAGAGCAACTCGGTCAGCCATGGCTGCGTGCCGGCGCGATTCCGCAACGTCACCATCCTCAACATTGCCCGGAAAGCGTGATGGCCAGTCAAGCCCGCCCGGGTACCGACGCTGGAACCCCGCTGCTCACGCGCGAACAGGCGAAGGCGATTGCCGATCGCGTGCTCATGTTGAGCACCGCCGAACAGACGCGCGTGAACATCGTCAGCGAGTGGAGCGGCAACACCCGGTTTGCCGACGCCAGCATCACGACCTCGGGCGGCATCACCGACACGACGCTGACGGTCACCGTCACGATCGGCAAACGGCGAGCATCGTCTTCGACCAACGTCCTCGATGACGCGTCGCTGAAGCGGACGATCGATCTGGCGATGCGCCTGGCTCGTTTGTCGCCGGAGGATCCCGAGATCATGCCGGAGCTCGGTCCGCAAAAGTATTCGGACGTGAACGCCTACGTTCGCGCCACCGCCGATCTGGATCCCGAAACGCGGGCTGCTGCCATTCAGCGCGCCGTGTCCGCCTCGTCCGCGGCGGGCAAGCCCGCCGGATCGATCTTCTCGGCAGGATTCCTCGAGGCGAGCGCCCGAGCGATCGCGGTCGCTACCAGCAGCGGGTTGTTCGCGTATCACCGCACCACGAGCTCCGAGTTCTCGATGACCGCGCGGACGCCCGACGGCACGGGGAGCGGATGGGCCTCGAGCGGCGCCCGCGACTGGACGGCAATCGATCCGTCGGCGATCGGCCGCATCGCGGCGCAGAAGGCCGTCGCCAGCCGCAATCCGCAGGCGATCGAGCCTGGCATGTACACCGCGGTACTGGAGCCGCAGGCGGTCACCGATCTCGTGCCGCTGCTCGCTGGTGCGCTCAACGCGCGCAATGCCGATGAAGGTCGCAGCCCGTTTTCGAAAACCGGCGGTGGCAATCGGATCGGCGAGAAGGTTGCCGACGAGCGTGTGACGCTGTATTCGGATCCAAACGATCCGAAGCTGCTGGCGGAGCCGTTCGACAACACCGGGCTGCCAATCGCGCGCACGGTCTGGATCGAGAAGGGTGTGCTGAGGAACCTCGCCTACACACGGTTCTGGGCGCAGAAGCAAGGCAAGCAGCCCACTGGCTCGCCGGCGGCCGGTGGACTCGCGCTCGTCGGCGGCACGAAGAGTACTGAGGAACTCATTGCGGGCTGTGCGCGCGGTGTGCTCGTGACGCACTTCTTCTACATCCGCGCGCTCGATCCGCGTACGGTGCTGCAGACCGGCCTGACACGCGACGGCGCATTCCTGATCGAGAACGGCAAGATCACGCGCGCGCTGAAGAATTTCCGCTGGAACGAGAGCCCGCTGCTGATGCTGAACCGGCTCGAGGAGATCGGCCGGCCTGAGCTCACTGCCGCAGGACGCGTGATGCCCGCGCTGCGGATCAGGGATTTCAATTTCACGTCGCTGTCTGACGCAGTGTGAGGGGCGGGTGTGAAGACCCGCCCCCACGAGAGCAGGACGTCGTAACGTTATTTCTTGGCGGCGCTGATCTTCCAGATCTTATTGCCCGAATCATCAGACACGAGCAGTGATCCATCTCGTGCCGTCAGCACACCCACCGGGCGACCCCACTGAGTGATGGGCGATCCGTTCGAGCCATCCGATGAGAGGAATCCGGTGAGGAAGTCCTCGATCGGACCAGGCTTGCCGTTCGCCATCGGGAAGAAGACCACGCGATACCCCGACGCCACCGATCGGTTCCACGATCCGTGCAAGGCGACGAACCCGCCATTGCGATACCGCTGCGGGAACTGATTGCCGGTGTAGAAGGTGATGCCCAACGCGGCCGAGTGCGCAGGGAACAGCACGTCGGGGACGAGCGCTTTCTTCACGAGATCGGGAAACGCGCCGACGTAGCGCGGATCGTAGTTGCTGCCGATGTACGAATACGGCCAGCCGTAGAAGCCGCCGTCCTTCACTGAGGTTGCGTAGTCGGGCACCAGATCGTCACCGAGGTTGTCGCGCTCGTTCATCGCGGTCCAGAGCGTGTCGGTGCCTGGCTGCAGCGCGAGACCGACGGGGTTGCGGATACCCGAGGCGAAGACGCGGTAGCCGCTGCCGTCGGGATTGAACTCGAGAATCGCCGCGCGCCGGCAGTCCTCACCGGCATCGTTGTTCGACTGCGATCCCACGGCCACGTACATCTTCGTGCCGGCACGGTTGAAGATCACGTTGCGCGTCGAGTGCCCGCCGGTCGGCAGGTCCATCAGCTTCTCGGGCTCGCCCTGCGCTTTGAGATCGCCGTTCGTGTATTTGTAGCGCACAAGCGATCCGGTGTTGCCGACGTAGAGATAGCCGTCGTGGAAGGCCATTCCGAACGGCGCGGCGAGTGTGCCGGGTCCCTTCTCGACGAAATTGGGTGGCGGCATGCATGCCGGTGCGTTCGCGCCGAGTACCGCTGGAGGCTGACCAAACCCCGGAGGCGGTCCGCCCGCTGCACGTCCCGCGCCGCGTCCACCACCGCCGCCGCCACCCGCCGGAGGTCCTCCGCGTTGCGGCGGCGCGCCGCCGGCGTAGGTTTCGCGCGCTTCGAACGTGCCGTCGTTGTTGGCGTCGCGCAGCACGGTGATCGTGTTGGTGCCTGGTGAGCTCACGAACAGATCACCGTTGGGTGCGTACACCATCATGCGCGGCGCCGGCAGTTCGGCGTAGGTGCTGAGCGTGAAGCCCGCGGGAACCGATGGATTGACGCCTTCGGGTCGGGTGCCTCCGCGACTCGGCTTCGGACTCGCGGTTGTTGGCGCTGGAAGCTTGCTCGCGTTCGGCTGTGGCAGCACGGTGTTCTGCTGAGCGACGAGAGCTCCGGTCACCGCGACGACCACCGCGCAGGCGAGTGTCGTCGAGAGCCACTGACTCTGAGGTCGGAATGTCATCACAGACTCCTGATGAGGTTCGCGGGGGAGATCCTATCCCAACATCGTGTGCACACGGCGCGAGATACGGAAGACCTTCCCCTATAATCACGCCTCATGAAACGAATGCTGATCGTACTCGCACTACTGGTATGGCTGCCGTCGAATGCGTCGGCCCAGCTGCTCGCGGCCAAAGATGGTGCGATCGTCTACGGCCACCATCACCTCAACGTGAGCAGCGTCGACGAACACAAGAAGTTCTGGGTCAACACCCTTGGCGGCACGGCGATCACGATCGGGACCAACAAGCGCGAGATCATCAAGCTGCCCAACGCGCTGATCTTTTTGAACGCGATGGCGCCGAGCGGCGGCACCAAGGGCACGACGATGAACCATATCGGGTTTTCGGTGCCTGACCTGCGTGCAGTGATCGCGAAGGTCAAAGCGAACGGCTTCCGCATGGTGACCGCCGAGGAAGCGCCGCCAGGAATCAAGGTCGAAAACGACATCGGCCTGGCCACCGGTGGCGACGTATCGGGAATTGCGTATGCGCTCGGGCCCGACGGTGTGAAGGTGGAGCTGCTCGAGATCAAGAAGCAGACCGTGCCGATCATGAGCCACCACATTCACTTCTTCGGTCCACAGAAGGAGATGCACGACTGGTATATGAAGATCTTCGGTGCCAAGGATCGGCCCGGGCTCACCGGCTCGTTCATCGGCGCGGATCTTCCGGGCATCGGTTTGAACTTCACGGCCGCGACCGATGTGGTCGGCACGCGCGGGCGCGCCATCGATCACATCGGCTTCGAGGTCAAGAACCTCGAGGCGTTCACCAAGACGCTCACTGCGCAAGGCATCAAGCTCGATCGGCCGTATACCAAAGTCGAGGCGCTGGGCATTTCGATCGCGTTCATCACCGATCCGTGGGGCACGTACATTGAGCTCACGGAAGGGCTGGACAAAGTGAACTGAGCTCTGTGGCTGACGAACCGGCACTCACGCCAACTCCCGAAAACGTCTACGCGCTGCTCGCCAGCAAGACCGAGTCGCAGCTGCGACGCATTCTGCGATCGCATCGCGACGTACCGTTTCGAGGCGAAGAAAAGTACGAGCGCGAGGCGGTGGAGCTGCGCGCGGCGCTCGATATCGCCCTCGATCGCCTGATGGTGATCGAGGTCCGGTTGGAAACCGGATCGGACTCGGTGTCGCCGCCGGTCAACCCGGATCTGCTGCAACTGCTGCAGTCGAGCGCGTTCGGGCGCTACATCAATTCCTATCTCTACTTCGGCGTTCGCTTCATGGCGGCGCGGCTGCTGGGACCGGACAGTTACACGAAGCCGCCGACGCGCGGCACACAGGTTGACGTGCAGCATGCGGCGGCACCCGACGCGCAGAAGGTGTCGTTCGATCTCAACGACGTGCCGCTGCCGCTGCCGCATCCGCCGGCGGTCAAGCCAGACGTTTACGCGGTGCTCGGCGTCGACGAGCGGCGCCAGCTGCTCGACGATCCCGACGTCGCTGAAGCGCTCGCGTTTCTCGACGACAGCGTTCCCTCCGATCAGGAGACGCCTCAGGAATCGCCGCCGCCGTATGCGCAAATGGCGATGCACGAAGCGCCAGGTGCGACGCAAGGCGACGACTGCGGCTGGCAGGCCGACTACGAGCGATGGCTGCGGGGCCTCGGCCACAACCCGGATCGCGCGGCGTACTTCGTTCGCATCACGCGGGGGCTGCGATCGTTCATTCGATCACGTGTCGACTTCTACACCGAGCTCGAAGGCAAGAGCGAGATCGACTCGTGGCGCGTGTGTGGAAGGCTCCAGGATGTCACGGCGAAGCTGCCGCACACCGCGCGGTTCGGTCTGCTCGACTTGTACTGGCTGGCGCGACTGCTGCGCGCGGAGGTGTCGTCGGTCGGCGTCGTCACCTACACCGGACGCTCGTGGATCCGACTGCTCCAGGAGCGTGCGCGCATCGACGACGACAATCCCGCGGAGCTCGACGAAGCCATTCCGGTGCTGCGTGCGGTGTTCGACTTCACCTGCGATCTGATCTTGAACTCGGTGGCCATCGCCTGCGATCGCCTCGATCGGGCGATGAACCCCGAGACGTTTCCCGAGTGGCCGACGGAGACGGTGACCTGGCGCCGCGCCTACGACGAGGAGCTCCTCGAGATCGCCAGACAGCGGCAGAAACGTGGCATTCACCGCAACGCGCTCTTCGGCTCGCAGGACGTCGCCAGCGCTGCCGAGTACAGCGGACAAATCGTGGGCTGGAGCCGAAGGAACCGTACCGGCGAGCACCTCGAGAACCTGATTGGTCTCGCGTTCTCCGGCGGTGGCATTCGCAGCGCCACGTTCAACCTCGGCGTGCTCGAGCGGCTGCAGGAGCTGGATCTGCTGCGCAGCGTCGATTACCTCTCGACGGTCTCCGGCGGTGGATACATCGGCGGATGGCTGCTTGGCAACGTGCGCCGCACGCAGTACTGGCTCAGTCAGCTGACGGATTGGCTGCCGTCGATCGAGCACCTGCGCCGCTACTCGAACTACCTGGCGCCGCGCTCGGGTCTCATGAGCGTCGACACCTGGACGATGTGGGCGAGCTGGATCCGCAACGCGTTTCTCATTCAGCTCACCGGCGTGGCATGGCTGTGGGTGCTGATCCTGCTCACGCGAATCAACGAAGCGATCTTCACGTGGCATCGTTTCGCCTCTCTCGCCGTGTCGCCGGGCAATCTCATTCTGGCGCCGATGGTGATCCTGCTCACCATCGCGGTATGCCGAAGCGTGATCTCGGAGACCCGTCCGGTCAAGGAAGGCGATGTGCTCGCGTTGGCGGTCGCGCCGGCATGGCTTGGGTCGTTCGTGACCGCGGCGATGTTGTGGGCGGCGCATCCGCATGGCACCGCGAACGCACCGCTGCTGTACTCGGACGTCCTCGCAACCTCGTGGCGGGAGTGGACGGGGCCGTTGGCCGTCATGTTCGTGAGCCTCTCGCTGGTGGCGGCCTGTTCGATCGATACGCGGCGCAGCAAGATCGTCGCCTTCATCTGGGGTGTCGTCACGGCGTCGGTGGCGATGACGGTGGTCTACCTCGGGTTCTGCGCCGTGCGGTGGATGTTCGGCATCTGGGGCGACGACGACCGCTACTCGTGGATGGCCTACGTGTTCGGGCCGCCGCTGGTGCTCTTCGCGATGGCGCTCCCGATCGTCGCGATCATCGGCCTCATCGGCACCGACTCCGAGGACTGGCGCCGCGAGTGGTGGACGCGCTTCGGATCGTGGATCGGCATCTCGGGCGTCGGCTTCATGGTCTTGAGCGTGACGAGTGTGTTCGGTCCGCTGATCGTGCTGAGCGCGTTCGATCGCGCGTGGGGCTGGGGGCAGTGGAGCACCGCCCTCGGATGGGTGGCGACGATTGCTGGCGGTCTCATGTCGGGCAACAGCGATCGTACGAGTGGCGGTGAGGGCCGCACGCTCACGGCGGCGGCGCTGGAATGGTTCTCCAAGATCGCCGCCATCGTCTTTGTGGTCGGCGCCGTGCTGATCGGGGCGACGCTGCTACACGTGCTGTTGGTGAAGATCTTCACCGACAAGCAGATTCTGGCCAGCGAGTACTGGACGCACCTGATGACGATCACGACCGCCGAGTACTGGTGGGCGCTGCTCCTTCTGACGGTGCTGGCGCTGCTGTTCTCGTGGCGGTTCGAGATCAACATCTTCGGCTTGAATCAGTTCTATCGAAATCGTCTGGTACGCTGCTATCTCGGGGCGACGCGATGGCGGTCCGGTTTGCGCACGCCGCATGCGTTCACGGGCTTCGATTCACAAGACGATCTCGAGCTGTATCACTTCCGCAATCTTCCGATCCACGAGCAGTCGTATCGCGGGCCGTTTCCGATCTTGAATGGCTCGTTGAATCTCGGCGGCAGCTCCGACCTCGGCGTTCACACACGGCACAGCGCGTCGTTCGTCTTCACCCCGATGCGCGCCGGTTCCGATCGCAAGGCGGTCGGCTACGCGCCGATGTATGGCGTGAGGAAAAGCTTCGCCGGCGGCGTGATGCTCGGACAGGCGATCTCGGTGTCGGGCGCGGCCGCCAGTCCGAACATGGGCTACAGCACGTCGCCGCTCGTCGCGTTTCTGTTGACGATGTTCAACGTGCGGCTGGCGTGGTGGTTTCCGAATCCGGGTCGGCCCAACTGGCACAAACCGCGTCTGCCGATCAGCACCTGGTATCTCGTCAAAGAGATGTTCGGCCTTGCCGACGAGCACAATCACTTCATCAACGTCTCCGACGGCGGCCACTTCGAGAATCTCGGCATCTACGAGCTGGTACGACGGCGCTGCAAGGTGATCATCGCGTCGGACGCCGAGTGCGATCCGCACCTGACCTTCGGCAGCCTGGGCAACGTCATTCGCCTGTGCGAGGTGGACTTCGACGCCAAGATCGAGATCGACGTCGAGTCGATCCGCAAGCAGAAGGCGGACGGTTTGAGCCGCGCCCACTGCGCGATCGGCCGCATCAACTATTCGAACGGCAGCCGCGGCTACTTGATCTACATGAAGTCGTCGCTGACCGGCGACGAGGACGCCAGCACCGAGCAGTACCTGTCATCGCACGCAGAGTTCCCGCACGAATCGACGAGCGATCAGTTCTTCGCCGAAGATCAGTTCGAGAGCTATCGGCGCCTGGGCTATCACATCGCCAAGCTGACGTTTCGCGACGTCGAGCACGAGCCGAGTCTCGTGGAGATGGCGCGCAATCTGTTCAACCTGTGGAGCCCTTCCTCCGATAGCAGCTCGTTCGTCGGACAAGCGGAGCAGCTCGATCAGATCTGGGAGCGGTTCCGTTCGACGCCGACGCTGCACCCGCTGCTCGATGCGTTGATGGCCGACATGCCGACGCCGTTTCCGCTGCCACTGCCAGGCGTGGTGGCTGCCAACCCGCAGCGTGTGGAAGGCGAGGAACTGGCGGCGTGCCTGGAGCTCATTCAGTTGATGGAGAACGTGTTCATCGCGCTGCAGCTGGATGACTTCTGGGGCCATCCCGACAATCGTGGGTGGGTGACGCTGTTTACCAGCTGGGCCAAGTGCGGCACCTTCCGCCAGGCGTGGCGGCAAACGCGATCGACCTTCGGGATCGGCTTCGCCTACTTCTGCGAGCACCGACTGGGCCTGCCGTCTCTCAACGGACGGTGAAGCGTTCTTCGCGGAGAAGGCGCCCGTCCTCGCTCCGCACTTCTACTCGCCATTGGCCCGCGCGTTCGGGCGCGATCGTCGTGCGGCTGTAGGTGCGATAGCCGGCGCCGTTCGGCTGGATCGAGAGCATCACACTTTGGCGCAGCTGATCGCCGACGTACCAGCGATGTTGTACGGTCGTCGGGCGTTCAGCGACGACGCGTGTGAAGAAGTAGATCGGTCCTGGTGCGACGTCACCACTGATCGCATCGCATTGCCACGCGCCACTCGTCGTGAGTGTGCGGCATAGCCTCGCGTCGGCGACTGTCGGAGAGTCGGTCGACGTCGGAGCGGCCGCAGCGGGAGTGGGAGGCGACGCCGGCGTCGGATCAACGGGCGATGGCGCTGCCGTTGGAGGTGTCGGGGCGTCATGCGGCGGCGTCGCAGGTGTCGGCGCATCCGGCAATACAGGTGTCGGATTCGAGATCTCGCGCGGAGGCGTCGTGTCGACACGCCGAGTGGTGTCGCCCGATCGCCACGCCATCCATCCCAATCCGCTCACGAGAACGACAGCGATCACGCCGACCGCAACGAGGCCAAATGGAACGCCGCGCCGCGGCTGTTCCAACGCCGAGGATGAACGCAGCGCCGTGTAGGCCGGGTCGACAATGTGGGCCGGGTCTTTAGACCCGGCACCGTATACCGGGTCTTGCTGATGAGGCTCAGCGATCGCGTCCTCGGCCACCGCCTCATCCTGTTGCGCGGCCGATTCGCTCTTGAAACCCTCCTCCGCGATGACATCCTGTTCGCGCGATTCGACTTGATCCTCAAACGATCGACCGTGCAGTCGACAGAACTCCTCGAGATTCTCCCGGCTGGTGGCGACAAACGGATGATCCGAGGGAAGCGCGACAGTCGCGATGGCGTACGCGCGCCGGAAGCACCGCTCGGACTCGTCGATCTCCCCAGTTCGCTCGAACATCACGCCGAGGTTGTTCAGCGTGTTGGCGAGGTCAGGATGCAACGGACCGAGGCTGCGCTCCTGCAGGGCAGCCGCTTCGCGAAGAAGCCGCGCCGCTGATGGGTAGTCGTTCGACGCTGCGGCCTGTTCCGCAGCGTCCATGATGGCCTGGACATCGGCCGGCATCGGGTCTGGTGCCCATTGTAGAACGCGCCCGCGACGCGAGGCTGCCGTTCACTGGACCAGGTTCGCCGCGAGCACCAACGTGTCGTCCTTTGTCATAGCTCGAGCGCGCGTCGGCCGACGACGGAAGGGACCGAGCAGCATTTGGCCTTCGCTGCGCGACTCCCAGATCTGCGTCAGGAAATAGCGATTCTCGACCCGATCGAACACGAGCGCGGCCTGCGAGCCGGCAGGGTCGGTCCCGCCGGACGGAATGGTCACGGTGAATGTCGCCTCATTGCTCTTCAGGTTGTCGATGAGCGCAATGCCGTTTGCGCTGTCGGACAAGCGGACCTCGTAGTTGCCGGCGGGGAACGTCTCTCCGCGAACGATGAAGTCGAACGGAACGGTGGCCACCATCCGCGTTTGCGCGTGAGCCGGCACCACACACGCGAGAAGGACGAGAACGAGAAACGGAACAATCTGTAACGCACTCATGGGTGCATCCTGTCTGGCGCTGTCGTATCGTGTGCGCGCAAGGGCAGTGCCAGCGGACGGCCGTGCAGGATCGCTGGATCGAACCGATGATCTCGATGCGCTCGTGGCGGGTTGGCGATGAGCGGCGCACGATCGCCACGCTCAATCTTCGAGGGCGATCCCGAAGCGTTCCGCCATGCGGTAGAGCGTGCGGCGATCGACGCCCATGATCTCCGCCGCGCGAGTACGGTTACCGCCGACCGCGGTGAGCACGTGCTCCAGATAGCGCCGTTCGAGGTCGTCGAGTGTGGGAAGGTCGGCGAAGGGGTGCCCGGGATCGTGATTGCGGCCGAGCACGGTTTCCGGGAGATCGCCCGCTTCGATCAGCGACCCGCGGCTCGAAGCGACGACGCGCTCGATCGTATTGCGCAGTTCGCGGACGTTGCCGGGCCAGCGATACATCAACAGCGTGTCGAGCGCTTCAGCGGACAGCGTCTTCCGCTGCCCGGCCCTGGCGCACGCATCATCGAGGAAGTGGCGGATGAGGAGCGGGATGTCGGCTCGTCGTTCGCGCAGCGGCGGCACGCGAATCACGATGACGCTGAGACGGTAGTAGAGATCGCTTCGGAAGCGACCGTCGGACGCCATCTGCTCCAGCGGCACGTTCGTCGCGGCGATGACTCGAGCCGACACTTTGATCGAACGGACCCCGCCGACCGGCCGCACCTCGGCCTCTTCGAGCACGCGGAGCAGCCGCACCTGCATGGCGGGAGTGGTGTCGCCGATCTCGTCGAGCAGCACCGTCCCCGCGCCCGCCTGCTCGAACACGCCTTTGTGATCCGCCACCGCGCCGGTGAACGCGCCTCGCGTGTGGCCGAACAGCTCCGATTCGAGCAGCGATTCCGTGATCGCTCCGCAGTTGATGCCGACGAACGGCTCACGCGTTCGCCGTCCATGCTCGTGAATGGCCCGCGCCACCAGTTCTTTGCCCACACCGCTCTCGCCGACGATCAGCACCGGAGCCGATGAATCGGCGGCGTGCGCGATGCCTTTGTACACGCCAAGCATCGGCGCCGTGCGCCCGATGAGCGTGCCCGGTGCGCTGACGAGTGGAGGCGAGGCATCGTCATCGTTGTCGATCGGCTGCTGCAGCGCCCGTTCGACGATGCGCTTGATCTCAGCGATGTTGAACGGCTTGCTGATGTAGTCGAACGCGCCGGCGCGCACCGCTTCGATCGCGGTGTCGAGCGTCCCGAAGCCGGAGATGAGGATCACCGGCCCATGTTGCGTGCGTCTGAACTGACGCAGCAGATCGATGCCCGATTGCGGGGCGTTGAGATTGATATCGGAGATGAGCAGTGAGAAGCGATCGCGTCCGATGAGTTCGGCTGCCGCACTCGGTTCGCGCACCGACACGAAACTGCGATCGGGGCTGCCGAGCAGCTCTTCGAGGAACGCGCACGTCTCTTCGTCGTCGTCGACGACCAGGATGTTTCGCATGATCAAGCTACCGTCGGGTGTGGCGCGTGAGCCGGCAGGTCGATCACGAAGATCGCTCCGTGACCTTCACTGCGGGCCGAGACGCGGCCGTTGTGGGCGTGCACGACGTCGCGAACGATCGCCAGGCCGAGTCCCGTGCCCTGGCCGGCGGGTTTGGTGGTGACCCACGGATCGAACAGATGATCGGCGATCGCCCCCGGGATGCCCGGCCCCGTATCGGCCACTTCAATGCGAACGCCGTCCGGGCCGTGCCTCGCCGAGATGCTCAACACACCGCCGGTGGGCATCGCGTCGAGCGCGTTGGTCACCAGATTCAACAGCGCCATCTCCAATTGCGCGGCGTGCGCTTTCACCGGCGGCACCGACGCGTCGACGTCCACCACCAAACGGATGTTCGTGCGCGAGAGTCGCGGGCCGGACACTTCACGGACGTGCTCGATCACGTCAGCGATGCGAACCAGCGCCGACTGCGGTTGATGCCGCGCGCGATCGAGCATCGTCCGCAGCACGCGCGTGACTTGCGCGAGCTGGGCATCGATCGACCGCAGGCGCGTGCGCGTGCGGTCGTCGGTGCGCGCATCCTCGAGGAGCATCTGCACGTAGCCTGAGACCAGGTTCAACGGCGTACCAGCCTGGTGAGCGACGGTGGCTGCCATCTGCCCGAGGGCGGCCACGCGCTCCGCGTGTGCCAGCGATTCGCGAACGGCAAACAGCTGCATCCGGCTGTTTGCGAGCTGCGCATCCCGCAGCGAGAGATCGCCGACGAGGCGCCGGATCGTGAGATAGACGACGAGAGTGACGACGCCAATCGTTGGCAGCGCGAATCCGAGTGCGATCCTGAGGCTCTGTTTGCGCGCCTGCAGCAGGCTTTCCAGACCTACGGTGACTCCAATGGCGAGCGACGGTCGTCGCGGTACAGGCTGGGCCAGCATGACGACCGTGTCCGTGCGCTGCAGGATCGGCGCCTGCGTGGCGATGGCGCGCCGAGCCAGTTCGAGGATCTCTGCACGCTCTTCGGTAGAGGTGCTCGTGACGATGCGCGGGCCGGTGCTGGCTTGTTCGATGATCGAGATCGCATCGATCGCCGGGTCGGCGTCGACCAGATCGTGAAGATTGTCTCTGACGTCGATCACATCGAGGTCGCGATCGCCGATGCTCTCGGCCGCCGATCCCTCGGCGAGCCGCGCGGTCTGCTCGAGCGTGCCCTCGATATCGCGATCGTAGCGGCGCACCTCGAGATAGGCGACTGCGGTCACGACCACCGTGACGATGGCGGCCACGAGCAGCGACACGCGCGCGCTCAGCGAGCCGCGGTCGAACCAGCCAAGCGGAGCGCGCAGATGCCATGGCATGAGGCTTGATTCAACGTGAAGAAGACGTGGCCATGTTCCTGACCATGCTTCTGTGGCTCGTCGTTGGTCCTGCGGGGGTGTTCGCCGCCGATGCGACTGTACTCAGGGCCACGGGCGTCATCGAACATTACGACGCTACCACGCACATGCTTTCACTTGCGACTGCCACAGAAATCACACAATTCGCGATTGGGCCCAGCGTGCGCATCCGACAAGGGCGGCGCTCGGTCGAAGTGTCGCAACTCGTCGAGCTGATCGGCTATCGGGCATCGGTCAGGTACGTAGACGAGGGTGGTGCGCGGACAGTCGAGTCCGTCCATGTGTCTGGCAGTAAGCCGAAAACGGGGCGGAATAGCAAATGACGACCGCACGAACGCCACACCGACAGCAGTGGTGCGGCGGCCGGTTCGGACGTTGGCATCGCAGGTTCAGCCGGA
>Ga0075433_10000705_pt1 | contig 22799 bp, 18 predicted proteins | sample RhiMethybrSRZTD2_FD_75299 | JGI IMG/M metagenome (GOLD analysis project Ga0075433, IMG submission 75299) | Populus rhizosphere microbial communities from Tennessee, USA - Rhizosphere MetaG P. TD hybrid SRZTD2 | ecosystem: Host-associated > Plants > Roots > Rhizosphere > Soil | place: USA... | reverse complement strand
TATCCGGTGAAGGGACACGTCAACCTGATCGACGCCTTCGGACTGATCGCCAACCGGCATCCGAATCTGCACGTGGCGATCAGCGGCCGCGGCGCGCTCGCCGAGAGCCTCATGGCCCGCGCCCGTGAGTACGAGTTGCAGCATCGTGTCCACCTGCTCGGGTTGCGCTCGGACATCTCGGCGGTTCTCGCTGCCGCCGATATCTTTGCGCTGCCGTCGCTGTCGGAGGGGATGCCGCTGGCGCTACTCGAAGCGATGTTCGCGCGCTGTCCGATCGTCGCCAGCGACGTCGGCGACGTCAGCGTCGCGCTCGACAACGGACATGTCGGCGTGCTCGTGCCGCCGGCCGATCCGCTGTCGCTGGCCGAAGCGATCGATCGACTGCTGGTCAATCCTGCCGAGGCCCACTCGCTCGGCGAACGAGCGATGCGCCGCGCGTGCTCGGAATACGACCTGTCGCGGATGGTCGATCGCTACGTCGACGTCTACGAGTCGGCACTGGCGCGGTACCACTGAATTCATTTCGCTCCTTTTCGCCATCGAGTTCATCATGTCGCTTTCATCACTCGAACCTCGCGCCTCGCGATCGGCCTTGTGGATTACGTGGGAGCACCATCGCCGCACGATTGAGCTGTGCCGGGCACTGTCCGTCGAACTGTGCGAGTTGATGTCGCCCCGATCCAGGGTCATTCGCTACCTCGTGTTGATCGCCCGCACCGTGCATTGTCTCGTGCGCCGGCGCCCGTCGCTCGTCGTCGTGCAATGTCCATCCGTGGTGCTCGGCCTCCTCACCGCGATGCTCAAGCCGTTCCTTCGGTTCACGCTCGTCGCCGACCTTCACAACGAAGCAGTGAAGCCGTACAGCATGTCGAACCGGCTGTATCGCATCGTGCTCGCATTCATTCACCGCACGGCTGACGTGTGCATCGTCAGCAACGCGCATCTCGTCCCGGTGGTTGAAGCCGCCGGCGGCCGGACGTTCGTGCTGCCAGACAAGCTTCCGGACCTGCCGTCCCGTGTGATCACCATTCCAAACTCGACGCGCACGGTGGTGTTCGTGTGCACCTACGCACCCGACGAACCGTACCGCGAGGTGATTGAAGCCGCGCGCTTCCTCGACCCGTGCGTGACGGTGATGGTGACCGGTGATTTCCGGCGCGTCGATGTGGTGCGGCCTCCGGACAACGTCTACTTGACCGGATTCGTGTCAGAGCGCGATTACCTTGCGCTGCTGCAGATCGCCGACGTGATCGTCGATCTGACGTCAATCGAAGACTGCCTGGTGTGCGGAGCCTACGAGGCGGTTGCCCTCGGCAAGCCGCTCGTGACCTCCGACACCGTGGCGCTTCGCGAGTACTTTCATCGCGGCACCGTGTACACGAAGCACGACCGCCGATCGCTGGCGGCGGCGATTGCCGAGGCCCTCGACAACTCCGATCGCCTGGCCGCAGACATGCGCGCGCTCCGTGTGGAGTTGGCGCGCAGCTGGGCGCGTCAGCGGGACGCGCTGCGCCAACTGCTGCCGCTCGGCGAGCGCACACGCCACGATCTCCTTCCGTTCGCAATGGGCCATTGATGGCCGCGGCCGCACCGCGCGACCGGTGCGGGCTTCGAGACCCGGGACTGTTCAATCGGATCAAACACCATGTGGAAACGGTTCGTTCAGCAGCTTCGCTGCCCCGTATCCGGGGAGGCGCTCACACTCGTTCCCTTCCAGGAGACCGACGTTCAACTCACCAGCCCGATGGAAACGGCGTGTCAAGAGGCAGGCTACTCGTCGATCGACTGTGAATTCATGCGGCGCGTCGATGCTGGTGTGCTGCTCGCACCCTCTGCGGGTTTGCTGTACCCAATCGCTCGAGGCGTGCCGCTGATGCTGCCGTACGCCACCAGTCTGCACGCGCACTTCGCGCACGAGTGGTCATCGCGGGTCGCCGCGCTCGGCTCCCGCTATCGCTTTCCGTCCTGCTCGCCGCGAAAAGGCGAGAGCGCCGTCATGCGCTCGTTCAGCCGCGAGTGGGCCGGCTATCACTACGACGGCGTGATCTGGGACGTCAGCTACGAAGACAACGAACGGCGGCTGATCGCCGAGCTCGGACTGCAGCAGCGCACGGTCGACAGACCCGAGAGCCTGCTCGAGATCGGCTGCGGCATCGGGCTGACCACCGATCAGGCCCGTCGTCATCTGAAAGGCGATGGCGTCGGCGTCGATCTGAGTCTGGCGGTCGTCGGCGCGGCCGAGCATTTCCAGAATCATCCGTTGCTGCACTTCGTGCAGGCGTCGGCGTTCTATTTGCCGTTCGATCCCGAGGCCTTCGACGTGCTCTATTCGCGCGGCGTGCTTCATCACACCTACTCCACGCGGGAAGCGATGCTGGCGGTGGCGAAGTGCTGCAAGCCGGGCGGGCGCTTCTACCTCTGGGTCTACGGCCCGGGATCGACCAACGACACCGCGTTCAGACGCGTCGCCTACGCGGCGGAAGCCGCGCTCCGTCCGATTCTGAGCCGCGCACCGGGTCCCGTGAGCACCGCGATGCTGGCGCCGATTGCGCTGGGATACGTCGGTTACAACCGGCTGCGTCAACGATGGGACGACAGCGTGCAGCCGTTTACGTTCGAGCGCGCGCTGCATTCAGCGCGAGATCGATTCACGCCGCGTTACGCCCATCGTCAGAATGCGTCGCAGGTATCGGAGTGGTTTCGCGAGGCCGGCTTCGACAGCATCGAAATCGTCGACTGGCGAGACATCCCGACCGCCGATCAGGATGACTACCGCCGCAACACCGGCGTCCGCGGCGCGCGTCCTCACATCGGATCGGCGCCGGCGCAGATGTCCAACTGACACCAGGCCTCGACTCGGAACGACACCATGGCTCTCGACGGCATTCTCATCGGCGTCATCATGACCGGCATCGTTGCCACGTTCTATGCGTATCTCGGATTCCCGGCGATTGCCGCGCTGCTCGGCGCGGTGTCGCCGCGGCATCGCGCGATTGTGGACCGTCGCCTCGGTCGCCGGAAGGTGACGGTGATCATCTCCGCCTACAACGAAGAGCGCAGTCTCGAGACGAAGATTCGCAATGTGCTGGCGACCGACCATCCGCGCGATCGGCTGCAGATTCTGGTGGTGTCCGATGCCTCCACGGATCGGACCAACCACATCGCGCGGTCGTTCGAGAGCCAGGGTGTCCGTCTCATCGTCCAGCCGATCAGGCGCGGCAAGTCGCTCGGGTTGAACGACGCGATGGAGCGCGCCCGCGGGGACATCGTCGTGTTCACCGACGCCAACGCCAGCTTCACCGCGCAGACCATCCCGAGGCTGCTGCGCTACTTCACCGATCCGCACGTCGGCCTGGTCACCGGCTACACCCAGTACGAGACCCGCGGTTCTGGCGAGGTGGCGCGCGCCACCAACCTCTACACGTCCCTCGAGCGCGCAATCAAGATCGCCGAAAGCCGATGGGGTTGCTGCGTCGGCGCCGACGGTGCCGTGTTCGCGATGCGGCGGCGGCTGTTCCGTCCGCTGCGGCACGATGACATCAACGATTTCGTCATCCCGCTCAGCGTGATCGCGCAGGGAGCGGAATGCATCTTCGCGTCAGGGGCGTGGTGCGAGGAACCGGCCAGCGATTCGGTCGGCAGCGAGTTCCGTCGTCAGGCGCGCATCACCAATCGCACGCTGCGGGCACTCTGGCGGCACGTCGGTCTGCTCAATCCGTTCCGCTACGGACTGTTTGCGTTCTTCCTCTTCTCACACAAGATCGTCCGCTTCCTCGTGCCGGTGCTGATGACTGGTTCGGTGCTGGCGCTGGGGCTGCTTGCCGGACTTCGGTGGCCGTCGCTGGCTGTGGCGGTCATCGTGGTCGCGGTGGTCGCAGTACTCGCGCGCTCCGTCGTCGCACCAGCGCTCGCGTCCTGGGGCATCGTCGCCAGGCCACTACGCATGGTCAACATCGCCGTGACGATGCATGCCGCGGCGCTGCAGGGGTGGTGGCACTTCCTGTGCGGACGCCGCGACGTCGTGTGGCAGCACGATCGCTCGGGAGCGTGACTGCTCGTGTTCCAGATCTGGTTCGACCTCTGCGTCGATCGAATGTCCTCGCAACAGGCTGTCGCGTGACGAGTGTCGATTTATGACGCCATTACGGCTGCTGCTCATTGACGATTCGGAAGATGACGCGGCTCTCGTCGTTCGCGAGCTCTCGAGAGCGGGGTATTCCGTCACCTCGCAGCGCATCGACACTGCCGAAGCGCTCAGCAACGCGCTCTCCTCGCATCGATGGGATCTCGTGATCGCCGACTACTCGATGCCGCGGTTCAACGGCGTCGCCGCGTTGGCCCTCGTGCGCGAGCACGACGCCGATCTGCCGCTGATCTTCGTGTCTGGCACGATCGGCGAAGCCGAGGTCGTGACCGCGATGCGCACCGGCGCGCAGGACTACGTGCGCAAGGGCGATATGGCGCGTCTCGTGCCGACCGTCGAACGCCAGTTGCAGGAAGCAACGGGGCGCGTGCCGCGCCCGCACGTGGCCGCACAGCTCGTGCATCTGGCGTATCACGACGCGCTCACCGATCTGCCCAACCGCGTCCTGCTGCACGATCGGCTGCGTCAAGCGATTCTCGCGTCACAACGCACGCGCAAGCCGCTCGCGGTGATGGTGCTCGAGGTCGGCGGGATGGATGCGATCGTGGACGACCACGGCCGCTATGCCGGCGACCGCGTGATTCAGAGCGTGGCCGGACGACTCCGTGCGCTGCTGCGAGAAGGCGACACCGTGGCCTGCCTCGGTGCTCAGAAGTTTGCGCTAATGCTCCCGGGCACCGATTCAGCCGGCGCCGATCTGACCGCTCAGAAGGTGCTGCGGGAAGCGGGCCAGGCGATCGTGCTCGATCACCAGTCGCTCTCGATCGAGGTGAGCGTCGGCATCGCGGTAGTGCCCGAACACGGAACGAACCCGGACGAGTTGTTGGAGCGGGCGGAGCGCGCGCTCCGTGTGGCGCAGCAGCGTCATTCGGGAAGCGCCACCTACGCCGCGGATCGCGGTCGGGACGAGGGCGAGCAGCTGCTCAGCATTCCAGAGCTGCGCGAAGGCGTGGAGCACGGACAGTTCACGTTCGATTACCAGCCGATCGTGCATCTGGAAACGGCCCGCGTCATCGGCGTCGAAGCGCTCGCGAGATGGAACCATCCACGGCGGGGACGTCTGCTTCCCGATGAATTCATCGAGTTGGCCGAGACGACATGGCTGATCGAGCCGTTGACGATGCTGCTGCTCGATCGCGCGGTCGCCGATTGGGCCAAAACCGATCGGCTCTTGTGGGCACCGGTCGCCGTCAATCTGTCATCGAAGAGCCTGCGCGATCAGAATCTTCCCGAGTTGATCGGCGACCTGCTTCGACTGCACGGGGCACCCGCGTCGGCACTGACGGTGGAGCTCGCCGACGATGCGCTCGTGCTCGAGATGCCAAAGGTGGAAGCGACGCTGTTACGCCTGCACCGCATGGGCATCGGTCTCGCCATCGACGATTTCAGGGCCGAGTACTCGCACGCGAACTATCTGCGCCGGCTTCCAATCGATCGTCTGAAGATCGGACGCACGTTCGTGGCGCGTCTGCCGGCACGCGAAGACGCGCTGCGCTCGGCGATCGATCTCGCGCACAGCCGCGGGCTCGTCGTGGTCGCCGAAGGCGTCGAATCGACCGAGATGCGCGAACGGCTGCGTGCGCTGGCATGTGACGCCTTACAGGGCAACATCATCGCCCCGGCGGCGTCGCTCACCGAGACCAGACGATGGGTCGCGCGCAGCAATGCGGCGCGGCTGGACGGCGCAGGCCTGTGATGGCGGGGAAAGTGAGGTAGCGATGAAGTCAGCTGGTTGGGTTCGGATTGGCGTGGGGCTATTCCTCTCCGTGCTGGCCGCGTGCGGCGGTAAGGCGAGCGGGCCCTCCGGCCCGAGCGCAGTTCCGCAGATCGGCGGCGGTGAAACGCTGTTTGCGGAAGACTTCGAATCGGGAAGGCTGGACGCGTGGCAGGACGGCGTCAATCCGTCGAAACAACGCGTCGTGACCGGCGCCGATGCGCAGTCGGGGAATCACTACCTCGCGGTCACGTATGCCCCCGGCTCCGATGGCGGGTGGCTCACACGTTTCTTCATGCCGGGCTTTCAATCGTTATACGTGAGCCTCTACGTGCGCTTCCCGAACGGGTGGAGCGGCGGCACGAAGCTGGTCGGCCTGTACGGGTCGCGCACGGACAACCAGTGGTCGGCATTTGGCAAATCGGGAATCTGTCCGAACGGCACCGATTTCTTCGACACGATGCTGGTGGCCGAACAGATCGGCAACCCCGGACCGCTGCGCTTCTACACCTACTATCCAGACATGGCGCGCGAGCCGAGCGGAGACGTCTGCTTCGGGCGCTTCGGCGACCAAGTGGGACAGGCCAACTACACCGGATCCGTGGCGCTGAGACCCGACGCGTGGCATCGTATCGAGTTCTTCGTTCAGCTGAACACGCCGGGAAACAGCGATGGCCAGCAGACGTTCTGGGTTGATGGCACGCAGGCCGCGACGTGGCAGCACATGCGCCTGCGCGACAGCGACATCCTGCGGCTGAACGCCGTGCAATTGAGTTTCAGCACCGGCGACGTGGTGCCGCGTACTCAAGAGCTCAACATGGACTCCATTCAGGTTCGCACGCAGCGATAGCGCTACGTCCCTTGCAAAAGCCGCAGGTGCGTCGGTGCCTTCGGCATCGACGACGACGTCGCCGAGCCGAGACATCCGATGTAGCTCGTGGCCACGACGACGTGATCGAAGAGGATCGTGCTGTTCACGCCCGCTGGATCGTCCGGCGAGTAGTTCTGCAGCCAGATCCAGTTGATGTTCAATGCGCTGGTGCTGCGCCACCGGAAGCCCTCGAACGGCGTGCCGGTGGGATCCTGCGTGAAGCGTCCGCCCGACCAGAAGCCGTTGGGGAATCCTTGGCCCAGGTGTGAGACCTTCACGCCATTGAGCCAGATGGCGTGCTCGCCGTTGTACGACGTGGTCGGGTTGTTCAACTTGATCATCTGCTCGACGCAGGTCCATTGTCCGCGTGCAGCCTGCACGGCCGGGTTGTTGAGCAGCCAGTTGCCCCAGTAGGCGCCGCCGCCGTCGGGGTGCATCGCCATCCAGTAGTCGTAGTACTCGAACGAGTTGCTGAGGGTGTTCTGCTCCGCGGCCGCGATGAAACGATCGTCGCCGTTCGGTTTGGAGCCGGCTTGCGGATCGGGCCATGCCGACACCGGGTTGTATCCGCCTGCCCAGATGCCCGTGTGAGCGAACTTTCCGACCACCGGGTACTTGATGTAGTAGCGGATGTAGATCTTGTCGTTGACGCCGGGGCTGATCACTTTGTAGAGAGCCCCGCCGCTGTTCACGCCGCCGCCGACCCAGGGGATGCTCAACGAGTGTCCCGCCGGCGTACCCGGCGGCACTTCGGTGGGCAGCAACATCGACTCGGGGCGAAGTGCGGTGCCCCATCGCGACACGATGGCGTCCACCGAAGCCTCTTCGAATTGCTCGCTGAAAATTACCGACGGGTCATTCTCGATGCCGACGTCGCCCGGATACGTCGCCGAAAGGCCGCCGGTGGTTTGTGCGAGCGGCCGTCCCGCGATCGTCCCCACAAGGACAATCGCGATCAAGACAAGCAGTGGAGTCGTCGGTCTTCGTGAGTTCATCATTCGCTTGTACCGTCTTCGTCGCAACAGCCGTGCCGCGTCGTTTTGCTTCGCCGCACGGCCGCATAAAGTGGCGTCCATCGTGTGAGTGACTTAGTCCCATCACGAGCACTTGCATCCCGATCCACGCGCATCGGCACGCGAGTGCCCGTGCGAGGCGACGTGCGGTTGGCCACGTTCATCAACACCGGAATGTGGTGATGGCCGATGGGACTATGCCTGGTCCGCTTTCACGCACGTAAACGAGTTTCAATGCGTTTCCTCGACCGACGGCGACGCGGTACTCGGTTACAAATGTGAGACTCGAAATACAAGACACGCATGACGTGGTGTGTCGCATCATGCCTCTCCGTGATGTTCAACTACGCCAGACAACCGATGTAGCTCTTGGCACGCATCGCTGAGACACGCGCACCTCGAACGGACGCGGACGTTGATCGTTCATCGCGAGCCCCTGGCGAGGAGCGCACGAACGTGCGGCCTTGCGACATGCAAGGTCGTCCCGAGGAAATCCAGGGGACGAGGGTTCAGCCGCAACGCCCATGCCATCAGGTAAAACCCTGAGATCTAGGCGACGCGCCTCTCATCTGTTTCGAGTAGCAATAGTCCTTTTCTTCTCCCCTCTTCTCGCCTGTTGTCGCGGCGTAACCGCTGTTTCTTGAGATGGGTTGCCCTCGCTGCGGAGCTCGCAGATTCTGGACGTTGAAGGATGGACGGCGGAGGTGTGCCCGCTGCCGCTACGACTGGAAACCCGATCGCCTGCCGCTGCGGCTGTCGCGGCGTCAGTGGCGCGGGTTGCTGGAGTGGTTTGTGCGTGGCATGACCAGCGCGCAGATCGCCCACGAGACGCACCTCGAACGCAAACGCATCCTTCGCGCGCTCACCGTCGTACGGTCAGCGATGCTGGAGTCGGTGCCTGAAAGCATGCGTCCGGTGCATGTGCGTCACGCGCCTCAGGCCCACGCAGACGACCATCCCGAGTCTGCTGCACACACGGCGGGACGGCCTCGTCCCGCGGTGCTCGGCCTGCGTCTGGTCGGCGAAAGCGTGTGGGCGGAAGTCGTCGACGACGACGAGGCCGAACCGATCGTGCGCAGCCTGCGCGATCGGAAAAACGGCCGCGAGCTTCATCAGGAGATGGCGCCGGAGTACGAGGCGGTGGTCTATCGGAGTCGTCTCTATCGCCTCTCGGCGCCCGATCGTTCGACACCGTTCGGTCACCTCGAAGGGTTCTGGGCGTACCTGCACCACCGCCTGCGATCGAAGGGTGGCATTCGCCGCGCTCGTCTCGGGCTCTATCTCGCCGAGTACGCGTGGCGATACAACAACCGCAAACTCACACCGCGAGAACAAGTTCATCAGCTGTTCAAGTTGATCGCGCGACGGAGAAGTGGTGTGCGGAATAGGTCTTTGGCGCAGTCGAACGAGCTCGAGCACAGACCAGGTATTTCGCCGAGGGACCATCAGTCGAAAACCTGACGCTGTCTCCCGAATCTACACGGATCGCCGCAGGTTCGAAAGAAATCCGTGTGCAAGCGAACGCATCGTAGGGGAAGCGGGTGTGTACGGTCAGGCTTCACCTTTACTCACGTTAAGGGCTTCACCCGATGCCCTGTTTCCTTGGCTTTCTTACTATTGTGAGCACCGATGGCTGTCCCTCAGGCTTCACGTCCCGCGACCGAGCCGATGTCGACAGTGGAGAGCCGCAGTAACGACTCTGCGCTTCACCCTCGTGCATCAGCATCGATGCGGTTGCTGCTCATCGAGGACTCCGACGATGACGCGACGCTGATTCTGCGCGAGCTCACTCGTGCAGGATACGCGGTGTCGCCCGAGCGCGTGGCCAGCGCTGAGGCATTGGCCAACGCGCTCGCGCGGCAGCGCTGGGACATCGCGATCGCGGACTACACGATGCCGGGCTTCAGCGGCTCCGCCGCGTTGACGCTCCTTCGGGAGTACGACGCCGACATGCCCTTCATCTTCGTCTCGGGCACGATGGGCGAAGACGTGGCCGTGGCCGCGATGCGGAGCGGGGCGCACGACTACATCATGAAGTCGAACCTGAAGCGGCTCGTGCCGGCCGTCGAGCGCGAGCTTCGCGACGCGGCCGGACGGCAGTCGCGCCGCCAGGCGGAAGCGCGCCTCGCGCACCTCGCGTATCACGACGCGCTGACCGACCTGCCGAACCGCGTGTTGCTGCACGATCGCCTGCAACAGGGCATCCTCGGCGCCGAGCGCGTGCACGAATCGCTGGCGCTGCTGGTACTCGATCTCGATGGATTCAAGACGGTCAACGATTCGCTGGGGCATCACGCCGGCGATCGGGTGCTGCAGGAGTTGTCGTGGCGGCTGCGCGAGCTGCTGCGCGACGTCGACACCGTTGCGCGTCTCGGCGGCGACGAGTTCGCAATCGTTCTGCCGCGCACCGATTGCGACGGTGCAATCCTCGCGGCGAGAAAAGTCATGGAAGCGCTGCGACGCCCGGTGCCGATCGACGATCGCAGCTTCGTGGTGGGCGGCAGTCTCGGCATCGCCTGCTTCCCGGCCCACGGGGTCGGTGCCGACGAACTGCTGCAGAAAGCCGACATCGCGATGTACGTCGCCAAGACCGGCGGGCTTGGCTACGCGGTGTACGTCCCGGGGCGCGATCAATACGCCCATCGCCGGCTCACCCTCATGACCGAGTTTCGCGAGGGCATCGAGTGCGGGCAGTTTCTCTTCGACTATCAGCCGATCGTCAACCTGAAGACCGGCATGCCGGTGGCGGTCGAAGCGCTGGTCCGCTGGAATCATCCACAGCGCGGCCGCTTGCTGCCGGGCGAGTTCATCGAGTTCGCCGAGCACACATGGCTGATCGAGCCACTGACGATGCTCCTGCTCGATCAGGCGCTCGCCGAGTGGGCGGGGCCGCAGCCGCCGATCTCGATTGCCGTCAACCTGTCCCCGCGCACGTTGCGCGATCCCGACCTGCCCGACCGCATCGCCAATGTGCTGAGCGCACACGCTGCCGCTCCGTCGAGGCTCACGCTCGAGATCACCGAGAGCACGCTGCTGGTCGACGCCCAGCGCACGACCACGTGCCTCTCGATGCTTCACGACATGGGTGTGAGGCTGGCGATCGATGATTTCGGCGCCGGCTATTCGTCGCTGAGCTATTTGCGCCGTCTGCCAGTCGACCAGCTGAAGATCGATCGCTCGTTTGCCAGCGCGCTCGCCATGGGTGACGATCCGATTGTGCGGTCGACGATCGACATGGCGCACAACCTCGGCCTGAAAGTCGTGGCCGAGGGCGTCGAGGATGCCGTGGTCCTGCAGCGGCTGCGCGATCTCGGGTGCGACGCCGCGCAAGGCAACTTCATCGCCCCACCGGCGGCGCCTGGCGAGATCCGCCGCTGGGTCGCATCTCAGCACGGTCTGATCGAGTAGCGCGCCGGGCGCGACGTGCGATCAGACGATTCCTACCGCGCGCTCTTCCTCAGTCACCCGCAGCCGATGTGGCTCTACGATCGAACGACATCGGCAATCATCGACGTCAACGACGCGGCGCTCGCGCACTTTGGCGTTCGGCGCGAAGCGTTTCTCGAGACCTACACCGGCAACCTGAGTGCCGGCCCTGGCGCGAACGGGCGGACGTTCGAGATCGTCTCGCAGCCGTGCGAATTCGACGGCAGGGCTGCGGTGCTCGTCGCCCTGCACGAGGTGACCGCATTGCGCCAGGCCGAGGGCGCGTTGGCGCGCGTCGAGGACGAGCAGCGCCGGCAGACCACCGAGTTCGAGGAGCGCGTCCGTGAACGAACCGTGCAGCTGCAGGCGGCGATCAGCGAGCTCGAGGCGTTCAGCTATTCCGTGTCGCACGATCTGCGCGCGCCGCTCCGAAGCATTGCCGGCTTCAGTCAAGCGCTGATCGAAGATGCCGGTCCGTCGCTCTCCGCCGACGCCCGCGATGACATCGCGCGCATCATTGCGGCGGCGGGGCGCATGGATCATCTCATCAACGATCTGCTCACGCTGTCGATGGTGACGCGCGCCGAGATGACGCGCGACTCGGTCGACGTCTCGGAGCTCGCCAATCGGATCGTCGCCGAGCTCGCCGACATGTCGCCGACGCGACCGGTGGTCACGACCGTTGCGCCAGGCATGGTGGCGCACGGAGATCCGCGGCTCGTACGGGTTGCGCTCGAGAACCTGTTGACCAATGCCTGGAAGTTCACCAGCCGCCGCGAGCGCGCGTGCATCGAGGTGGGGCAGATGGACAGCGATGGCGCGAGCCCGATCTTCTTCGTGCGCGACAACGGGGTCGGCTTCGATCCGGCGTTCGCGGACAAACTCTTCGGGCCGTTTCAGCGCCTGCACGACGCATCCGATTTTCCTGGCAGCGGCATCGGACTCGCGACCGTTCGCCGGATCGTGTTGAGGCACGGCGGGCGAGTCTGGGCCGAGAGCCGGCCGGGCCAGGGTGCGAGCTTCTTCTTCACGCTGCAATAGGGGTCGCGTGTATCAAATTCTTTTGGTTGAAGACAACGCCGACGACGTCGAGCTGGCGCTGCGCGCGTTTCGGAAGAGCGACCTCGTGAACACCGTGACCATCGCGCGCGATGGCGTCGAGGCACTGGACTATCTGCTCGCCACCGGCAGCCGTGCCGATCGCGCTGACAATCCATTGCCCGACCTCGTGCTGTTGGATATCAAGCTGCCGCGGATCGACGGGCTTCAGGTGCTCGAGCGGCTGCGCGCCAACCCGCGCACCAAGCTGGTGCCGATCGTGGTCTTGACCTCGTCGATCGAGCCGAAGGATCTCCTGACCTGTTACACGCTGGGCGCGAACAGCTACGTTCGGAAGCCGATCGACTTTCAGCAGTTCTCGAAAGCGCTGCAGCAGATCGGCTCGTACTGGCTGCAGACCAATCAGGCGCCGCCGCTTCCCGGAACCACCTAGTGGACCGTATCAACTGGAAGAGTACCGCTCCGCTCCACTGATGCTCCAACGTCTTCTGGCTGAACCGCCGTTTCGCTTGGTGACTCGCGAAATCATCCGACGGACCTCGCGAAGCACCGCCACCCGTGCGTTGTGGGATGCGTCCGAACGACCGCCGTATCTCTTGGGTTTGGTGCATGCTGCCGCGCAAGCCCGTCAGCAGGGTGTGCCGCAGATCTGCGCCGTGGAATTCGGTGTCGCCGGTGGACTCGGGTTGAGGATTCTCGAGCGCGAAGCGGCGTCAGTGCGACGCGATACCGGTGTGGACATCAGCGTCGTCGGCTTCGATGCTGGAGTGGGGTTGCCGGCGGCGACGACTGGCGATTACCGGGATCATCCCGATTACTGGCAGCCCGGCGATTTCCCCATGGACGTCGCGAAGCTGCGCGCGTCTCTCAGCCCGGGGACGGAATTGGTGCTCGGCGATATTCGGGAGACGCTGCCGCGTTGGATCGTACAGAGCCAACCGGCACCGGTTGGCTTCGTCAGCTTCGATCTCGACTACTACTCATCCACGATCGCGGCCTTGGAGATCTTCTCCCATCCCGCGAAGCGGATGCTTCATCGTGTGCCCTGCTACTTCGACGACATCGTCGCCTTCGTCGCGCACCGCGACGCCGGCGAGCTCCTGGCGATTCGCACGTTCAATGCACAGCATGTGGGTGCGATCACCATCGATCGCTGGCATGGGATCCGCCAAGGGCGTCCCTTCGACCATCCTTATCTCGAGCAGATGTTCGTCGCCCACGATCTCGACGCCATCAGCAGCACCGTGTTGACCCGGGGCGCGCGCGAGCTCGCACTCGATCGCTAGTGGACCACATCAACTGGAAGAGTACCAACCACAACCAGCCTCGACCGCGATCTGCGGGCCGCGACAACGGAGCGGCCGGTGGCCCTGTGGGAAGGACGTTCCACCAAACGCTCGGGTCGAGCGCCAACACTACTGCGATTCGAGCCACCACAACGCGTCGTTGGGGTCCGTGAACCACTTCGACGTCACACCCGCCTTCGCGTATCGCGAGGCCAGATCCTTGATCACCACCTGACCAACGGTCTTGGCCGGCTGCACGATCGCCCAGTACTTCCATCCCAACTTCGCGGTCTCTGGGAACCAGACTGCGTCACCCCAATCGATATCCTCGGGACGTACAACTGGACACTCGCGATCATCCGAGAGCCACTTGTGTGCCTTGTGCTTCCGCATCAGATCGGAGCCGGTCGTCAAGAAATCGCGAAAGCGTTGTCCGCTGATGAACTGCTTGATCTGGTGATGAATGATCTTCTTGTCCGGGTGGTACCAGAGCGACACGAGCTCGTCGTCGATAACAGTGACCTTGGCCATGTTGTGCGGAATCCTCCACCCCGCCGGCTCAACCTTCGAGTCCGCTTGGGCGTATCGGCGGCTGAGCCGGGTCCGGATAGGACTTCGCGTGGCGAATCGTCAGGGCTGCGACGAGGCCGGTGACGATCCCGTGCTGTCGAGTGCGAACGTGAGCAGCTTCGGCGAGAACGGTGTCGCCGAGTTGCCGGGGCCAGCGTTGCCCACCGTGACGCTGCCGACGCCACCCATCAACGCGACGTACTGACGTCCGTCGAGGCGATAGGTGATCGGCGGCCCCATGCCGCTGCGCAGACCGGTCTGAATCTCGAGGAGCTTCTCGCCTTTGTCGGCGGTGTAGGCCAGGAAGCGTCCGTCGCTCAACACCTGGAACACGAGATTGCCGGCGGTGGCGAGCGTGCCGCCACCGATCCCGCCGCCGCCCGGATTGCGCCATCGCATTTGCTGCGCGACCGGATCCCACGCGACGAGCGCGCCGCGTCCACCTGGTCCCTCGATCGGCGGCGGACCGATGGCAGGCGGTGCTGGCTTCACCGGCGCCGGTGCAGGACGCACCGTGCCGGTGGAGGCGCCCGGTCGCGGCGAGAACGGCATCTCGACGGCGTAGGTGAACGAGTTGTTCGTCGACGTGGGGATATACACGAGTCCCGTCATCGGGCTGAATGACATCGGCGACCAGTTGTGCGCGCCGCCGCCGCCCGGCGAGATGAGGATCGCATCCGTGCCGTAGAACGCGTCTTCGTTCACGATCGGTCGCCCGCTCTTCGGATCGATCCCCTTCGCCCACGTCACCTGCGAGAACGGTCCTGCCGAAATGAATTGACCGGTGACACGATCGATCACGTAGAAGAACGCGTCCTTGTTGGCCTGCATGATCACTTTGCGCGGACGACCGTTGATCGTCAGGTCGGCGAGAATCAGATGCTGGACGCTGTCGAAGTCCCAGTTGTCGCCGGGCACCACCTGGTAGTGCCATTTGAGCTCGCCGGTATCGACGTCGACGGCGAGGATCGAGCACACATACAGATTGTCTTTACCGCGCGACGATCGGTGTTGATAGGCCCACGGTTCGGCGTTGCCGGTGCCGACGTAGATCAGCCCGAGCTCCGGATCGTACGCCGCGCCATCCCACACCGCTCCGCCGCCGCCGTTCTTCCACCACTCCTTGTCCCAGGTCGCGGCCGCGGCTTTCATCGCTGCGCTTTCAAACGGCTTCGACGGATCGCCCGGTACGGTGTAGAAGCGCCACGCCCGTCGGCCGGTCATCGCGTCGTAGGCGTCGAAGAAGCCGCGCGTCGGACGATCGCCACCGCTCGCGCCGATGATCACCTTCCCCTTCGCAATGCGCGGCGCCATCGTCAACGTGTACTGATCCTGCGGAAACGCGACGCGTGATTCCCAGATCACTTTGCCGGTCTCGGCGTCGAGCGCTTCGAGACGGCCGTCGATGATCGGCGCGAAGATCATCCCCTGATAGATCGCGAGCCCGCGATTGACGACGCCGCAGCAGATCGCCGGCCGCACCGCGGTCTGATTGACCCACGGATCCCACCGCCACTTTTCTTTGCCGGTGCGCGCGTCGACGGCAAAGACGATGCTCCAGTTGGTGATGCCGTAGATCGTCCCGTTGGCAACGAGCGGCGTGGCTTCCTGGCCCCCGCCTCCCGAGCCCACGTCGTACGACCACGCCAGACCAAGCCGGCTCACGTTGCTGGTGTTGATCTCGGCGAGCGGACTGAAACGGCTCTCACTCTGATTGAGCCCATACGTCAGCCACTCCTCGCCGGTCTGTCCCGCCTTCTTCAGTGCCGCATCATCGATGCGAGAGCCCTGCGCGGCCACCGAGACCACGAAGACGATGAGCCACAGAGAACACACAGACCAGAGACGTGGCATCAGTGCCTCACTTCCCTCGAGCGGCAGGTCCGGCGGTGTCGTTCGATGCGACGCGCTTCTTGAACTTCCAGCGTCCGTTCTCACGCACCAGTTGATCGTCATAGCGGCCGGCCTGCGCGATCGTTGCGCCGCGCTCGCCCGGTACCACGAACGCCCATCGCGACCACGCCGTCGCCGTATCGCCGTTGACCGTGATCACGAAGTTCGACAGCAGATGATAGTTCTTCGCGGTGTTGGGCTGCGTGCCCATGTTCTTTTCCATGAACGTCTTGATATTCGCCGGCCCCGTGACCGAGCCAAACCCTCCAACCCATTCGCCGTCCTTGGCGAAGAGCGACGAGTAGCCAGCGAAGTCGCGATTATCGAGATACCGCCCGTAGTCAAGGAGAAGATTCTGGATTTCTTCCTTGTCCTCGAAACGCTGTAGGCGCGTGGCCACTGACTTGTCCGGTGCCGCAGCCGATTGCTGCGCGAGGGCTGCCGCCGGTGCGAGCACGCTTGCGGCAAGGAGCAGAGACGACGCTCGCAGGAACCATCGATTCAGCATGATGTGCCTCGTAAACGCTCGCGAGCCGAGCAGAAGACGTCCGACCGCGGCGAACACCGGTTTCAACGGCGCCGGTGTCCTCCGCGCCCGCGGATGACGTCGGGCAAGCGCCTTGGCGTACGGCTGAAGATCCGCGGCGCGTGATCGCCCCTTCAAAGCGATGAGCGTATCTGCCGCCAGCCGTCCCGATTCGATCGCCGGGCCGATGCCTTCGCCGCTCTCCGCATAAGCCAGCCCCGCTGCGTCGCCGACGAGCAGCATCCCATCCGCGACGAGCGGCCGTGCACCCGCTCCCGACGCGAGGTACGCGTGACCTCGCCACTTCAGATCCGACGCCGGTGACAACGTGGACGTCCGCTCGAGGAATGCCATGAAGTCGCGGACGTGATCGTTGAAGTCGGCACTGGTCCGACGGCCGATGCCGACGTTGAGATAGTCGCCCTTCCGGACGCACCAGCCATACCCTTCCAGATCGCGGCAGAAGAACAGCTCCGGCGTGCTGCCTGCCGTTCCCGACGCGCGTCCATCCAATCGGAATTCCGCTTCCTTCGCCACGACGGGATCGGACGTGTCGGTACCGCCGCGCAGATGACGCGCGACGGGGCAGAAGTGGCCCCCGGCACCCACCACCACGCCGGTGTCGATCGTGTCGTTGACGATCCAGCGATCGCCGGCGCGTCGAAACGTCGTGATCGCGGTATTCTCGAGCACGCGCACCTGCGCGCGGCGCAGCAGGAAGTCGTCGAACTCGCAGCGTCGGATCGCATAGCTGGCGACGTGGTCGTACATCGTGTCGACCGGAGACGCGCCGATCACGCTGGTGCGAAACGCGGTGATCTCCTGCATCGTCAACCCGGTGGCGCGATACTCGGCCGGATCGAGATCGAGCAAGGGAAAGACGCCTGGTGTGATCCAGCCCGCACACACCTTATCGCGCGGGAACCGCGCGCGATCGGCGACGACGACGTCCCAGCCGGCGAGGCGGAGGCGGCGCGCGCACGTCGATCCGCCGGGCCCGCCGCCGACCACGAGCGCATCGCAGCGGATCATGCAGGGCTTGCCCTGAGCGAGCCCTTCGACTCCGCTTGGGCGGAGTCGAAGGGCGAGTCGAAGGGATCTGACCGCGTCCAGGAGGGAGGCCGCGACTCTCGCGGCGTGAACACCACTTGAAAGAGCTGCAGCCAGCCGGTATTGAAGGCCGCTTCCGATCCTGCGAGATAGAGCTCCCAGGCGCGATGGAACTCGTCACCATAGGTCTGGCGCACGTACTCGGCGGCGGCGTTGAAGCGCGCCGACCATGCCGCGAGCGTGTGCGCGTAATGCAAGCGCAGGTTCTCGACGTCGATCACGGACATGCCGGCCGGCGACAGGATTCTCGTCGTGACCTCGCTCAGCGTCGGCGTGTAGGCGCCCGGAAAGATGCGGCGGCGAATCCACGCATTGAGCGGACGCGTGACATCGCGGCCGATGAAGTGCAGCAACCCGCGGCCGCCGTCACGACGCAGCGTCCGCTGCAGCACCTCGCCGACCGACGACAAGTTCTTGCGCCCGACGTGCTCGAGCATGCCGACCGACACGAACGCATCGAACTCGCCCGACACGTTCCGGTAGTCGTCGTCGATGAACTCCACCCGGCTCGACAGCCCTTCGCGCGCCGCGCGGTCGCGTGCGTAGGCAATCTGCTCGCGCGAGATGTTGAACGCCTTCACCCGCACGCCGTACTTGCGCGCCATGTGCAGTGCCAGCGCGCCCCAGCCGCATCCGGCTTCGATGACCGATTCGCCGGCCCGCAGCCGCAGCTTGCGACAGACGAGATCGAGCTTGGCGTGCTGCGCGTCCTCGAGCGACATCTCTTGATGCGCGAAGTAGGCGCAGGTGTAGACCATCCCCCGATCGAGCCATCGCTCGTAGAACGCATTGCCGAGATCGTAGTGATGATGAACGTTGTTGCGCGATCGCGTCAGCGAGTTCGCGGCCGACAGCGCGGCCTTGATTCGGTCGAGCCAGGACGGCTCGAGCGGCGACAAGCGCGTCAGTTCTGCGACGATGACCGACAGCGGTCCGCGCACGTCGAGCCGCCCCGACATGTAGGCTTCGCCGAAGCACAAGTCCGGGTTCACGATGAGACCCAGCAGCGTCGAGCGGTCGCGGACGACGAGATCGCCGATCGGTCTGCCCGGCCGCGAGTACGGCGACGAGCCGTCCCAGAGCACCACTCGCACGCGAGCGGAATTGATGATCGTCTGCACTCGCGTGCCGAGCCATCGATCGAGGATGGTCGGGGGAGCGATCGTCGTGGCGTGCTCGAAGTGCCGATCGCTCAGCTCGGCACTCGAGCTCATTCCATCCGTGCGTGCTGTCGAATCCATAGGTGAACTCACGTCAGTCGCACCTCGGGGGATGGCCGGTATCCCGGCAGGGCCGGATCATACTTGCTCGGCAGGCCGGGCGCGAGCGCCTGGAGGCACGTCAACTTACACTGTGGTCTAGCCCTATGGGAGCCTCCTCAGACGATCGCGGCGTGCTGGTGTCGTGCCCCTCCTGCGGCAAGACCAACCGGCTCGCCTATCCGAACCTCGATCGGCAGATCCGTTGCGGGCATTGCAAGACGATGCTGCCCCGTGTCGAGATGCCTGTGAACGTGCCCAGCGCACCGGCGTTCGAGGCGCTGGTGGCGCAGTCGCCGGTGCCTGTGGTCGTCGATTTCTGGGCGCCGTGGTGCGGTCCGTGCCGGATGATGGCTCCCGAACTCGAGAAGGTCGCGCGCACCTTGGCCGGATCGGCGCTCGTCGCGAAGGTCGATACCGACGCGGTGCCCGAGCTCGGCGAGAAGTTTCTGATCCGATCGATTCCCACGTTGATGGTGTTTCGCGGCGGCCGCTCGGTGTCGCGCGAATCGGGCGCACGTCCTGCCGCAGACATCCTCGCCATCGTCAATCGAAGCTGATTCCAGGCTTCAATGAGTCTCCTCGATGTGGCAGGGGTGCTGGTCGCGACGCTTGGCGGCGCGGCGATCGGCGTCGAGCGCGAATGGTCTGGACACGCCAGCGGTCCACGCGCGCGATTCGGCGGCATCCGCACGTTCACGCTGCTCGGCGCACTTGGCGGCCTCGCTGGCTGGTTGTCGATGTCGGGCCTGCTCCCGCTCGCGGTCGTCGTGCTCGCCGCCTCGTCGGCCATCGTCGTCGTCGGCTACATCGCGGCGAGTCGCACGAGCGTCGATGCGACGACTGAAGTGGCGGCGATCGTCGTGCTGGCCGCGGGCACGTTGTCGGGTGCCGGTCACCTCGTCCCCGGCAGCGCACTCATCACCGCCACCGCGCTGCTGCTGGTGGAGAAGACGAGGCTGCACACGCTCGTGTCGAGCATCGACGATCAATCGCTGCGCGCGAGCGTGCGCTTCGCGGCGATGGCGTGCGTCATTCTTCCGCTGCTGCCTCCAGGACCGTACGGTCCGTACGACGTCGTGAAGCCGCGCGAGCTGTGGGTGCTCGTGCTGTTCTTCTCCGGCCTCAGCTTCGTCGGATGGATTCTGAAGCGGGTGATCGGTCCATCGCAGGGCGTCATTCTCTCGGGTCTGCTCGGCGGCATCGTCTCGTCGACGTCGGTCGCGTTGACGTTCGCGCGCGAGAGCCGCGAATCAGAGGGGGCGCGTGTTCCACTCGCCGCGGGCGTGGTCGGCGCATCGACGGTGATGCTGCTGCGCGTCGCGATCGCGTGCGCGGTGCTGAATCGTCCGCTGGCGATCGCGCTGTTGCCGTACATCGCCGCAGCATTTGCCGTTGGCGCGGTGATTACGCTGATTGCATGGCGGACCAACACGCCGACCGACGATGTCGCGGCGCTCGATTCGCCGCTGCGCATCGGCAGCGCGCTGCAGATGGCCGCGCTCTTTCAGGTCGTGCTGCTGGTGACGGCGTTCGTCAAGTCGCGTTGGGGCTCGGGCGCGCTGGTGGCGACGTCGGCGATCATCGGACTCACCGATCTCGATGCGCTCACGCTGTCGCTTGCACGAGGCAGCATGGGCGACGACGTTCACGCCACCACCGTCGCGCTCGTCACTGGCATCCTGTCGAACACGCTGCTGAAGCTCGTCGTCGCTGGAACGGTCGGGCGCGGCCGGTTTCGCCTCATGACAGCAGGGGCATTGGGTGCGGTAGCGGTGGCCATGGGCCTAATGCTGGTGCTTCGGTAACGAGAACGCTGAGGGCGCTCTCCGCTCCCCTCATCGGCCTCCGTACCGCTAACATAACAGTGTGAAGACAATCGCCGCCTCTCTGGTACTGCTCATCGCAACCGCGGCAGTAATGGCACGACAGCAGCCACGCACGATCTGGGATCGCGTCTATACGACTGAGCAGGCTGCGCGCGGAGAGAAGCTGTATGCGATGCAATGCGCGCAATGCCACGGCGAGGGGCTCACCGGTGTGGAAATGGCGCCGCCGCTGACCGGCGACATGTTCAACCAGAACTGGGAAGGCGTGCCGCTGTCGGATCTCTTGGAACGCATCCGCACCTCGATGCCGCAGACCAACCCCGGCTCGCTCACACGGGCACAGACCGCCGACATCGTCGCGCACATGCTGAAGGTTGGTAACTTCCCGGCCGGTGACATGCCCCTGGATGGCCAACCCGGCGCGCTCACTCAGACGAAGTTCCTCACGTATAAACCGCAATAGAGCCGGGTCCGAACCTCGAACTCCGAACTACGCGCTACAGAGAATCCGCCTGCCGAAAATACCGACTCCCCTTGACCGATCGGCGCATCGGGAGTAGTTTGCCGCCACTCGGCTGGTCGACGCGCGTTCCCGCACGTCCCGCCCCTGACCAAGGAGACAGCAGAAGCGTTCGCGTATTCGGGTTCGTTTGCGGGGTACACCACCGACTTCCAGGTACGTTGGTGGGCGCATCACGACCGGCCGCTCCGTTGTCGCGGCCGGGGGGAAGCCGTGGTCGAGGCTCGTTGTGACTTGCACTTCCGTTCGTCGATACGCCCCAGAAAGGTGTCAGTATGCGTGCACCGTTGAGAGCGTTGGCGGTTCTGGTTTGGATGATCCTGATTCCTGTTGCAGCCCATGCACAGGCGGTCATCGCGGGCACCATTAAGGATGTCTCGGGGGCCGTGCTCCCGGGCGTCACCGTTGAAGCGAGCAGCCCCGCACTGATCGAGAAAGTCCGATCGGCGGTCAGCGACGGCACCGGACAATATCGCATCGAAGATCTGCGGCCGGGCACGTACAAGGTCACCTTCACTCTTCAAGGGTTCAGCACATTTCAGCGCGAAGGCATTGAGTTGACCGGTTCCTTCACGGCAACCGTGAACGTCGAACTGCGGGTAGGTGCGCTTCAGGAGACGGTGACCGTGACCGGCGAATCGCCGATTGTCGATACGCAGAGCGCTCGCCGTGAGACGACGTTGAGCAGCGACGTGCTCAAGGCGATTCCCACTGTTCGAAGCTACAACGCGCTCGTAGTCGTGGTGCCAGGAGTGGTGACCAACACCAACGACGTCGCCACCGGCACGTCAACCACGCAGTTCCCGATTCACGGCGGCCGCAACAACGAAGGGCGCATGACCGTTGACGGGCTCAACGTCGGCAACCCGCCTGGAGGCAATCAACCGCCTGGGTACTCCGTCGATGTCGGCAACTCAGAGGAAGTCGCGTTCACCACATCCGGCGGCCTGGGCGAAAACGAGACGGCCGGTCTGATCATGAACATCGTGCCGAAGACCGGCGGCAACACGCTGCACGGCTCGGCCTTCTACAGTGGCAGCGGCAAGAACCTGCAGTCGGACAATACGGCCGGAGTCGCCGGTCTGTCCACGCCGACACCATTGACCAAGATCTACGACGTCAACGCGGCGATTGGCGGACCGATCTTCAAGGACCGGCTTTGGTACTTCCTCACGGCGCGCACGCAGGGCAGCACGCGAGTGAATGCGAACCAGTTCTACAACGCGAATGCGGGCGACGCGACCAAGTGGGCCTACGCTCCGATTCAGGGCAAGCCCGGGTTCTCGGATCGCACGTGGGAGAACATCAGCGGACGCTTCACGTGGCAGGCAACGCCGCGCAACAAGATCGGCGGCTTCTGGGACGAACAGTGGGTGTGCCGCAAGTGCGAAGGCAACACCATCGGGATCACGACGCCGCCCGTGGTATCACCCGAAGCAAACGGTCCCAACCCCACGCTCCCGCTGCGCGTGCCGCAGGTGACGTGGTCGTCACCGTTAACCAACAAACTGCTCCTCGATGCCGGATTCGGAGGCACGTACTACGGGTGGGGCAACTTCGAGCGCGATCCAAACCCGAC
>Ga0075433_10000704_pt1 | contig 22822 bp, 19 predicted proteins | sample RhiMethybrSRZTD2_FD_75299 | JGI IMG/M metagenome (GOLD analysis project Ga0075433, IMG submission 75299) | Populus rhizosphere microbial communities from Tennessee, USA - Rhizosphere MetaG P. TD hybrid SRZTD2 | ecosystem: Host-associated > Plants > Roots > Rhizosphere > Soil | place: USA... | reverse complement strand
AGCCCTGCGCCTGGGCCAGGGTGGCCGCGAGCCAGCGCGCCGCGTCCAGGTCGCCTCCGTCGAGCGTGGTGAGGCACTCGACCTGGGCCTGGCGCAGCCGCAGCCGCGCCTCGTCGTCGACCGCGTCGCGCGGCAGGACCGCGGCGGGCCGCTTGCCGCCCGCGTCGGCGAGGGCCTCCACCGCGGAGCCGGCGTCCTGGTACGCCCCGATGACGACGGCCACGGCCGTGACGCCCTCAGATCTCGTCGACGGCCCGCAGGACGTCGGCCGCGTGCCCGTCGACCTTCACGTCGTCCCAGCGGCGCGCCACCTTGCCGTCGGGCCCGATGAGATAGGTCATGCGGGCCACGCCCATGTAGGTCCGGCCGTAGAGGCTCTTCTTCTTCCACGCGCCGTACTTGAGGGCCACCTCGTGGTCCGGATCGGCGAGCAGGGGAAAATTCAGCTCGTGCTTGCGCGCGAAGCGGGCCTTGCTCGCGGTGTCGAGCACGCTGACCCCGAGCACCGCGGCGCGGCCCTTCTTGAAGTCGGGCAGCGCGTCGCGGAACGCGCAGGCCTCCCGGGTGCAGCCCGGCGTGTCGTCCTTCGGATAGAAGTAGAGGATCAGCGGCCGCCCCGCGTAGTCGCGGAGGCGATGGGTCTTGCCGGCCTGATCGGGAAGCGCGAAGGCGGGGGCCTTGCGTCCCGGCTCGACGAGGGGCATCGGAAGCCTCCTGGCTCTCCTGCGGGGGGTGGTTCCGGCGTCCGGCTGCGCGCCGGCGCCCATCCTACTACCCGTCGCGGAGAGACGCTACCGGCCCGAGAGGCGCCGCCCGATCCGATTCTCGACGACGTGGGTCACCGCGGAGAAGTCCTCGCGCCCCCATCCGCTGTCGACCGCCTCGTCGTAGGTGCGCTTGGTCTCCTCCAGCATCGGCGTGGGCACCTGGACCGAGCGGGCGAGGGCCAGCGCGAGCATCGCGTCCTTGCGCATCAGCTCGAGCATGAACGTGGGGGAGAACTCGCCGTCGAAGATGCGCTTGGCCCGGCGATCGAAGTAAGTGCCGAAGGCCATGCCGCCGCCGCTGCGCACGACGTCGTAGAACGTCCCCGGATCCACGCCGGACTGCACGCAGACCGCCAGGGCCTCCGCCACCGCCACCGAGGTCACCGCGGCCAGCCCGTTGTGGATCAGCTTGACCCGGTTGGCCATGCTGGGACCGCCCACGTACATGTGCATCTTGCCCATGATCTCGAGGTACGGCGCGATGGTGGGGAGGCGCCCCGCCTCGCCGCCCACGATGAAGAAGATTTGCGCTTCCACCGCCTGCGGCTGCGAGCCCAGCATCGGGGTGTCCATGTGATCGACGCCCCGCTCCCGGAGCGCGGCGTGGAGGGCGACGGTCACCTCGGGGCTCACCGTCGAGCAGTCGCACGTCACGAGCCCGCGCGGCGCCGCGGAGGCGATGCCGTCCGAGCCGAGGTATACCTCGCGCACGATCGCGTCGTTGGGCAGGCACGTGAAGAGCACCGCGCACCGGGCCGCCACGTCGGCCACCGACGGGGCCACCGTCGCCCCGGGCAGCGCGGCGGCGGCCGTCCGCGCGGCGGGGCTCGCGTCGTAGGCCACCAGCGGGACCCCGCCCTTGGCCAGGTTCGTGGCCATCGGCATGCCCATCGTGCCCAGCCCGATGAATCCGACTCGATCGCTCATGATCGCTCCTCGACTCGATATGCCGCTAGGTGACGGCGGTGGTGGCGCGCACCGGATGCCGGACGCCGGCCACGACCAGCGCCGCGCCCTCTCCCACGTCCAGCAGGAACGGGGCGAGCTGCTGCACCGCCGACCGCCCGAAGCGGGCCCGGAAGCGGCCGCCGCGCACCCGGCAGTAGAGCAGGCCGCGCTCGGCCTCGAGCGTGCCCGGATCGAGGGGCTCGCGCAGATCGCCCGGGAAGTGGAGCTCCACCGCCCGCAGCGCGCCCTCGTCGAGTGTGAGGCCGAGGCGCTGGACGACGAACGGCGTGTCGACCGCCTCGAACCAGTTCCGCTCGCCCTGGCAGAGGACGAGATACCGTCCGGCCTCGGTCCGGCTCATGGCCCGCAGGAAGAAGCGCAGCACCGCGGGGTCGACGATCTCGGTGCCGTCGTGGAAGACGCGGCCGTCCCGGTCGACCTGATAGTGGTACTCGCGGATCGGGTCGGTCATGACATCCCCGCCACCGGCACCGACGGCTGACGGGCGACTCGACGGGCCAGCAGGGCGCTCGCCTCGGCGGGCCGCCCGGCCCGCACGTAGGCGGCCAGCAGCGTGTGCTCGAAGAGATCGCGCTGCGCCCAGCTCCCGCCCACCCGCACGAGGTGATCCAGCACGGGGGCGAGCCCGGCGATCGCCTCCTCGTAGCGCTCGGCCGCGAAGGCGCCCATCGCGGCGGCCACCGCCGGCACGACCGGCCCCGCGGGCACCTTGCCCTGCGCCTCCGCCTCGCGCAGGCGGGCGACCCACCGCTCGAGAGCCGACCCGTCGCCGGCCGCGGCCAGGGCCACCGCACAATGGACGTCGAGAAAGGCGATGCTGGGCGACGGGAACGTGGTGGCCACGTGCGTGGCCAGCGCGCGCCACGCCTCGGGCTGCGGCGCTGCGCCGGCCAGCTCGCGGCGCCACAGGAGCGAGGCCGCGTCCACCACCGTCGAGAACGGCGAGCCGAGCGACCGGCCGGGGCCGATGCTCGACTCGTAGATGGCGAGCGCAGCGTCAAGCCGGCCGCGCCCCATTTCGAAGAGGGCGCGGTGCCAGGAAAGATGACAGTGCAGCGCCGCCTCCGGCGGGTAGTCGGGCATCCAGCCCTCGACGAACGCGGCCCCCGCCTCGTCCTCGCCGCGCTCGTAGAGCACGTGGGCCCAGGCGTGCGCGCCGTGGGCGTTGCGCGGCTCCAGCGCGAGCGAGCGCTCGACCAGCGGAGCGCCCGCCTTCCAGCCGAGGGCCTCCGTCCGGGCGAAGCCGTGGGCGCCCAGAAACCACCAATCCTCGCCGTAGGCGGGGGCGAGACCGTCGAGCAGCTCCAGCATGTCCTCGTTGCGCTCCTGACGGCCGCTGAAGCCGATGAGGCCGTAGATTCCGTTGGCGGCGGCGAGGGCCACCACGTCCCGCGGGAACTCGCGCAGGTGCTCGCGCACCAGGGCGAGGGCACGGTCGCCCGGTCCGGTCGCGGCGGCGGCCAGGGCCTCGACGTGCCGGCGCTCGCGGCGCTCGAGCCCGCCGGCCAGCCCGAGGGCCACCGTCGCGGCGGCCCGGCCTTCCGCGCCTCGACCGGCAACCAGCAGGCTCCGCGAGCGGCCGACGTGGGCGAGCGCGAAGTCCGGGTCGGCGGCGACCGCCCGATCGAATCCCTCGAGCGCGCCCTCGCGCGCAGCAAGTAGCCGGTCGACCGCATCGACGTAGGCGGCCGCCGCGGCGGGGGACGCGGCGAGCGAGAGACCGTAGCGATCGTGGGGCATGGGCGCCACCTCAGAAGCGCGAGGCAGTGAGCGTCACGTCGGCGCGCGTCCACGCGCGGCGGAAGCGCGCGTCCTCCGCGCCGGCCTCCGCGCTCTTGCCCTGGGCGCGCAGGCTCTGGGCGAGGCCGAAGACCGACCAGCCGTTCTCCGGGTTGCGGCGCAGGTCCTCGCGGTACACCGCCTCGGCCTCGGCGGCGCGCCCGGCCTGCAGCAGCGCCGCGCCGAGGGCCTGGCGCACCGGGAAGTACCACGGCGGCGGCTCCGTGAACCAGTGCTCGTCCTGCATGCCCACCGCCTCCGCGAGGTGTGTCACCGCGGTTGTGGGGTCTCCGTCTCGCACCGCGATCTCTCCGGCCAGGACCAGGGCGGCCAGCCCGAGCATGTCCGACATCTTGAAGAACCCGGCCAGAGTCCGCTCGGCGGGCACGCTCCGGCGCACCGCCTGGAGCTCGGCGAGCTCGCTCGCGGCCTCGGCGCGGCGGCCGGTGGCCAGCAGGGCCAGGCCCCGCCCGTAGCGCCAGGCGCCGGTCACGTAGAGCATGCGCGCGGGCGGCGCGGGCGCGGCCAGCATCTCGCTCCACCGCCCGAAGCGGACCAGCGCGAAGTAGGGCGCGGCGGGCGCGGTCTCCATGTCCGGCATCTCGAGCACGATCTCGGCCGGCGCCGCCGCCGCGAACTCGCGCGCGGCCCGCACACACTCGGCGCCGCGGCCTTCGAGCGAAGCGGCGTGCCAGACGAAATCGAGGTTGTGCGGGTAGTACATCATCCGGTAGATCGGGCTCGGCTGGCTCCGGGCGAAGTAGGCGCGGTCGGCGGCCACCGCCCGCACGTTGACGTCGGCCGCGTCCGCGTAGCGGCCAATGCGGTAGTAGATGTGCGAGGGCATGTGGACCATGTGGCCCGCGCCCGGCATCAGGCTCCGCAGGCGGTCCGCCGCCGCTTCCGCGCGCCGCGGATCGGGGCTCGCCTCCACCGCGTGGATGTAGAGGTGGTTGGCCCCGGGGTGCAGCGGATCGGCCGCGAGCACGCGCTCGAGCGTCGCCACGATCTCCTCGGTGCCGGGCTGGGGCGCGCCCTCGACCGTCCACAGGCTCCACGGGCGCAGGTTCATGAGCGCGTCGGCCAGCAGCGTGGCCGCGTCCAGGTCGTCGGGAAACCGCCGCGAGACCTCGCGCATGGCGTCGGCGTACGCGCGGTCGAGCGCCGCGCGATCGGCGCCGGGGGCCGCGGAGTGCCGGGTGGCGAGCGCGGCGATGAGCGCCCGCTCGCGCTCGGTCGCGGCCACCGCGGCCAGCACCCGCGCCTGGTTGACCGCGGTGAGCGCACCCTGCTCCCGCGCCGCGTCGGAGGGGCTGTTGTAGTTCGAGCCGTAGGTCAGCGCGACGCCCCACGCGCACATCGCACACGCCGGATCGAGGCGCGCCGCCTCGCGGAACGCGGCCTGCGCCTCGTAGTGGTTGAAGCCGTAGACGAGACGCAGCCCCTGGTCGAAATAGGCCTGGGCCCGCGGCGACGTGGTCGTGACGGCGCGATGGTAGCGGCCCAGGTCGTCGAAGAGCGGCGGCGGCGCGCCGGTCGAGGCGGCGGCGCCGGCGTGCTCGTGCGGGGCGGGCTGGGTCGAGCAGGCCCCCAGGAGGGCGGCGGCGATCAGGAATACGGAGGGGCGCGCGGCCATGGGCGTGCCCCAGCGTATCCTCTGGAGGGGCCGCCCGGCAACGGGGCCGGCGTCCGCCGATCCGCGCGCGAAGCGCCGGGGCCGGGCTAGGCGGGGATCGCGACGCGCTTCAGGATGTCGAGCTGATCGAGGACCGTCCCGGCTCCGCGCGCCACGCAGGTGAGCGGATCCTCGGTCGCGCGGATCGACAGCCCGGTCTCCTGATGGAGCAGGGCGTCGAGGCCGCGCAGGAGGGCGCCGCCGCCGGTGAGGACGATGCCGTTGTCGCTGATGTCGGCGGCCAGCTCGGGCGGGGTCTTCTCGAGGCAGGCGCGGACCGCGGCCACGATGTCGGCGACCGGCTCGCGCATCGCCTCGCGGACCTCGAGGGCGGTGACCACCACCGTCTTGGGCAGGCCGTCGAGCAGGTCGCGGCCCTGCACCTCCATCCCCTCGTTGTCGTCGCCCTTCGGATAGGCGGAGCCGAGCTTGATCTTCGCCTCCTCGGCCCGCCGCTCCCCGACCAGCAGATCGTAGCTGCGCCGCAGGAACTGGATGATCGCCTGGTTCATCTCGTCGCCCGCGGTGCGCAGCGACTCGGAGTACACGACCCCGCACAGGGACATCACCGCGACCTCGGTGGTGCCGCCGCCGACGTCGACGATCATGCTCGCGCCGGGCTGGGCCACCGGCAGGCCGGCGCCGAGGGCGGCGGCCATCGAAGCCTGGATCAGGTAGACCTCACGCGCGCCCGCCTGCCGGGCGGCGTCGCGGACCGCGCGGCGCTCGACCTGGGTGATGCCGGAGGGCGTCACGATGACCAGGCGCGGCTGCACCAGGCTCCAGCGCCGCCGGGTCTTGCTGATGAAGTAGCGGAACATCTTCTGGGTGCGGTCGAAGTCGGCGATCACGCCGTGGCGGAGCGGCCGGACGACCTGCACCGAGCCGGGGGCCCGGCCGAGCATCGCCTTGGCCTCGTTGCCCACGGCCTGCACCATGCCGCTCGTGTCGACCGCGACGACCGACGGCTCGTCCAGGACCACGCCCTGACCCCGGACGTAGAGCCGGGTGTTGGACGTTCCCAGGTCCACCGCCAGGTCGCTCGACAACATCCGCCCAAGTCCGCCGAGATTCATCGATCGTGGCCCTCCCGCCGCGCAGCAAGAATTCAAGAAGCGGACCACGATTGAGGCCAATATTATCGACTAGTTACCAGCCGATTGCGGTCGACCGGTGACGGTGCCTGTCAGTGACCGCGGCTCATCTCGGCACCGCGGTCGGCTGCCCGCCCGGCGGGGCCTCAATCAGCAGAATCGGCAGCGGACGCCCGCCGTCACCCACCTGCAGCGTGCGGCCCGGGCTCTCGATTCCCTCGGCGGTGAACGCCTGAGCCAGGCGCCGGCGATACTCCCGGCCCACCGCCCACTGCTGGATCGGCACCGTCTTCAGGCGGGCCTTGATGACGAGGCTCGCCTCCTTGAACGCGTCCACGCCGAAGATCTCGATGGGCTCGAGGATCAGCGGGGCGTGGGCCGGATCGGCCCGCAGCTCGTCGCCGACCCGCCGCATCACCGCGATCACGCGGTCGGGATCCTCGCGGAACGGGACCTCGACGTCGACCACATAGCCGGACCAGCCCCGCGTCATGTTCGCGAGCGTGGTCACGCCGCCGTTGGGAAAGATGTGGACGGTCCCGGCGAGGTCGCGGAGCCCGATGGTCCGGAACGTGAGCGTCTCGACGAGCCCACCGGTGCCGTTGACCACCGCCACGTCACCCACCCGCACCTGATCCTCCAGCACCAGGAAGAATCCGGCGATCACGTCGCGGACGAGGTATTGCGCGCCGAAGCCCACCGCCAGCCCGACGATGCCCGCGCCGGCCAGGATGGGGCGCACGTCGAGCCCGAGCTGCGAGAGGCAGATCATCGTCACCACCGACCACAGCACCACGAGCGCGAGCGCCCGCAGCACGCCAGTGAGCGTGGACACGCGCGAGCGCGTCGCGGCGACCAGCGCGCCGGTGCGCTCGCCCGCCCGGACGAGCACGCGCTCGAGGTGGATCAGCAGGGCGCGCAGCACGCGGGCCAGGATGAAGCCGCCCACGAGCACGAGGGCGATCCGGACGGCGGACTGGGCCGCCGCGCCGGCCATGCCGGTGAGGAACAGGTGGATGTCGGTCAGGACGAGCTGCATCGACGCACCTCCTTAATGAAATGGGCGCGTGAAGACGATCGGGCTCAGGCGGAGCGCGGCGCGAGGCGGATACCGAGCCGGGCGCCCGCCTCGTCGAGCGCGGCGATGGGCCGCTCGCTCGTGAGCTCGAGCGCGACCGGCCCCTCGACCGCGGTCGAGTCGACGTCCACCGCCAGTCGCAGGGGCGAGTCGGGCCAGCGGAACAGGAGACCGTCCGGCCCAGTGGCCTCCACCCGGCCGTCGAGCAGGTCCCGCCACTGGGTGAGGGCGCGCGCCGCCGACTGCGCGCGCAGTCGCAGGCCGAGCAGGCGCACCGGCGGTGGTGGATCGGGCAGCCCCGGCGGAATCGCCCGCGCGTCGACCGGGCCGGGCTCGCCGGCCTCGACGACCTGGACGACGATGCCGAGCGCCTGCTTCGGGTGGAGGAACGCCTCCTTCCAGGAGGGATCGCTCTCGTCCCGGCCGATGACGTCGTAGCCCAGGGATTCCGCCCGCCGGCAGATCTCCGAGAGCCCGGGGACCTTGAAGGTCACGTGATGGACCCCGGGGCCGTGTCCGGCCAGGAAGCGATGAAGGAAGCCTTCAGGACCGAGGGGCTCGAGCACCTCGAGGCAGCCGCCGCCCTCGAATCGCCAGGACGCCCAGCGGAAGACCCCGGCGGATTGGCTCCGATCCGGGACCCCTCCCAGCACTCCCACCACGACCTCGGGAGCGGCGCTGATACTTGGTAGCGCGATGGCGATATGATCGAGCCGGATCGGGGGCATCGGGCCTTCCCATCTTACCCGGAAGCCCCGGGTGCATCGCCCGGGTCGTTTCCCTCATCTCAAGCACGGGAGGACAGCACACATGAGCAACGACGCCCCCTGGCTGCTGCATCTGGACGAAAAGAACTACGACGAGGCGGTGGCTGCCGCCGAAGGCGTGATGATGGTGGACTTCTGGGCCGAGTGGTGTGGTCCCTGCCGGGCGGTCGGTCCGATCCTCGAGGATCTGGCCCGGACATCGAACGGCAGCGTGACGCTGGCGAAGGTGAACGTGGACGAGAACCCCGGCCTGGCCGCCCGGTACGGCATCCGCTCGATCCCGACCATCCTGTTCGTGAAGGACGGCAAGGTCCAGGATCAGGTCATCGGCGCCGTGCCGAAGCCGCAGATCCAGGCCAAGCTCGCCGCAGTTTCCAGCAAGTAGTCCCCCGGAGGCGGCAGCCGGCCGGCACGGAGCCGACCGGCTGCCGTTTTTCCCCGCCGATCACCCGTGCTAGGCTCCGCCCCATGCCCCGCGTGATCACGGTCGGCGCCGCGCAGCTCGGCCCGATCGCCCGCCACGACAGCCGAGCCGACGTCGTGAAGAGGCTGGTCGGCCTCCTCGGGCAGGCCCACGCCCGGGGCTGCGACCTCGTGGTCTTCCCGGAGCTGGCCCTCACCACGTTCTTCCCCCGCTGGTGGATGGAGGATCAGGCGGAGATCGACGCGTTCTTCGAGCGCGAGATGCCCGGGCCCGAGACGCGCCCGCTCTGGGACGAGGCGGCCCGGCTCGGCCTCGCCTTCTGCCTGGGCTACGCCGAGCTCGCCCGCGAGGGCGATGCGCTCCGGCGCTACAACACCTCGATCCTGGTCGATCGCGGCGGGCGGCTCGTGGGCAAGTACCGCAAGGTCCACCTGCCCGGTCACGGCGCGCACGAGCCGTGGCGGCCGTTCCAGCACCTCGAGAAGCGCTACTTCGACGTGGGCGACCTGGGCTTCCCGGTCTGGCGCGCGCTGGGCGGCGTGCTCGGCCTGTGCATCTGCAACGATCGCCGCTGGCCCGAGACCTACCGGGTGATGGGCCTGCAGGGCGTGGAGATGATCCTCCTCGGCTACAACACCCCGGTGCACAACCCGCCCGCGCCCGAGCACGATCTGCTCGGGCCGTTCCACAATCACCTGGTGATGCAGGCGGGGGCGTACCAGAACGGCACGTGGGTGGTCGGCGTCGCCAAGTGCGGCAAGGAGGAGGGCTGCGACATGATCGGCCAGAGCGCGATCATCGCGCCGTCGGGCGAGATCGTGGCCCTCGCCGCGACCCTGGGCGACGAGCTGATCACCGCGCGCTGCGACCTCGACCTCACGCGCTCGTTCAAGGAGACCATCTTCAACTTCGCGCTCCATCGCCGGCCCGAGCACTACCGGTTGATCGTCGAGCGCGCCGGCGCGGAGCCGCCGCCCGCGTGATGGACACCGATCTCTACTTCGAGGACTTCACGCCCGGCCGCGAGTTCCGGACCGACGGGATCACGATCACCGAGGCCCAGATCCTCGACTTCGCGCTCGCCTTCGATCCGCAGCCGTTCCACCTCGACGTGGAGGCCGCGAAGGGGACGATCTTCGGGGGGCTCATCGCGAGCGGGTTCCACACCATCGCGCTGACCTTCCGCCTCTTCGCCCAGACGCGCGCGCTCGCCGCGTGCAGCCTGGGCTCCCCGGGGGCGGACGAGTTGCGCTGGCTGCGGCCGGTGCGCCCGGGCGATACGCTGCGGGCCACCGTGCAGGTGCTGGAGCAGCGGCCGTCCGGCTCGAAGCCGGACCGGGGGATCGTGCGCCTGCACTGGACGACGATCAATCAGCGGGGCGAGCCGGTGCTCACGATGGTGAGCATGCAGCTCGTGAAGCGCCGCCCGCCCGGGTCGGCCTAGCTCAGTCCGCGCAGGCCAGCACCGCGGAGGCGAGCGCGTGGAGCTCGCCGCTCTCCGAGAAGATCGCGGAGGCGCCCAGCAGGCTGCGGCCCTCGGCCGCGAACGGCCACCCCATCACGATCCACCGGGCGCCGACCGGCAGAGGGCGGATCAGGTGGGCGGTGAGCTGGCTCAGCGAGACCTTGCGGCGACCGAAGGCCTCGAGCAGCGCGAAGCCGGTCGGGCAATCGAGCGCGGCCCAGACGAACTCGGGCCGGACCGTCCCGTGCTTGTCGAACAGGGTGGGATCGGGAGCCCACGGCGCGGCCACGAGGCGGCGGCCCGGGACGGGCCCGGGATAGATCGCGAGCCCGTCGCCCCATTCGCGCGCGGGACCGCAGACGAAGCAGCCGGGAGTCGAGTGCTCGGTGAAGCCCAGGTACCGCTCGGCGGCCCACTCGGCCTCCGCGTACGTCACCGGTGGCGGCGGCTCGAGCTGGAGGGGGGCCGGGCTTGCGTGGGCGAGGGTGGCCCCACCCTCGGTGAGCACGATGGCCCCGTCGGACAGGCGCTCGATCCCGAGCGCGTGCTCCACCGGGACCGGCTGCTCGAGGTTGACCCGTGCCGGGCCCTCCATCAGCCGGCCGAGGAGGCCCGCGGTGTACCCGCCGCTGGCCAGCTTCGGGGAGCCGCAGAAACGCCCCTTCACGGTAACGGCCTTGGCCTCGACGGTCTCGGTGTCCATGGCGTCCTCCTTGGCCGCCCCTGCATCGCAAGCGGAGTGCCACGAACAACTCTCTGTTAAATCAAGCGCTTCCATTTCGCCCTCGGGCGCTTCGCCCTGGCAAGTGGGCGAAAAGCCACCGGTCGATCGTTGGTCAATATCCGGCCCGATCCGTGGGACCATTGGACGTGCGCTATCACTTCTCGGGCATCGCGGGCGTGGGGATGAACCCCCTCGCCCAGCTCATGCGGGCCCGCGGCCACATCGTCCAGGGCTCCGACCGCTCGTTCGACCAGGGCAAGAACCTGGAGGTGGCCGAGCGGCTGACCGCTCTCGGCATCGAGGTCAAGCCGCAGGACGGCTCCGCGGTCACCCCCAATCTCGACCGCTTCATCTACTCGACTGCGGTGGAGGCGGAGACGCCCGAGGTGCGCGCGGCGCGCGGCTACGGCATCGAGCGCGTGCCCCGCCCGGCGCTGCTGGCCGAGGTGGTCGACGCCGGACAGCCGGGTGTGGCCATCGCGGGCACGAGCGGCAAGAGCACGATCACCGGCATGGTGGGATGGATCACGCGAGAAGCGGGGCGGAGCGCGACGGTGCTGGGCGGCGCCGCGCTCGCCGGCGAGGGCGGCGCGGGTTGCTTCCTGCCCGGCGCGGCCGACGGGCCGGTGGCCGCCGAGGCCTGCGAGTCCGACGGCACGCTCACCGGCTATCACGCTGCGCTCGGGCTCATCCACAACATCAGCCGCGACCACGGCGAGGTGGAGACCCTCCGGCCCCAGTTCGAGACGTTCGCCAAGCGCTGCGGCCGCCTGCTCGTCAACGCAGCCTCGCCGGAAGCCACCGCGGTCGGGCGCGCAGTGGGGGCGCGCACCTACGGCATCGATCCGGGCGCGGACGCGCGGGTCGAGATCACGAGCGTGGGGCCGCACCGCGCCGCCGGCGTGCTGCATCTTCCGGGCGGCCCGCTCCGGCTGGACGTGCCGCAGCCCGGCCGCCACAATCTGGAGAACGCGGCCGCCGCCGTCCTCATTGCCCTAGAGCTGGGCCTCGCCCCGGCCACGGTGGCCACGCTGCTCGCCCGCTTCCCGGGGGTGGCCCGCCGTTTCGAGGTGATCGCGGTCACGCCGAGCGGCATCCGGGTGGTGGACGACTACGCCCACAACGGCGAGAAGCTCCGCGCCGCGATCACCACCGCGCAGGCCGGCGCGGAGCGCGTGCTCGCCGTCTTTCAGCCGCACGGCTTTGGACCGGCGCGCTTCCTGCGCCCGGAGCTGCGCGAGATGTTGCCGAAGATCCTGCGGCCCCAGGACCGCCTGTGCTACGCGGAGATCTTCTACGCGGGCGGCACCGTGGCCCGCGACGTGTCGAGCCGCATGCTCGCCGACGACCTGCCCGCCGCGATGCGCTGCGGCTACGCGGCCGATCATCGGGCGGTCGTGGGCTGGCTCCGCGCGGAGGCGCGCCCGGGCGACACCGTGCTCATCATGGGCGCGCGCGACCCCGAGCTGCCGGCCCTGGCCCGGGCCGCGGCCGCCGCCCTGCCCTAGCCCGCACCGGCCTCGGGAGACGGGCGAGCCGTCCGTGATCGAGGTGTCGATCGAGCGCGCGTAGCCCTCGGGGCCGCCGCGCCGGTCGCGCTCAGCGGATCGGGCGCGACGGCTCCGATTCCTGGACGAGGCGCAGCGCGCGCTCCGCTTCCTCGAGGGCGCGGCGCCCGTGGCTGAGCGCGAGCAGCGGGAAGTAGTTCCGGTAGAGCGTGTAGCGCAGGTAGAACACGTTCGGGAAGCCGGTGCCGGTGGCGAGCGATTCGTCCCAGGTGCCGTCGGCCTTCTGGGTGTCGACCAGGTGGCGCACGCCGCGGAGCAGCGCGTCGGTGTCGCCCTGACCGGCGGCCACCAGCCCGAGCAGGGCCCACGCGGTCTGCGAGGGCGTGCTCGGCGCGGGCACGAAATGGCCCTCGTTGTAGCTGGCGCAGCTCTCGCCCCACCCGCCGTCGTCGTTCTGGACCGAGGCGATCCACTTGCCCGCCTTCCACATCGCCTTGGAGGCGCCGGGGTCCTGGGCGGCGCGCAGACCGCGGAGGGCGAGGAACGTCCCGTAGAGGTAGTTCACGCCCCAGCGCCCGTACCAGCTCCCGTCGCGCTCCTGCGTCTCCAGCAGGAAGCCGACCCCGCGCTCGATCGGCGCGTCCCCGAGCCTGAAGCCCCGCCGGCAGAGCGCCTCCAGCACGCGTCCGGTGATGTCGGGGCACGAGGGGTCGAGCATCGCGTTGTGGTCGGCGAAGGGCACGCGGTTGAGGAACGCCCAGTTGTTGTCGGCGTCGAAGGCGGCCCAGCCGCCGTCGCTCGACTGCATGCCCACCAGCCACGCGATCGCCCGCCGCTCGCACCGCTCCTGCGCCGCGGCATCGCTCGCGCTCGCGTGCTGGAGAGCGAGCAGCACCATCGCGGTGTCGTCGATGTCCGGGTAGTGCTCGTTGGCGAACTCGAAGGCCCAGCCCGACGGCTCGAGGTCGGGCCGCTTCACCGACCAGTCTCCCCGCCGCCGGATCTCGCGGTCGAGCAGCCAGTCGGCGGCGCGGCGCATCGGGGCGGGCACCACCGCCCCCATCTCGCCGAGCGCGAACATCGCGATCGCGGTGTCCCACACCGGCGACACGCACGGCTGGAAGTAGAAGGAGTCGGGGGTCTCGGTCAGCAGACCCTCGAATTGACGGATGCCCTCGATGAGGTCGGGATGATCGCGCGGGTATCCGAGCGCGTCGAGGGCCATGATGAGGTACATCATCGACGGGAAGATCGCCCCGAGGCCCGCGCTGTTCCGGGTGCGATCGAGGATCCACTTCTCCGCCTCGCGGATGGCCGGCTTGCGGATCATCTCGGGCCCGCGGCTCTCCCACACCTTGAGCGCCACGTCGAGCTGACGGAAGAGCGCGGAGAGCCGGTCGCGGCGCGGCAGCTTGAAGGTCTTGCCTGGCACCACCAGCTCGTCCAGGTCGAAGCCGGCCGGGACCGGGCGCGTGTCGGTCTTGGCCTGGATGATCGCGAGCGGCATCACGATCGCGCGCGTCCACGACGACATCTCGTAGATGAGCCCGCCCGGCACCAGAGCCAGCTCCACCGGGATCGTCGGCACGTGCCGCTTCGGGTAGAGGCCGAAGAGGCTCAGGTTGATCCGGACGTAGCTGTTCGCCTCCTGGATGCCGCCCAGGCGCAGGATCGTCTCCCGCGCGCGCCGCACCGGCTCGCGGTCGATCTCGAGCCCCGCCAGGCGCATGGCCACGTAGGCCTTGATGGTCGCGTTGACGTCGGACGGGCCGTCCGGGTAGATGTCGAAGCCCCCGTCGGGCCGCTGGCGATCCAGGATGGCCTGCCGGGCCCGCACGATGCGGTCCCAGGAGGGCGGCTTCCACTCTCCGTCGCGCGGCGGGTGCAGCCAGAGCTGGAGCAGGACGTAGTCGGACTCGAGGGTGGAGTCGGCGAGCAGGTCCCCCACCCAGTAGCCCTCCGCGTGCTGGCGCGCGAGCAGCGCGGGCGCCGCCCGCGAGCACGCGACGGCGGCGGCCTCCGCGAGGGCGCCGCGGCTCTCGGTGGACGCCTCCGCGTGGTACGTCGCGCGGGCGTGGAGGGGCTCGAACCATGACGAAGACATGACAGCCAGTCTACACGAAGGGGGCCCCGAACCGGCGGGTCTAGGAGGGCTCTCCCACGCGGGTGGAACGAGGCTATCAGACCTCTGTGAATGCCTCTGCGAGGCGCTGCAGGTCCCACTGCATGTCCAGCTCTCCGAACAAGGCGCGCGCCTTGTCCAGGCACTCCTGGACCCCGATCCTTTCGGCCTTGACCTTGAACAGGTGTGCACACGCCACGTAGCTCCGTGCGAGCTGAGGCTTCATCCCCCTCTCTTCCTGGATCGAGATTGCCCGCCGGATATACCCTTCGGCCTCCTCGATCCGCCCGGGATCGCTCTGGCAGAGCGCTTCGCCGTAACACCGCGACGCCAGGCTTTCGCCGTACAGCTCGGCGCCGGTCGCCGCGAGAGAGAGGGCACGCGACCCGCACACCAGTGCCGTCTCCCAATCTCTCTGGGCCAGATGGGATTCACAGAGCCACGTCATCGCCCAAGCCAGGAGGTACGTGGTACCGAGATCCTCCGCCAGCCTGATCCCGTGCTGCATCGTTTCGAGGCCCTGCTGCTTCTGGCCCAACTGGAACTGACCGTGCCCGAGTAGACACGTCAACGAGTAGAGGCGAAAGGGATCCGGGATACGCTCGGCCACCACCAACCCGGCCCGGCAGTCTTCGACCACGCCGCCCCAGTTCCCCTTCTGGGCAGCGACCCACGCCCGGTAGTAATAGTTGGCGGCCTCCGCGGGCAGATTCTGGATCTCCTGCGCGATCCGAAGGCCCTGGTCGCTGAACTTGAACGCCTCGGGGAACTCTCCGGTGGCCGCAAGGGCCACCCCGAGGATGCCACTCGCGGTGGCCAGTTCGTTCAAGTTTCCCAGCCGCTCGAACAATGGCACGCATTGCTGCAGCATCGCGGTCGCCTTGGCGTAGTCGCCGATGACCGTGTAGATGCGGCCCATGAGGTTGATGGGCCATACGACGACGTCGTCGTCGGGCAAGGTGTCGCCCAGTGCGGCCAAGCTCCTTTCCGCGAACTGGATCGCGTCGTTCAGGTGACCCTGCACGTAGTGGGTGCGGGCGATCCAGTAGAGGACTTGTGCGGTGCGTCGCCGATCGTCGAGCCGTTGGACGACTGCGTTCGCGGCTTCCAGATTCGTCATGTCGCGCGCAAAGTGCTGGCGGGTGATCGCTACCGAGGCCAGCTTGACGGTCGCATCGACCTGGAGCTCGTCGCGCCGAGGTGAGGACGGGAGGTCACCGAGGATCCTGAGCGCCTCTTCGTAGTAGGTGGCCGCTTCCGCGTTGGCGTAGAGCTTGTTCGCCCGGTCGCCGGCGAGCAGCGTGTACTCGACGGCCCGATCGGGCTGGTGGCTCCGCGCGTAGTGGTGGGCTAGAATCGACGCCTGCTCGTCGAGACGGTCCCCGTACAGCTGCTCGATGGCGGCGCCGATCGCGGTGTGGAGGTCCTTGCGCCGCTGGAGGAGCAGGCTCTGATAGGCCACATCCTGGATGACGGCGTGCTTGAAGACGTACTCCATCTCGGGAAAGAAACGCTTCTCATGGATCAGCTCCACGTGCGTCAGTGTCTCGAGGCAGCCTTGGACTTCGGCGGAGAGCTCCGAGATGCGGGCGAGGAGGCCGACCCCGAACTCTCGGCCGATGACGGCCGCCGTCTGTGCCGTCCGTTTGACTCGGTCCTCGAGCCGGTCCAAGCGCGCACGGATGATGTCCTGGACGGTGGCGGGGAACTCGACGGCCGCGCTCCGCGCCCACGTAACGCCGCCGCTCGTCGGCACCAGCACACCCCGCTCCTGCAGTGAGGTCGTGATCTCCTCCACGAAGAGGGGGTTGCCTTCGGCCTTCTCGTGGACGATGCGGAGGAGCTCGGCCGGAAGCGCCCCGGTCCCGACGAGACTCGTCACCATCGTTTCGACCTCGCGCTCACCGAGAAGGTTGAGCGTGATCTGCCGGTGGTAGGTCTTGTCCGCCCACCGTATGCTGTACCCAGGCCGGTGGGTCGTGACGAGCAGCGCCGGAATGGCGGTGAGGCTATCCACCAAGAACGCGAGATAGTCTTCGGAAGAATGGTCGATCCAGTGCAGGTCCTCCTGGATGATGATGAGGGGCCGACGGTGGGCGCCGGCGGCGGTGAGAGCGCGAAACGCCTCGAAGGTCTTCTTCCGCTTCTCCTTGGGCTCGAGATGCCGCAGCGTGGGATCTACGCGCGAGGTCATTAGTTCGCCCAGGAAGGGCAAGACCCACTCGAGGGCGCCGTCGAGCTGGCGCACCCCCTGCCGCAGCTTCTCCTCGATCTGCAGCTGGTTGTCGCCTTCCTCGATCCCGAAGGTGGTGCGGACCACTTCGAGCACCGGCAGGTAAGGCGCGGCCTGCCCGTAGGCCGTGCAGTGGCCTTCAAGCCACGTGATCTTTTCGCCTTCCAAGGACCGGTGGAACTCGTGAAGGAGCCGGGACTTTCCCACGCCCGCCTCACCCACGATGGCGACCGTCTGCCCGCGCCCCCCTTTCACACGCACCAGGCAATCTCGCAGTAGCTGGAGCTCACGGTCACGGCCGGCCAGCGGCGTGAGGCCACGCTCGGTCATCACGTCGAAACGCCGCCGGGCGCGGCGTCGCCCCGTGATCCGAAACACCGCGACGGGCTTTTCAAGCCCCCTGATGGCCATCGGGCCTAAAGCCTCGCTCCGGACGTAGCCCTCGATCAGCCGATGCGTGGTCTCGGCGACCAGAATTCCTCCTGGCTCGGCCAGCGCCTGCAGCCTCGCGGCCAGATTTGTGGCGTCGCCGACCGCGGTGTAGTCCATCCGCAGATCGTCGCCGATCCGTCCGACGACGACGAGCCCCGTGTTGAGCCCGATGCGCAGCTGGATCTCCACCCCGCGCTCGAGCTTGAGCTGCTCGCTGTAGCCGCCTAGCGTCTCTCGGATTGCGAGCGCCGCCTGCACGGCGCGCAACGCGTGGTCCTCGAGTGCGATCGGGGCTCCGAAGAGAGCCATGAGACCATCGCCAAGAAACTGGTTCACCGTGCCCTCGTAGCGATGGACGGCTTCTGCCATCAACCGAAGAGCACGGTCCATGAGCCCATGCATCGTCTCGGGGTCGAGCCGCTCGGCCAGACGTGTCGACTCTACGATGTCACAGAAGAGGATGGTCACCTGCTTGCGCTCGCCCTCGAGGGCGCTCTTCGAGGTGAGGATCTTCTCCGCGAGGTGCTTTGGGGTATAGGCCTCGGGCGCGAGGCGCGGCTGGGCGGACCTGTCGAACGCCACCGCACACTGGCCGCAGAACTTGTTTTCAGGAGGGTTACTTGCGCCACAGGACGGGCATACAGAGACAAACGGCGCCGCGCACTGGCCGCAGAACTTCATACCAGCAGGATTCTCTGCGTGGCACCGGGGACACTGCATGCCGGGCCTCCGAACAGCAGGGCGGAGAACAGTCAGGAAATAGTGAAGCGAGGTTAGTCCCAGGATCTACGAACTGTCAAGCGACTTGTGCCCGTACTGGGCGGTCTAGCTGCGCGGCGAACGACTCTGCAAGCGCGACTAAGCACGCCGCGCGTCGAGCGCAACCTTCTGCCCAAGGTTTCGCAGCTTCAGAAGGATCGCCTCGGCCTCGTCCACGATCGACGCCATCACCTGGGCGACCGGTCGCACGTCGCGGATCAGGCCGGCCGACTGCCCGGCCGCCGCGCTGCCGTGCTCCACGTCGCCCTCCTCGCGCGCCCGGATCGCGGCGGGCTTGCCGACCCGCTCGTACTGGATCGGGAACGGCTCGATCTCGGCCTGCCGGCTCTCCCACTCGCGCGTGAAGGCGTTGCGGATCTGCCGGTTGGGCTTGCCCGACACGGCGCGCGTCACCACCGTGCCCTCCTCGTCGATGGCCGCGATCTTCCGCTTGTAGTTGTCGTGGCCGTGCGCCTCCACGGTCGCGATGAAGCGCGTGCCCATCCACACCCCGGCCGCCCCCAAGGCGAGCGCGGCCACCAGCCCGCGTCCATCCGCGATCCCGCCCGCCGACACCACGAGGCGCGGGGCCACCGCGTCCACCACCGCGGGAGTGAGCACGAGCCCGCCCACGCGCCCGGTGTGCCCGCCGCCCTCGTGGCCCTGGGCGATGACGACGTCCACCCCGTTGGCCGCGTGATCTCGCGCCTGCTTCACGTTCCCGCAGAGGGCCATCACGGTCATGCCGAGGCGGTGCGCCTCCTCGGTGAGCGGGCCCGGATTGCCGAGCCCGGCGATCAGCACCGGCACGCGCTCCTCGAGCGTGACGTCGCACCAGCCCCGGACCGCGTCGGTGAACGCCTCGGTCTCGCGACCGCTGGTCTTCACGGTGGCGAACAGAATGTCGACGCCGAAGGGTCGATCGGTCAGCTCGCGCACGCGCCGGATCTCCTCGCGAAGCTGCGCGGGGCTGCCGTGGGCCGCCGCGATGACTCCGAGCCCGCCCGCGGCCGACACCGCGGCCGCGAGGTCGGCCCGGGCCACGAAGGCCATGCCGGCCTGACAGATCGGGTAGCGGATGCCGAGGCGGTCGCAGAGCGCGGTGTGGAGCGGGGAGGACGTCGCCGTGGTCATGCCGCTCACCTCGAGGACGCGGTCACCCGATCGCCCGGAGAAGGGTTGGTGCCGGAGGCGGGACTCGAACCCGCAGGCCCTTGCGGACACCGCATTTTGAGTGCGGCGCGTTTGCCAGTTTCGCCACTCCGGCCCGAGGCCCCAGTGGCCGTCGCCCCCGGTGGCCGCTGCCTATGATACGACAACCCCCGCCTGTATACTGTGGACCGCTCGCAGACGTCCTCAACCCGAATCCATCCCACGGAGGTGCCCCATGGCCGATAGAGCTGGTGCCGTGATGTTCAAAGGCAACCCGATCGCCCTCGGCGGTCCCGAGATCAAAGCGGGCAGCGACGCGCCCGACTTCACCGCGCTCGACAACGGCCTGCAGCCGGTGAAGCTGAGCCAGGCGCGCGGCAAGGTCATCGTGCTCAGCGCGGTGCCCTCGCTCGACACGCCGGTGTGCGACACCGAGACCCGCAAGTTCAACACGGAGGCCGGCAAGCTCGGCGGCAACGTCGAGGTGTGGACCGTGAGCATGGACCTGCCGTTCGCCCAGAAGCGCTGGTGCGGCGCGGCCGGCGTGACCGCGGTGAAGACGCTGTCCGACTTCCGCGAGCGCTCGTTCGCCCAGAACTACGGCGTGCTCGTGAAGGAAGGGCCCCTCGCGGGGCTCACCGCCCGCGCGGTCTTCGTGGTCGGCAAGGACGGCAAGGTCAAGCACGCGGAGTACGTCAAGGAGATCACCACCGAGCCCAACTACGACGCGGCGCTCGCCGCCGCCAAGCAGGCCGCCGCCGGCTAGAAGCGGCGCAAGTACCGGTCAACCTTGACAAAAGAAAGCCGCCCACGTAGTCTGGGCGGTGCGGTGGGGCTGTAGCTCAGTTGGGAGAGCACAAGGCTGGCAGTCTTGGGGTCAGGGGTTCGAGCCCCCTCAGCTCCACCAAAAATTCACGCGTCACCGACACGAGGCAGGCGGTTCAGCGACCGCCTGCCTCGCCGTCTTTTCGCCTCCGGCTCGCCACGATGGTCGCGGTGGTGGTGCTCGCGCTCGCGCCGGGGGCACCCGCGGTCCACGCCCAGGCTTTCGTCGCGTCCCGTCCCCACCCCGAGTTCGGCATCGGGCCGCTCCTGCTCTCGGTGACGGTCGGCAAGGACGACCTCCGGCCGGCGCATCGTCCGATCACGGTCACCGTGTCGTGGAGCGTCGTCGCGCCGAGCGAGCGCACGGTCGACCTCGCCCAGGACCTGTACCTGCTCTGGCCCGGTGAGGTGGCCGGAGCCAGTGGGGCCGACGGCGCCGACCCCGCGCTGCTGCGCCAGCTGGCGCCCCTAGGCTTCCGCGTCAAGGAGCATGGGCGACTCCCGGTGTCGGCCCGCCGGCGCTCCGACGTCGGGGCGGGCGTGGAGTCCCGCGCGGTGGGCGACGCGCCGTTCGTGACGTTCGTGGGCGACGGCGCCTCCGCCCGCGCGCGCTCCGGCGCGACCTACGTTCGCATTCCGTGGGTGCCGGAGGCGGCCAGCCTGGACTGGCTCGTGCGGCTCGATCTGCCGGTGCGGGACGTCATCGTGCCGAGCCCGGTGACCTGGATCGAGGAGCTCTTCTGGGGCCGCTGGTACGCGGTCACCCTCGGGTTCGGTGATCTCGGTCCCGTCTCGCTCTATCCCCTGTACTTCGGAGTGCGCGACCGGATCGTGCCGCTCGCTCGCGACTTCTCCATGGCGGCGCTCGAGTTCGCCGATGCCCGGCGGCTTCGCGTCGACGAGACGGTACCCGCGTCGGCCACCCGCCAGGTCGCGGATCGGCGCCCCGACGGGGAGGTCATCACGCTCGCTCTCCTCCCCTCGCAAGGGCTCGCTCCCCAGCAGCTGACCGCGCACTTCACGTACTCGCCCCAGCGTCTGCCCGCCCGGCCGTTGCTCGTCTCCGCCGCCCTGGTCGTGCTCGGAGGCACCATCCGCTGGCTGTTCACGCCGACGATGGCGTGGATCGGCCGCCTGCGCCGCGAGCGGATCCTGTTCGGCCGCCCCGCGGCCGACCGCCGCTGGGGCCGGTTACCGCCCGCGAGCGTCGTGGCCCAGATTCGCCCCGGTGAAACAACGTACGAGGACGTCCGGCGGCTCTGCGGTCCCGCATCCGAGGAGCGCAGGGGCCTGCTCGCCGGTGAGCCACGGGCGGTCGTGTATCGAGAGGAGCGCGTCGTGCCTCGCCGGGTCTGGTCGCTCGGCGGGATCACCCTCGTCCGGTTCTGGATCGTCGAGATCCAGGAGCTGGAGATCACCTTCGAGCGGGATCGAGCCGCGGCCGTCCAGACACGCGTGCGACGGACCCGCCGCCGAGAGAATCCGACCCGGTAGGGCGCGCCCCACGGAGGCTTGGGCGCGGGGGGCGGGGTCGGGATCAGATGCTTCATGGCGGGCACGCCGTGTGCGGTCTGGCAAGCGCGTCCGGTATATAACTGACCGCGTGAGTAGCTGCACGTGGGTCCCTCTCGCGGTCGCGATGGTGAGCACGCTGGGGTTGTACGGGCCGGTGCTGCTCGGGATGGCCGCGGACTGGTCGCGCTTTCCCAGCCAGTCGCACGGCTTCGCGGTGCCCGCGATTGCGGCCTACTTGATCTGGATGCGCCGAGGCCCGATCGCCTCCGCCGCGCCCGACGGCTCCCGCGCCACCGTCGCGGCGGGCGTGGCGGCGTTGATCGCCGCGCTCGGCGCGCTGGTGATCGGCTCACTCACCGGTGAGACCTTCCTCGCGCGCGCCTCACTGCCGGTGGCGTTGCTGGGCGTCGCACTCTTCGTGGGCGGGCCCGGCGTTCTGCGCTATGCGTGGATCGGACTCGCCTACCTGTTCTTCATGGTACCGCTGCCGTACCTCACCCTGAAGACGCTCACTTACCAGTCGCGGCTCTTCGACGCCTCGGCCACCGCCGCCGCGCTGCGCGCGCTCGGCGTGCCGGTGCTGCAGGACGGGGTGATGCTCCATCTCGCCAACATGACGCTCGAGGTCGCCGACGAGTGCAGCAGCGTGCCCGCGATCGCGGCGTTGATCGCACTCGGAGTGGCGTACGCCCAGCTTCACCCGCGGCCGACCTGGGTCAAGGTCGCGCTCGCGCTCTCCGCCGCCCCGCTGGGCCTGGCCGCCAACATCCTGCGCCTCATCCTCACCTCGCTGGCCGCCTACGCGCTGGGGCCGATCGCCCTCGGCAACGTCATCCACCGCTTCGGCGGCACTACCGTATTCCTCGCGACGATCCTGCTGCTGCTCCTCGTGGACCGCGTGTTGACCCCGACCGGGTTCGTCCCCACGCGCGGGACCGCGCGCGGGCGAGGCTAGGTGCGCGCCCGTCTGATCGCGGTGCTGGCCCTGCTCGCGCTGGCCGCGGGCGCAATCGTCCTGACCCCGCGCGTGCGGGAATGCCCACGCGCGGCGCCGCTCGAGGGGCTCCCGACGATCCTGGCCGGGTGGACGGACGCCGATGGAATCCCCGACGAGACGCTGCCGATCGACCCGAGCGAGGTGGCCGCGGTGCGCCGGACCTATCGGAGCGGTCCCCGCGTCGCGTGGGTCTCGGTCGCACTGTTCACCCGGCAGGACGATCCCGAGCGGCGGGCCTCCATCAACCGGATCTACCCAGAGCAGGACGTGTCGCGCGTAGAGCGGGCGGCGCTGCCCGGGGCAAGCCCTCGGCCGAATGCGGTCGTGGTTTCCCGGCGGGACCGCCGGGTCGTGGTCGCGTATTGGTACCAGATCGCGGGCCGCACGTACGCGAGCGAGACGCGCTTCCGGCTGGCACTGATGCGCGAGATCCTGCTGGCGCGGCGAGGCGACAGCCTGCTCGCGCGTGTCGCGGTCCCGGTCGCCCCGGACGGCATCGCCGCGTCCCTCGCCTCCGCCGCGGAGCTGGCCGCGGCG
>Ga0075433_10000701_pt1 | contig 22867 bp, 19 predicted proteins | sample RhiMethybrSRZTD2_FD_75299 | JGI IMG/M metagenome (GOLD analysis project Ga0075433, IMG submission 75299) | Populus rhizosphere microbial communities from Tennessee, USA - Rhizosphere MetaG P. TD hybrid SRZTD2 | ecosystem: Host-associated > Plants > Roots > Rhizosphere > Soil | place: USA... | reverse complement strand
GTTGACGCGCATCGGGGAAGCGGCCCGGAGGCCCGACTCGAGCCGCGCCCTCAGCCGCTCGACCCGCGCCGTCGTCTCGCGCCGGTCGGACTCCATCGCCTTCGCGGCCGCGGCGAACCCGAGGATCGCCTCGACATTCTCCGTCCCCGCCCGCCGCTCGAATTCCTGGCCGCCCCCCACCTGGCGCGGAGCCAGCGGGGTCCCGGGCCGCACGTAGAGGGCTCCCGCCCCGCGCGGTCCGTGCAACTTGTGGGACGAGAGGGTGACGAGATCCGCTTCGAACTTGAGGGCGACTTTCCCCGCGGCCTGCGCCGCGTCGGAGTGAAAGACGATCCGGCGCGCCCGGCACAGCGAGGCTACTTCGGCCACCGGTTGGATCGTCCCCACTTCGTTGTTGGCGGCCATCAGGCTCACCAGGATCGTCCGGGGCGTGAGGAGCCGCTCCAGCGCCGCGACGTCGACCCGCCCGTCGCCGTCCACCGGGGCGTGCGACACCTCGAAGCCGCCCTTCGCGAGCTCCGCGGCCGTCTCGAGTACGGCGGGGTGCTCGACCGAGCTCACGACGAGGTGATTGCCCCGAGCGCGGAGCGCCTCGGCCGCGCCGAAGAGGGCGAGGTTGTCCGACTCCGTGGCGCCCGAGGTGAAGGTCAGGCCTTTCGGGTCGCCGCCATAGAGGTCGGCAAGGGTTTCCCGCGCGTCCTCGATCGCCTTGCGCGCCGCGCGGCCCGCCGCGTGGATGCTCGAGGGATTGGCATACGGCGCCGACCGCAGGGCCTCCCGCGCCTCCGGCCGGAGCCGCGTCGTCGACGCGTTGTCCAAGTAGATCATCGGGGCCGGATCCGGTCGAAGTAGCGCTTCACGTAGTCGCGGAGGAGCGGCGGGATCTGCTCGCGGTTCATCGCGTCCTCGGCGGCGCGGCGGTATTCGCCGTAGACGTTCTCGTACGGCCGGCCCTCGCCGCCCGCGCCTTTCTCGCCGGTGTACACCTTCTTTTCCTTCTCGACGAGGTTGTCGCCCTTGGGTCTCCCCTTCACCGTGTGGTCTTCCATTTCGACGTCGGGCCGCTCCGAGGGATCGCCGAAAACTTTCGCCGGGGGCGCGCCCGGGGGCGGAGCGACCGGTTCCGCGGCGCTCTCCTCCTCCGAACCTCCGCCGCCTCCACCCCCCGAGCCATCGCCGGTCACCTCGATGTACCGCACCCGCACCGCCGTGTCGTCGCCTCCCGGCCCCTTGACCCACAGCCGGACCGTGTACCGGCCCGGCATCCGGTAGACGTGCGCGGGATTCCGCGTCCGGGCCGTCCGCTCGGCCCCCGGCGTACGGTCGCCGAAGTCCCATTCCCACTCCGTGGCGACGCCGGTGGTCTTGTCCTCGAACGAGACTTCGAGGGGCGCCTCGCCCCGCGTGGGGAAGGCCCGGAAATCGGCCAGCGGCGCGTCGGGACCCACGACCTTGATGAAGCCGCGGCGCTCGACGCGATCCGATCCCGATTCGCCCGAGGCCACGAGCGCGACGGTGTACAGGCCGGGGGCCTCGTACCGGTGGAGGGGGTCCTTCTCCGAGGAGGCGCCGTTGTCGCCGAACGTCCACGCGAACTTGCCCGCGTTCTTCGAGAAGTTCCGGAACCGCACTTCGAGGGGGGCGCGCCCTTTCCGCGGCGCGGCCGAGAAATCGGCGAAGACGGCGGCGGGATCGAGCACTTCGACGGGAGCCTCGAGCGCGCGCGTATCCGAACCGCCGGGGCCCTCGACGGTGAGCTTGACCGTGTACTTGCCCGGGATTGCGTACGTGTGCTCCGCGCGGAGGAGTCCCCGGACCTGCGTCCCATCCCCGAACTCCCACGCGCGCTCCCGGATCCGGCCCTGCGAGAGATCCTCCGCGACGACACGGAGGGGAGCGGGACCGCGAATCGGGGTCACGGAGAAGCCGGCGACGGGAGGAGGGACGTGGGGTCGGGCCGGGAAGGCCGCCAGGAAGGCGCCGACGGCGAGGGCGAGCACGGTTCCCCACCGGTAGCCGACGGGGAGGGCCGGAAAGACCCGGCGCGGATCGGCCCGCCGGAGCGCCTCCGAGGTCTGGGCGAGGAGGAGCGGCGTGAAGCCCGACGCGCCGTCCCCGGCCATCTCGAGGGCGGTGAGGACGCGTTCATCCGACCCCAGCGTCTTGTCGGCACGCCACGCGAGGCCCGCCTGGGGAACGCGCCGGGCCACGGCCGCCAGGATCGCGGCGATCGCGGCGACGCCGACGGCGATGCTGAGCGCCGCGATGATGTTCGCCGGACGGCCCGCATGGAGCTCCGCGACCTGGAATTCGTACGCGAGGCGGTCGAGGAGGAGCAGCCCACCGGCCGCGGAGGTGAGGACGAACGCGTACTCGAGAAAGAGATCGACGCCCACCACCCAGCGGTAGCGGCGAGCCAGCGTCCGCAAGGTCCGGAGCACTTCCTGCTGCATCAGCCCGATTGTAGGACCTGGGGGGAACCGAGTCCAAACCGCATTCGCGGCGGGGCTACGGACTCGTCAGGGCGCACCGCAGATCGTGAACCGTGAAGGGTCCTGGAGACGGAAGCCCGCGGCGGATCGCCTCCGGGCCGAAGCGAATGCGGGGCGCGAGATCCGGAGGGACCGTCCCGACCGCCGGCGCGGGGTCGACGACTCCCTCGGAGAGGATGTCGACCTGCGCCGTGGAGACGAGCGGAATTTTCATGAGGAGCTCGCCGCACAACCCGAGCACGCGATGGAAGGCGACCGGCAGGCGGACGTACATCGGATTCCGGCCCGTCGCGGCGGCGACCCGGCGGACCGCGTCGCCAAGCAAGAGCCGTTCCGGCCCCACGATCGCGACGGTCTGGCGCGAGAGCCGTCCCCCGACAAGCGCCGCATTCAGGATCCGGACGAGGTCCTCGACCGCGAGGGGAGCCACCGGTTGATCCCGGAATCCCACCATCCCGAAGACCGGGAACGTGTGCAAGGCGTGGCTCAGGTGATTGAGCATGTGGTCGCCGACCCCGTAGATCACGCCTGACTTGAGAACCGTGTAATCGAGCCCGGAATGGCGGACGATCTCCTCGGCCTTCCATTTCGACTCGTGGTACCGCATGCCGCACCCGGGCCGGGCCCGGAGGAAGCTGAGCAGGGCGATCTTCCCCGCCCCGGCGCGGCGGGCCGCGCGCACGACGGCCCGCGTTCCCTCGATGTGGACGCGCCAGTAGCTCTGGCGGCCGGTCTCGCGGTTGATCCCGGCGCAGTGGGCGACCGCCCCGCACCCCTCGAACGCGCGGACGAGCGCCTCCTCGTCCCCCACGTCCGCGGCGGCGAACCGGGAGCCGGCGAGGCTCCGCACCGACCGGTCCCGGCGATCCATCCCTCGGGCCACGAAGACGACCTCGTGCCCTTCCCCGAGCAGGGCCCGGCCCAGGTGGCCGCCCACGAAGCCCGTCCCGCCCGTGATCGCGACTCTCATGGATTCGTCCCCTTCCGCAGGCGGCGGAGGATCTGGGTCGGGCAGACGGCGCTCAGGAAGTCGCCCACGGCGTGCGCGACGCGCTCCGGCACGAGCCGGTAGAAGATCCGGTTCCCCTGGCGCCGCTCGGCGACGAGGTCGGCCGCCTTCAGGATCGCGAGGTGGCGCGAGATGGAGGGCGCCGACACCGGGAACCGGTCGGCGATCTCCCCCGCGGACCGCTCCCCGCGCTTCAGGATCTGGAGGATCTCCCGCCGCGTGGGGTCGGCGATCGCGCTGAAGACCCGGGCCGCCTCCTTCATATTTAACTATTTAACACACCAGCTAAATAGAGTCAAGGGGCGTTCATTTCCCGGGCGAAAGCGCCGACTATTGGAGCAGGAGAGAGCGTCGTGGGGAATCGTCCGTCCGTCCGCCGGTCCGCCGTCGTCATCGGGCTCTGCACCCTCCTCTCGCGCGTCCTCGGGATGGTGCGGGACGTCCTCTGCTCCCACTACTTCGGCGCCGGGATGCTGTGGGACGCCTTCACGATCGCCTACCGGGTCCCCAACCTCTTCCGGCGGCTCTTCGGCGAGGGGGCGCTGACGGCGGCCTTCGTCCCGTCGTTCGTCCACCTCCTCGAGAAGGACCGCCGCGACGAGGCTTTCGCCCTCCTCAACCGCCTCGTCACGATGCTCGTGATTGTCCTCGGCGTCGTGACCGCCGTCGGGATCGCCGCGACGTACGTCCTCCCGCTCTTCTGGCCCGACGACAAGATGCGGCTCGTCATGGGCCTGCTCCGGATCCTCCTCCCCTACGTCCTGCTCGTCTGCGCGGGGGCGATCCTCGGCGCGGCGCTCAACGGCCTCTTCCGGTTCTTCGCGCCCGCCTTCGCGCCGGTCGTCCTCAACGTGACCTGGATCCTGGCGCTCCCCTTCCTGGCGATGAGATACACGCAGGACACCGCGATCCGCGCCGTGGCGTGGTCCGTCATCGCGGGGGGCGTGCTCCAGCTCCTCACCATGGCCTTTCCGCTGGCGCGGGCGGGGGTCCGGTTCCGGCCCGACTGGGCGCCGCGGGACCCCGGCCTGCGCGACATCGGCCGCCAGTTCCTCCCCACCGTCTTCGGGCTGGCGCTCGTCCAGATCAACGAGCTCGTCGACAGCCTGATCGCCGAGATCTTCGTGCCGGGCGACGGCGCCGTCTCGGCCCTGTACTACGCGAACCTCCTGACCCAGTTCCCGCTCTCGCTCATCGGGACTTCCCTGGCGACCGCGGTCCTGCCGGGGCTCGCCGCGGCCGCCGCGCGCGGAGACCGGGGGGAGTTCGGCGGCCTCTTTCGACGCGCCCTCTCCGGCGCCATCTATCTCGGCCTCCCCGCCTCGGCGGGGCTTGGCCTCTTCGGCACCGACATCGTCGCCCTCATCTTCGAGCACGGGAAGTTCACCGCGGAGGCCACGGCGCGGGCGGGCTGGGCCGCGTCGCTCTTCGGGGCGGGGCTCTGGTGCTACTGCGCCAACCAGGTCCAGGTCCGGGCCTTCCACGCCCACAAGGACACGCGGACGCCGGTGCGGATCAGCGCCGCGATGGTCGCGCTGAACCTCGTCCTCAACCTCGCGCTCGTCGGGCCGATGCGCGAGGCGGGGCTCGCGCTGGCGACGTCGATCACGGGCCTCGCGACCTTCCTCGTCCTGAACGCGATCCTCCGGAAGCGCCACCCCGACCTCGAGCTCCGCTCGCTCCGGCCGGACTTTCTCAAGAGCCTGGTCGCGACGGGGGTCATGGGCGGCGCCGCGTGGGGAGTCGCTTCCTTGCTGCGCGCTCCGGGGGCCACTACACTCTGGGCGCGGGCCCTTCCCCTCGGAGCGGCCGTCGCCGTCGCGTTGGCCGTCTACTTCGGCCTCACGCGGCTGATGGGGATGCGGGACGCCATCTCCCTCTTGAGGAGGCGCCGCTGATGCGCATCGCCGAATTCCAGGAGCTCATCCGCCGCACGTACCACGAGCGCGACGCGAAGCGCGGGCTCGAGACCGACATGCTCTGGCTCATGGAAGAGGTGGGCGAGCTCGCCGAGGCGATCCGCAAGCGCGACCGGAAGGGGGCGGAGGAGGAGTTCGCCGACGTCCTGGCGTGGCTCGTGACCGCCGCGTCGATCTCGGGGATCGACCTCGAGAAGGCGGCGCTCGCGAAGTACGGGAAGGGATGTCCCCGCTGCGGGGCGATTCCGTGCGCGTGCCCCGAGCATCCCGCGCCGAAAGAGTGGCCGGGAGCTTAAAGCTCAGCTTCCCGTTTCCCGATCCCCGTCCCCCGTTTTCCGACGCTTCGAACGCCCCGCCGGAGTGCCGATCGGAGGTTGGACGTTAGACTACCCCCCATGACCGGCGCGCTTTTCCTGCTCCTCATTCTCGGCATCCCCGGCGCGGCCGCTCTAGCCGTCGCTCTCCGGATCAAGTCGAAGCGCCAGGCGCGCGATCGATTCGTCGAATCGCTCGGACCCCGCCTGACAGCGATCGGCGCGGAAGGAGTCGAGGGGGGCCGTTTCCGCTGGGGAGGACGTACGTTTCACCTGGCGGCCGACATCAATCCGCTCTTCTCGAACCAGTTCGACCTGCGGCTCTCGACGTTTTGCGACTCCGTCCTCGAATTCGAAATCCGGCGGGCGCGCAACGTCCCCGTGCCGCTGCCGGAGCCGCTCCGCGCGGATCCTCTCTTCCGGGGCTGCGCGCTCGACGCGCCTTCCCCGACCGAGCCGGCCCGCTACCTGTCGTCGGTTCGGGGACCGCTCGCCCGATCGTTTCCGGAACGTTGGGGCGCCTTCTCGAAGATGCACTGCGAGCTGGTCCTGTCGGCGAATCGTTTCGCGCCCGGGGCGTGGGACGACGCCGGCTTGCGCGGAGATCTCGAGACGCTCACGGCGCTCGCGGCGGTCCCGGCGTGGCGGGAACCGAAAGGTGGGACCTGGACGTACCGGATCGGGTTTGAGCCCCGGCAGGCCGGTTGGCACTGGAAGCCGGAGCAGAAGGCGCGGCTGCCGGAGGGCACGCGCCGCTGGTGCGTGAGCTGCTGGAGCGACAACGCCTACCTCAACCGCCCCCTCGTCCGCTTTTTCCGGACGCTCGCGGGAACGGCGACCCCGCTCTGGCTCACGCCCGCGCAGGACCTGGAATTTCTCGAGGAGGGATTCGGTCGCCGGGTGGAGTCCTCGGGCCGCCTCGTCGACCTGGATCCTCCGGACATGGTCGTGGCGGCGGACCAGTATCTCGACGGCGAGTTCTTCGCCGGTCTCCTGGCGGCCGCGCCCGATCGGCTCGACGCGATCCGGAAGCGCTTCGCCTCGGAAACCCGGTTCCGGTTTCACGACGCCGCGATCGACCTCCTCCCGGGGCTCCGCTTCTACGCGCGCCGGCTGTACGACGACGAATTCTCGTGGTTCAGCGGCGAGTACGAGATCGTCAGCGCGACGCTGGAGGAGGACGAGGTCCGGAGCGCGCTCGACGCGGCCGCGAAGGAGTTCGGCGCGGTCGTGAAGGAGATCGAGCGGCCCTTCTCCTTCAAACTGTTCCGGGACGACCGGCTCGATCTTTCGTTCTGATCACTTCTTTCCGGTGAGGTACCCGACGATCGTCCGGTGGTGGCGCGCGTAAACGAGCGAGAGCGCAACCATCACCGCCCCGAGCGTGAGGAGCGTCGCGATTTTCACCGGCATCGAGAAGGTGGCGAGGTCGAAAACCGTCACCTTGCCGACGCAGACGGCGAGAACGAGCAGGCTCGCCCAGCGGCAGACCCGGTCCTTCACCGCGAAGCCGTATCCGGCGAGGACGAATCCCAAGATCGCCCACGACCAGGTGAGCCACGTCCCGCTCATCTCCCGGGCGAGGAGGACGAACCCGGCCACGGCCATCATCCCGGCAACGACATCGCGCGCCACCGACGGCCACTTCGCCAGCACCGCCTTCGTACTCGTGACATGGATCGCCGCGAAGATCGCGAGGATCACCGCGCCCGAGTAGACGGGCCCGTTCCAGCCCACCCCCGGAACCGTCAACGGTGACGCCACGCAGTACATGACCACCGTCGCGGCCGCCCCGAGGGCGGCGGTCACGAATTCGAGGGAGCGGTCCGCGAGCCGTCCCCAGAGCGCCCAAACGCCGGTCACAAGCGCCCACGTCACCGGAGTGGCGGAGACCCCGAGCTCGAAGGCGAGGAGCGCCATCAATCCGGCGAAGAGCAGGAGTCCGAACCCGATCCGTACGCTCTCCGCGATCTCCTCCTTCGGGATCGATCGCTCCCGGGCGCAGAGCCACCCCAGCAGGACCGGGATCGTCGAGGCCAGACGGCTGGAGATCCCCCAAACCCGCCCTTCCGCGGGCAGATTGACCAGGGTGACGAAGCAGGCGGCGACCGCGAGGAAGGCCACGCCCTCGCCGATGAGCAATTCCGCCTTCAACTTGCGGCCCAGTTCCAGCCACGCCACGCCGACCAGCGCGAGGAGCGCGCCCGACATCAGGTCGGGCGGATAGTGCCAGATCGCCAGACCCAGCGCCGCCGCCCCGATATGGGAAAGCGGCCGGATGAGGCTCCCCTCGAAATCGCCGAGCGCGGTCTTCTTGTGGAGGCGCGCCAGGTACGCCGACTGCGCGTAGAGGAGCGCCGGGCCGATCAGCGCGGGCACCAAGGCCAGGTGGACGTCCCGGTCGATCATCCAGAACCGGGCGACGGTGACGATCGCCGCGATGGCGCCCATGATCCGGGCGGCCGGGTCACGCTTCCAGGCGCCCCACGCGAAGAGGGCCGAGGCCACGACGAACCATCCGACGGCGGGCCCGGCGCCCTCGAATCGATCGTGGAGTCCGTGCGCCGTGAGAAGCGCGGCGAAGGCGAGGTCGGCGATGTGGGCCGGACGCCACGTCGCGGAGCGCCCGAGCACCGCTTTCGCGGCGTACAGCGTGCCGAGGACCATCCGGAGGTCGCCCGTCCGCGGCAGGTCGAACCACCGGCGCATGAGCGCGCTCATCACGAGAAGGCCGATGAAGTTGATCGCCACGAGCGATCCGTGGATGGCGCGCTCCCCATCCGTCGTCGGCCGGTGGAAGAAGTCGGGCGTGAGCCACATCAGCCAGAGGGCGACCATGAGGACGCAGGCGGGAACGAGGTCGCCTCTCGGCGTCTGGTGGAGCCAGAAGATCTCGGCCGCGTACACCACGGCGGCGCCGACGGCGCAGAGGCGGATCCATTTCGCGCGCCACGCGAGGACGATGAGTCCCGCTCCCGAGAGGCCCATCGCCAGCCACGCCGGCGGGCCCGGCTCGGGCGAGAGGAAGAGGGTCACGAAGATGAGCAGGTACGCCAGGCCGGCGATGGTCTCGCTTTTGTACCGGAGGGCGTGCGCCAGCGCCGCGAGGGCGACGCCGACCAGGAGAAGAAACCCGAGGAGCGGCGAATTGATGATGCGCGACACTTCCACGAAGTGCGCCGCGAAGGCGGTCGAGTAGACGACGGCCCATCCGCCGCCGATCAGGCAACCGCCGAGAAGTTTCGTGCTATCCCGACGCCGGAAAAAAGCCCCTCCGGCGACCATCAGGACACCTGAGGTCCCGGCGAGCGCGATCTTTCCGGCGGCGCCCAAGTTGGCGACGGCATACCAGAGCAGGAGCGCCAACCCCAGCACGAGCGCCACAACGCCGAGTCGAGGAAGGATCCGCTCGCCGATCAGGTTTTCCAGCGGCACCGCCTCGCGCGCCGGCTTTTCTTCGTAGGGCTCGAGGGGAGCCAGGAAGGGCGGCGGCTCCGACGATATCGCGGCGGGAATCGGGGGCGGCAGGACGCGGGGGACGGGTCTTGCCGGCTCCGGAAGCGGAGGAGGAGGCGCCACGACCGCTGGAGGTGGCGGCGCCACGGGCTCCGGAGGCGGCGCCGGCGCGGCCGGCTTTCCCCCGCGTTCCAGTTCCTCGATCCGCTTGCGGAGCTCCAGTACCCTCGCACTCCGGCCGGCGTCGAAACGCTCCAGGTCCTCCACGCGGCGGCCGAGGGCCGACGCGCGGACCATGGCGATGATGCCGAGGACGAGCGGGAGGAAGAAGATCAGCAGGATGACGACGAGGATGAAGAGGCCGGCAATCGGATCCAAGGATCAGTTCTCCAGGTGGCGCGCGCCCTCGGCCTCCGGCCCGGCGGCCCCGGCTTGCAGCGCCGTCCGGACCTCGTCGTACATCTCCGCCATCTTCGGGGGAAGCGCCTCCGGCCGGATCTGCGCGAACACCCGGCGCGCCTCGGCGAGGTGGCCCGACTTGATGAGCGCGGCGGTGTAATTCCAGAGCAGGCGCGGATCGGACGGCGTCGCTTCGAACTGCTCGCGTCCGACGCGCACCGCCTCGTCGACCCGCCCCGCGCGCAGGAGTCTCACCATCCGGCCGGTGCCGTCCGACCGGATCTGGCGAAACCGACGGACCACGAGGAGGAGACCGATGAGGAAAAGCCCGATGAACCCGGCGATGTAGATGTTCAGGGCGCGGACGCCCGCCTCGCTTGCCGCCCCCGCCGCCAGGATAAAGAGCGCGACCCCGGCGACGAAAAGGAGGACCGCGGGAACTCCCCGCCGCTTCCACCAGGCCCGGAATTCATCCACGGTTCACCCACGACTTGCCCCGATCGTGAAATTCCTCTTTCCAGATCGGCGATATCTTCTTCACGCGCTCGATGAGATGGCGGCATCCCGCGTAGGCCTCGGCCCGATGGGGCGCGGAGGCTGCGACGAGGACGCTCGCCTCCTCGAGTTTCAGCATTCCCGTGCGATGGGCCATGTAGACGGCGCGCACCCCGAATTTCTTCCTTGCCTCGCGGGCGATTTCGCGGAACGTACGGAGAACCATCGCCTCGTAGGCAGAGTACCGGATTTTTCGGACCCGCCGCCCCTCATTCCGGTCGCGGACCGTCCCGAGGAAGAGGCAGATCCCGCCGCAGTCCGGCCGCGTCACCGCCCGGCGCGCGGCGTCCACCGACAGCGGCCGGCGGGTCACGAGGACCGTCACATTCGAAGGCATAAGTCCTTTGTTGGCTTCCGGCGACCGGCAACCTGCCCCCTGCTTCCCGCTGGAAGCGGCCGGCGGGGAATGGGGTTCGGGAAACGGGAAGCTCGCCTTATCCCCCGGCCACCGGGGGGATCAGCGAAACGACGTCGCCGCGGCGGAGCGGGGTTTTCGACGCCGCGTACTCCTCGTTCACGGCGATTCGCACCGATTTGGGCACCGGGAGGCGGGCCTTCACGGCCTCGAGCGCCTCCCCGGCCGTGGCCGCCTCGACCGTGAGCTGGAGGCGGCCGGCCTCTTCCGCCAGGAATCCGAACAGGCGCACCGTCACCTTCATCGCGAGCCGATGGTAGCAGAGCGCCCCTCCATGTGGTAGGTTACCCACCCCTGTAGGGCCGATTCCCGGTTCTGAATTCTCCATTCTGGATTTGCGTTCACTATGCCTTTCAAGTCTCTGGGTCTTCACGACGACCTCGTCCGCGCCGTCAAGGAGCTCGGGTTCACGCGCCCCACCCCCATCCAGGAGCAGGCCATTCCCGTCATCCTGGAGGGCCGCGACGTCGTGGGCGGCGCCCAGACCGGCACCGGCAAGACGGCCGCCTTCCTCCTCCCGATCCTCCACCGCATGCTGACCAACCCCGGGCGCGGCGGGACCCGGGCGCTCGTCCTGACTCCCACGCGCGAGCTCGCGCTCCAGATCGAGGACGATTTCCGCGACCTGGCCCGCTTCACGAGCCTCCGGGCCGACGCGGTGTACGGCGGGGTGGGATTCGCCGACCAGACCCACGCGCTCACCTCCGGCTTCGACGTGATCATCGCGACGCCCGGCCGGCTCCTCGACCACATGCAGCGCGGCCACGCGAAGTTCGGCCACCTCGAGGTGCTCGTCCTCGACGAGGCGGACCGGATGCTCGACATGGGATTCCTCCCCGACATCCGGCGGATCCTCTCGAAGCTGCCGCGGCAGAGGCAGAACCTGCTCTTCTCCGCGACGGTGCCGCCCGAGATCGCCGCGCTCGCCGACCAGACCGTGAAGGACCCGGTCACGATCCAGATCGGCCACCGCGCCGCCTCGGCGGCGGGGATCCGACACGCCGTTTATCCGGTGTCGCAGGACCGGAAGACCCCGCTGCTCCTGGAGATCCTGAATCGGAACAAGACGGGGTCGGTGCTCGTCTTCGCCCGGACCCGGCGGCGCGCGGAGCGGCTCTCCTACACGCTCCAGCACAGCGGGATCAACGTCACGCGGATCCACAGCGACCGCAGCCAGTCCGAGCGCGTGAACGCCCTCGAGGGGTTCCGCTCGGGCAAGTACCGCGTGCTCGTGGCGACGGACATCGCCGCGCGCGGGCTGGACGTCGAGAGCATCACCCACGTCATCAACTACGACATCCCGCACACCCGCGAGGAGTACGTCCACCGGAGCGGGCGCACGGCCCGCGCCGAGGCCCAGGGGGACGCCTTCACGCTCGTCGCGCCCGAGGAGGAGGTGATCCTCCGCACGATCGAGAAGGAGATGGGCCAGCCGTTGCCGCGCGTGGTCCTTCCCGACTTCGACTACGGCAAGATCGCGCCGATCCTCCAGCGTCCCGAACCGCCCCGGAAGGTCTTCGGAACGCGCACGTACGGGGGCCGACGGCGCCGGTAGGCTGACTTCGTCACAGATTTCCGATTGCGGATTTCCGGCAGATTCCAACTCGCGAACGCCCCGAGAATCCGCATTCGGCCATCTGGAATCGCCGCCGAGAGACGTCTCGCCTCACCTTGCCGGATGTTCGATGAGCGCATCCGCCACGCGCGTACGCTCCGGGCCCGGGGGAAGTTCCCGAACGCGACGGGCCAGGTGCATCCGCGCGTCGGCCTGCAGCCCCGGATTCGCGGCCAGCGCTTCCAGCACGTCGGCCTGCTCCTCTCCCGTCGGAAGCGCGTCGATCGTCACGTCGATGAGATGCACCTGTTCGTGCGTCGTCAGCGTCGGTCGGGAAGCCAACTTTGACAGTCGATTCGCCGCCTCCTCCTCGGGCTCGATTGACGCCGAGGCGACGATCTCGGGGCAGGTCGGCCCATGGGCGGTGTAGGTTCGCGCGACGCGGACTTCGCGCGGCGGATGGTAGGGACCGTCTTCCAGGACGCACCCGCCGAGCACGGCCAGGGCGGCCGCCAGGGCTGGTACTCCAAACCTCATACCGGAATTGTATCCGGGCCCGCGCGCGGTTTCAGCTCCGCAGCCACGCGCAGAACTTGCGGACGCCCTCCTCGATCGGCGTCGAGGGGGCATAGCCGAGCCGCGCCCGCGCCTTCGAGACGTCGGCGTACGTCCGTTTCACGTCCCCCGGCTGATCGGGCAGGCGCTTGATGCGCGCGCTCTTCCCGAGGTTCTGCTCGAGGAGCGCGATGAGCCCGGCGAGCTCCACCGTGCCCGACTCGCCGATGTTGTAGACCTCGAACCCGTCGTCGCGGTCGAGCGCCGCCGCCACCCCGGCGACCGCGTCGTCCACGTAGGTGTAGTCCCGGCGCGTCGTCCCGTCGCCGAAGACCGGGACCTCCTTCCCCTCGAGGATGAGGCGCGCGAACTTGTGGATCGCCATGTCGGGCCGCTGGCGGGGCCCGTAGACCGTGAAGAACCGCAGCGCCGAGACGCGCAGGCCGTGGAGGGTGTTGTAGAGGCGCAGGTAGTGCTCCCCCGCGAGTTTCGTCACGCCGTACGGCGAGACGGGCCGCGGATCGGGCTCGTCCTCGCCGAAGGGGATGCGGGCCGAGTCCCCGTACACGCTCGAGCTCGAGGCGAAGACGAACCGCTTGACGCCCCGGCGGCGGCACTCCTCGAGCAGGGTCAGCGTCCCGCCGAGGTTGACCGAGGCGTAGAGGTCGGGCTGTTCGAGCGAGGGCCGGACGCCCGCCCGCGCCGCGAGGTGGACGACGGCATCGGGCCGCTTCTCGAACGCCCGGGTCACGGCCGCGGCGTCGCGTATGTCCCCTTCGACAAGCTCCGCCCCCTTCGCCGCCGCGACGTTGGCGCGCTTGATCGCGGGGTCGTAGAAGTCGTTGAAGTCGTCGAGGATGACGACGCTCCTGCCCGAGGCGAGCAGTCGCTGGACCAGGTGCGAGCCGATGAAACCGGCGCCGCCCGTGACCAGAATTCTCATGGGTAAGCTCTCGCCCGACAGCCATCAGCCGCCAGCGTCAGATGCAATCCGCCATCTGCCGACAGCGTCGGAAGCAATAGACCTTCAGTAGCTGTCGGGTGACCGCTGTCGGCTGGGGGTTCCGCCCTCACCGCGTCGTCAGTCTACCTTGGAAGATCGAGAGGAAGGCCACGTAGAGGAATCCGACCATGAAGAGGGCCTGGAAGGGGATCGCGAAGTACATGCCCTTCGAGATCGAGAAGGCGATGATCCAGGCGAACCAGAGCCCGAGGAAAAGCTCCAGGGCCGGCACGAGCAGGCGCATCGTGACCTTGTACTTCTTGCCCGAGAAAGTCTGCTTCCGGTCGGCGATCGCGTACTTCGGCGTGCGGACGAACTCGCCGCCTCCGCGGCTGAAGAGCCCCTCGAGCACCGCCCGCGTGTTCGAGACGCACATGCCGATCCCGAGCGACAGGAGCATCGGGACGTACAGCGCCGTCTTGAGGCTCCCCCTCAGGCCGTGGATCTCCCGCTGCGAGCAGATGTAGAAGAAGCAGACGGAGATCGTCGCCAGGGTGAAGACCCCCAGGTCGAGCCAGACCGACTTCTCCACGTGCATCTGCGACCGGAAGTACGCCACCGGGAACATGAGGAGCGACAGGATGAGCATCATCAGGTAGGCCGTGTTTCCCGTGAGGTGGACGAAGGCCTCCGCCTTCACCGCCAGGGGGATGTCGGCCCTGAGCACCTTCCAGAGGAGCTTCCGGCTCGTCTGCATCGAGCCCTTGACCCACCGGTGCTGCTGGCTCTTGAAGCCGTTCATCTCCACTGGCAGCTCCGCGGGAGTCTCGATCTCCGGGAGGAAGACGAACTTCCAGCGCGCGAGCTGGGACCGGAAACTGAGGTCGAGGTCCTCGGTGAGCGTGTCGTGCTGCCAGCCGCCGGCCGTCTCGATCGCCTCGCGCCGCCAGATCCCGGCCGTGCCGCTGAAGTTGAAGAAGCGCCCCGAGCGGTTCCGGGCGCAGTGCTCCATGATGAAGTGGCCGTCGAGGAGGATCGACTGGACCTCGGTCAGCATCGAGTAGTCCCGGTTCAGGTGGCCCCAGCGGGTCTGGACCATCCCGATGCGGTCGTCGGTGAAGAAGTCGACCGTCCGGGCCAGGAAATCGGGCGTCGGAAGGAAGTCGGCGTCGAAGACCGCCACGAAGCGGCCCTTCATGAGTTTCATGCCGTTGTCGAGGGCGCCCGCCTTGTAGCCGGTCCGGTCCGCCCGGTGGATGTGGACGATATCGACGCCCTTCGCCGACCATTCCTCGACCTTGCGGCGGCAGATCTCGCGCGTCTCGTCGGTGGAATCGTCCAGGACCTGGATCTCGAGCCTGTCCTTCGGGTAGTCGATGCGGCAGGTGGCGTCGATCAGCCGCTCGACGACGTACAGCTCGTTGAAGATCGGGAGCTGGACGGTGACGGGGGGCCGGTCGGGGAAGGCGGATTTCGGCTTGGGGACCTTCTTCTTGTGCCGGTAATAGAGGAAGACCATGAGGTACCGGTGGAAGCCGTAGCCGCAGAGAATCAGCAGGATCGCGAAGTACGCGATCAGGCAGACCTTGCCCAGCCAGGGACCCTCAAGTCCCACCGGTAAGCCGACAAATGGGTACTTCACGGTCTCCTGCCGTCTGCAAAAACGAAATGAAGGGGCATTAATAGGACCCCCCCGACATCCGGTCAAGTACTATGACGAACGAGGGTCGGGAACATCACAGTTTTTCGATGAATGAACCCGGCGGCCCGCCGGGAGCTACCCGAATCGCGCGCAGGTGACGACGTTGCGGAGGAAAAGCGCGACCGCGACGGGTCCGACGCCGCCCGGCACGGGCGTGATCGCCGAGGCGATCTCTTTCGCCGCGTCGAAATCGACGTCCCCCGCCAGCCGCCCGTCGGCAAGCCGGTTGATCCCGATGTCGATCACGATCGCGCCCGGCTTGAGCATGTCGCCGCGCACCGTGCCCGCGCGGCCCGCCGCGGCGATCACGATGTCGGCCCGGCGGACGTGATCCGCGAGGTCGCGCGTCGCGCTGTGGCAGACGGTCACCGTCGGCGCCTTCGGGCCCCAGTTCAGGAGGAGGAGCGCCGCGGGTTTCCCCACCATTGCGCTCCGGCCGATCACCACGGCGTCGAGTCCCCGGCAATCGGGCTTGTGGGCCTTCAGGATTTCGACGGCCCCTTCCGCCGCCACGGGGCGCGGTCCCGGGACGCCGAGCTCGAGCCGCCCGAGATTCTCCGGATGGGTCGCCTCCACGTCCTTCGACGGCGGCACCGTCTGGAGCAGCCGTTCCTCGTTGAAGCCGGTCGGGAGCGGCTGGTGGATCGTGATCCCGGTGACGGCGGGATTGGCGGCGAGCTGCCTGACGGTCAGCAGGACTTCGTTCTCGTCCTGGTCCCCGATGAGATGGAGGTCGTAGGGGATGCCGGCCTTCTCGCACGCGGCGCGCTGGCGCTTCATGTATGCCCGGACCGGCGCGCTCTTCTCGTTGTGGATCGCCGCGACCCGCGGCTTCACTTTCAACGATTCAATGGCCGCGATCGCTTCGGCCGTGACCGCTTGCGCGATCGGATCGCCCGAGAGAATCTTGGCCGTCATCGACCCGCGAGCCCGACGACGTTTCCGTGCTCGTCGATGTCCATGAGCTCGCCCGCGGGGCTCGCGGAGAGCCCGGGCATCGTCATGATCTTGCCGCAGAGCGGGTAGAGGAACCCCGCGCCGGCCGACGAGCGGATGTCCTCGATCGGCAGGCGCCACCCGCGCGGGCGGCCCTTCAAGGTGGGGTCGTGCGAGATCGAGAGGTGCGACTTGGCGATGCAGATCGGCAGCTTGTCGAGCCCCCACGACGAGAAGAGCGCGATCTTCTCCTCCGCCGTCGGCGAATAGTCGACGCCGTCCGCGCCGTAGACGTTCTTCGCGAGCGCCTCGATCTTCCCCTTGATGGGCAGGTTGAGGTCGTAGAAGTACTTGAGCGGGTGGCGCTTCTCGGCCGCGCGCGAGACCGCCTCGGCCAGCGCCATTGTCCCCTCGCCCCCCTTCGCGAAGGCCTCGCTCACTTCGCATCCCTCGGCTCCCGACTTCTTCGCGATGGCGCGGATCTCGTCGATCTCCTTCGGCGTGTCGGCGGGGAAGTGGTTGATCGCGACGACCGCGGGAAGCCCGGCGTTGTGGACGATCTCGATCATCTTCTCGAGGTTCTCGGCGCCCGCGCGGACCGCCGCGAGGTCCTCGTTGAAGAGTTTCTCCGGGAGCGGCTTCCCCGGGACGATCTTGAACTTGCCCGAATGGGCCTTGAGGCCGCGCACCGTCGCGACGATCACCGCGCACGAGGGCTGGAGGTGCTCGACGCGGCACTTGATGTCGACGAACTTCTCGAAGCCGAGGTCGGCGCCGAACCCGGACTCGGTGACCACGAAGTCCGCGAACCGGAGCGCGATGAGGTCGGCGAGGAGCGAGCTGTTGCCGTGGGCGATGTTCCCGAAGGGCCCCGTGTGAATGAACGCGGGCGTGTTCTCGATCGTCTGGAGCAGGTTGGGCATGAGCGCCTTCCGGACCAGGAGGCCCATCGCGCCCGCGACCTTGAGATCGTCGGCCGTGACGGGCCGGCCATCCTTCGTGCGGGCCATGATCATGCGGCCGAGCCGTACCCGCATGTCGCGGTAGTCCTTCGCGAGGGCGAGGATCGCCATGATCTCGCTGGCGACGGCGATGTCGAACCCGTCGGGCCGCTCCACCCCCTCGCCCTCCCGGCCGACGGTGATTTTCCGGAGCGACCGGTCGTTCATGTCCATCACGCGGCGCCAGAAGATGCCGGCGGGGTCGATGCCCAGCTTGTTCCCGTGGAAGAGGTGGTTGTCGAGGAAGGCGCTGCCGAGATTGTGGGCCGCCTGGACGGCGTGGATGTCCCCCGTCAGGTGGAGGTTGATGTCCTCCATGGGAAGGACCTGCGAGCGGCCGCCCCCCGCCGCGCCCCCCTTGACGCCGAAGACGGGGCCGAGCGAGGGCTGGCGCGTGGTGCTGACGGTCTTCTTCCCGATCCGGTTGAGCCCCATGGCGAGGCCGATCGTGGTGACGGTCTTCCCCTCGCCGAGCGGGGTCGGCGTGATGGCCGTGACGACGACGAGCTTGCCGAGGGGGCGCGACTTGATCGCCTCGAGGATGTCGAGCCGGATCTTGGCCTGGTAGCGGCCGAAGGGCTCGACGAACTCCTCGGGCAGTCCGAGGTTGGAGGCGATCGTGCCGATGGGGAGCATCTTGGCGGTGCGGGCGATCTCGTAGTCGGCTGCGAGGCTTGACATAGGGCGAGATTCTGCCACACGGGGGGCGCGACGCGGAGAAAAAACAGGGATTTTCGGTCACAAGTCAGGGACGGCTCCGGTCCCATACTCGATGACGCGTATTGAATTGAGTTCCATCACCTGCAGACCTTGCGGGACCGCCTTAAAGCCGGATCGGTTTCCCGGCAGGTGTCCGACCTGCGGGAGGGACCGGTTTGATGTTCGGGTGCGAAGGTCATTCCGAGGTTTTGATTGGCGAGGGAGCGCGGGCGCCCTGGGATTCGTGCTGGAATTAGCGGCCTTGCCCTTCCCCTTCATTCTCGCCGATTGGGCGGCCGGCGATGCCTATCCGCTCTACGTCTCGAGATCGGAGGATGATCTTGGCGATCTTCCCTGGGAAGAGGTATCGAAATTCCTCGCGCTTCCGAACTCGGGCCGCCACGACTTGTTCGTCCAGTGGAAGCGCCGCCAAGCCGAGGCATCACGGCCAGTGGATCATCAACGCTGTGGTCGATGCGGCTTGGGATTCACCCCGTATCCGAATGCGTGGCACCGGAAGGGGTTTTGCTCGAGGAAGTGTTTCGAGGTCTCGAAGATCCCAGCTAGTACTTCTTCATGATCTTTTCAATTTCGTCGATCTCTCGCGGCGCGCCGGCCGACATCCGCTCGAAGCCGTCCGCCGTGACGATGTAGATGTCCTCGATCCGGATGCCGTACCCGTCGTCCTTGTTGTAGTAGCCGGGTTCGATCGTGATGATAACCCCGGGCTCGAAGGGGCGGTCATAGAGGCCGCTGTCGTGGACCGCGAGCCCCACGTAGTGACTCAGCCCGTGTCGCACGCTTCGATCCTTGGAATGGGAGTAGGCCCAGTCGGTCATTTCGCGTTCCTTGAAGACCGCCGCCGCCGCCGCGTGCAGCTGGCGGAATGTCGCGCCCGGCTTGAGCAGCACCTCGGCCGCCTTCTGGGCGTCGAGCACACATTGATAGGCCTTCCGGTGCGCCTCGGAGAATTTTCCATCCGTGGGCAACGTCCGCGTAATGTCCGACACGTAGCCCCGGTAGGCCGCACCGATGTCGACCACGACGAGCGTCCCCTTCGGAATCTCGGCCGTGTTTTCGCAGTAATGCAGGATAGTGCCATTCTTGCCGCTGCCCACGATCGACGCGAAGCCCAGCCCGTCGCATCCCTCGGCCTTGAACTTGTTCTCGATGAGGGTCTGGAGCTCCTTCTCATTCATCCCCGGCTTGCAAGCTCTCATGGCCTCGAGGTGCGCCTTGTTCGTGGCGTCGGAGGCTTTCCGCATCATGTCGAGCTCGGGCCCGCTCTTCATCATCCGGCCGAGGGTGAGGGCCTCGGCGATCTTGCCTCCCCCGGATAGGATCTTGGCGTCCGTCTCCTCGGCCGCCGCCTGGGCGGTCTGCTTTGTGGCTTGACGCAGCCGGGTATAAGCCTTCTTCGCCTTGGGGAGCTCCTCCTTGAGGAACTTCTCGAAGTCCTTCGACGGACGGACATCCTTGATCCCCGAGACCGACCGCGCTTCCTCGGCCTTGTCCCCCGCGAAAAGGACTGCCGTCCCGTCGGCTCGAAGAGCGAGGACATCACCTTCACGGTGGTAGCCGACGAGGTAGAAGAAGTCGTACACCGGGGTGTTGGCGTCGATGTTGTCAATCCCCGGCAGGAGCGGGTCGGCCTCCATGAGCATGAGTCCGCCCTCGAACACCTTTCGCAGGGTCGCACGCCGGGTACCGTATTCCTCGACCGGGATGACCGGCGCGGTGGATTTGGTCTCCTGCGCCAGGGCCGATCCGCCGAGGAGGAGCAGGACGAGCCAGCGCGCCGCGAATCGCATCATGGGGGCCTCCACAAGGGTTACCTAAGATACGCCCGTCCCGGCGATCCGGGGCTATTTATTATTCGAAGTCCCGTGCCCCGGAACCCCTTCCATCGTCGTATGAATGTAAAGGAAAGACCGGGGCGATTTTCCTCGCACCCGGACTCCCCCTTGCGTACTAATCGGAAGACTTTCCCTCTTTTCGGAACCGCGGAGGCCTGACATGAAGCTCCTGATGGCGCTCCTCGCCGCGGCGCTCGCCGGCGTCGCCGTCCCCCACTCCGCCCCGGCCCAGGACCCGCCCCCGCAGGACGGGGACCCTTCCGAGAAGAAGAAGCAGATCCGCGAGGACGAGGCCTCCTCGATCCTCGAAAAGGCCAAGGCGTTCTACAAGGACGGAAAATTCCAGGAGGCCCAGGACGGCTTCCGCCTTCTGCGTCACCGGTACCTCCAGACGCGCGCCTACCTCGACAACAGCGAAGAGATCGAGACGATGATCAACGATTGCGGCTACAAGGTGGCCGCGGCGGGTCTCGGCACCATCAAGATCAACAAGAAGATGCCCCACGTCGACACGCTCCTCGGGTTCCAGTTCTACGCCCCCGAGGGATGGCGCGGCATCCCGAACTGGCAGAAGATCTTCGGCGAGGCCGACACGAGCGAGGCGGACTGGCGCGGTCGCAGCTTCCGCGTCACGCGCTACACCTCCCGCTGGATGGAGAGCCTCCATTTCATGGCGTACAAGACGTACGCGCCCAACGACATCAACGAGGTCATCGAGGGGGAGGAGAAGACCTGGACCCAGTACCCCTTCGAGGGCATGAAGGAGGTCGCCTCCGAGGATTTCCCCACCCCGTTCCACAAGAACGTCAAGCGGATCCAGAAGAAGGACGAGGAGGGGAACCGCATGGTCCTCTACGCCTTCCTGGAGAACCGGAAGGGGTTCGGCCTCGTCGGCTTCTGGAGGAATTCCGAGGACGAGTTCCTCCGGTTCCGGCGGAAAGGCAGCAAGTCCACGAGCCGGGGCGCCACGGACGATGAGTGGTCGGCGGCCCTGAAGCTCTTCGACCAGGTGGCGAAGACCTTCGTGATCATGGACCAGCCGACGCTCTCGAGCATGCGCGGCGCGGCGAAATCGTGGGGCATCTCGCCCGACGGGTGGTGCGTCCGCTGCGTCGACTGGGGCGTCCTCATCTCGCCCACCGGCCAGTACCTCATCGAGTACTCGACGCGGAAGGAGTTCGCCGAGAAGCTCGCGAAGGAGGTCGACCAGATCTTCCGCCTCTACAAGGTGACCATCCCGACGGGAAAGAATCCCCCCCGATGCCGGATCAAGCTCTTCGACGAGGAGGAGGACTTCCAGTACTACGGCCAGGCGTACGGCGCCGCGGCCTACTGGAGCCCGGCGCAGGAGGAGATCGTCGCCTACCGGTTCGAGGGGCGCGAGGTGACGCTCGACTCGAAGGAGACGATGACGATCGCGGAGGAGCGGACGCCGGAGCAGACGACGTTCAGCATCCTCTACCACGAGTGCTTCCACCAGTACATGTACTACCTCATGGGCCGGGACCGGGGCGTGTACGTGCCGAGCTGGCTCAACGAGGGGATGGGCGACTACTTCTTCGGCGGCCGCTGGGAGAAGGGCAAGTTCGCCATCGGCCCGAACGAGTGGCGGATGGCGACCATCGTGGCGGCGGTCAAGACGGGCAAGCACGTCCCGCTCGAGCGGATCATCCGGTTCTCGCAGTCGGACTACTACTCGAACGCGGGCCTCTGCTACGCGGAGGGATGGGCGATCAACTACTTCTTCATGAGCCCCGATGGAAAGAAGAAGGGCTACGACAAGATCGCCCCCGCCATGTACACGAACCTGATGAAGGCCGGCGACTGGAAGCGGTCGACGGACAACGCCTTCGGCGCGGTCGACCTCAAGAGGATGGAGGAGGAGTGGAAGGCCTTCGTCCTCGGCCTCGAGAAGCTCGTCCCCAAGGACCAGATGGAGCGCGCGATGCGCATGTTTGGGAGCGAAAAGAAAGAGGATCCGGGTAAGAAAGAAGGGGAGTGAGCTTCAAGCTTCGAGCTCCGAGCTGCGAGCTTGAAGAGCGACGATTCTCAGGATCCCGAGAGCCGCCGAATCAGCGACCACAGCATCTTGCGGATCTCGTGACAGGCGGAATTCAGCCGCTCAAACGCCGACGCGGGCAGTTGACCGAGATCCCTGGCCAGAATGAACTGGCACTCCATCTCGCACGCCGATCCCAAGGCCATGAACGCAAATCTGCGAAACTCCATATCTCCGGACCTCGCGGTGCCCTCGGCCAGGTTCGATTCCACCGAAACGGCGGCCTTTCTCAGTTGGGCTACGAGGCCATATTTTTCCTCCGCGGGAAACGCGAGTGTAGTGCGATAGACTTCCAAGGTCAGGGCGTGGCTTTTCTGCCATACCTTGAGATTCTTGAAGTCCTGCATCGAACCTCCAGCTCTCATCGGTGTGCCTAGTTATATCTGGAAGCCGCTCGAATCTTGATATTGCGCTGGTATTCCTCCGGCAGTTTCCGGTTTGTGGCTTTCGGCGGGTGGCTTGCAGCTGCTCGGAGCTTGGAGCTCGAAGCTCGAAGCTAACCTAGTATTTCCGTTCCTTCCACTTCAAGAACGCTTCGATGAAGGGGTCGATCTCTCCATCGAGGACGGCCTGGACATTGCCGGTCTCGGCGCCCGTGCGGTGGTCCTTCACGAGGGTGTAGGGCTGCAGGGTGTAGCTGCGGATCTGCGAGCCGAACGCGATCTCGCCCTTCTCGCCGTAGAGCTTCGCCAGCTCGCCCTCGCGCTTCGACTCCTCCACCCGCCTGATCTTGGCCGCCAGCGCCCGCATCGCGACTTTCCGGTTGAGCACCTGCGAGCGCTCGTTCTGGCATTGCACGATGATCCCCGTCGGCACGTGGGTGATCCGCACCGCGCTCTGGGTCTTGTTCACGTGCTGGCCGCCGGGGCCGCCCGCGCTGTACGTGTCGATCCGCAGGTCCTTCTCGTCGATGTCGATCTCGATGTCCTCGTACTCGGGCACGACGTCCACGCTCGCGAAGCTCGTGTGGCGGCGGTGGTTCGCGTCGAAGGGCGAGATCCG
>Ga0075433_10000700_pt1 | contig 22873 bp, 14 predicted proteins | sample RhiMethybrSRZTD2_FD_75299 | JGI IMG/M metagenome (GOLD analysis project Ga0075433, IMG submission 75299) | Populus rhizosphere microbial communities from Tennessee, USA - Rhizosphere MetaG P. TD hybrid SRZTD2 | ecosystem: Host-associated > Plants > Roots > Rhizosphere > Soil | place: USA... | reverse complement strand
ACCGGCCCGTGGGTGTCGCCGATTCACGTCGAGGATTGCGCGCGCGGGCTGGTGCATCTTGCCGAGCGCGGCGAGGTCGGCGGCCGGTATTTCATCGTCAACAGCGATCCAATCCGACTGCATGACTTCGCGACGACGTTCGCCCGCCTTGCCGATCGCACGCTGCGCCGTTGGTCTTTTCCGGAAGCTACAGCACGGATCCTCGCCGGAGAGATCCTGGCCGACCAGATCCTCGCCGATGCAGTGTTCTCGAACATCCGTCTGCGCGGCATCGGCTTCCGCTTCAACTACCCGACGCTGGAACGCGGACTTCAGCAAGTCCTTGGAGCGCTCGATGAATACTGCAAGTGAGTGCAATTCGACGCCACCCTCGATCGGCAGCAACAGTTTCGATGAGGTCGTTCTCCCCCATCTTGATGCCGCCTACCGCCTGGCGCGCTGGATCACGCGGAACGATCACGATGCCGAGGATGCGGTGCAGGAGGCTGCGTTGCGCGCGCTGCGATATTTCGGGACGTTCTCTGGCGGAAACGCGCGCGCCTGGTTCCTGCGAATCGTGCGCAACACCTGTTGCGGCTGGCAGATCGCCGGCCCCTCGTCCACCGACTCGTTCGATGAAGAGCGGCACAGCCGCATGCAGCGGGCATTGGATCCCGAGATGCTGCTGCTGCAAACTGACGACATCACATTGATCGAGCAGACGATGCGGAGTGTGCCCGATCGGTTTCGCGAACTGCTCGTGCTCCGCGAGCTCGAAGGACTCTCCTATCGGGAGATTGCCGGCGTCACGGGCATTCCAATGGGTACCGTCATGTCGAGACTGTCCCGTGCGCGGCAGGCGTTCCGCGATGCGTTGAAAGCCCGACTCAGGAAGGCCCGGCCTCAGGGGTGCAGCCAACTCACCTTTTGACCGATAGAAAGAGCGCACACTGTCTCGCCACTGCTTAGGAGTGCATGAAGATCCTCTACATCGGCAACGAACGGAGGGACGCACAGGCTGTCGCCGCGGGTTTACGCGGCGTCGATCACAGTGTCAACGTGTCCTGGGCGCCTCGCGTCGAGCACGCCGTCCGGTGGCTGCGCGACAACCAGGACCTTCAGGCCGTCATCGTCGAAGCACAGACCAGCCCTGAGAGCTGGCCATCGATCCTGGAGCCGGTGCTGAGCGGTTCGCAACGGCCTGCAGTCGTGGTGATCGTGCCGGAAGGTCCCGGCCCGGTATTCGACTCGCTTCACCCCGTGGCTGACGACTACATCGTCAGAAACGACTCGCTGCCGCGCGATCTGCTTGCGGTCGTGACGCGCGCAGTCGCGCGTACGCACGAGCGCGCGCAATCGGCGCCTGCCAGCTCACAGGGGGAGGCGAGGCTCGTAGCCCAGGAGGGCACGAGCCTTGCACTCCTCAATCTCGAACGGACTGCGCGCGCCGATCTCGAGCAGAGACTCGCCGCCGCCACCACTTCCCTCCACGAGGCGGAACGCCGGCATCAAGCCACTATCGACGCTGCCGAACAACGGCTCGCCGAGCGCCAGGCCCAGTACGAGATTGGCATGGCGAAAGCCACGGCGAACTGGGGGATGGTCGACGAGCAGCTTCGCGTGGCCGCGATCGAAGTGGAGCGTGCCCGGCAACAACAGGCCGCTGCCGCGGCCGCCGTCGATCGGCTCTCGCAGCGGGAAACCGAGCTCAGGTCGCAGTTGGCCGGCGCCGCCGCGACGCAAAGCGTGTTGGAGCGCAAGCTCGCTGATTCAGAAACTGCGGTCGAAGCCGCGCAGTCACGCAACGAACGCGAACGGCTTGCCGCCGCCGAGGAATTGGCCGAACAGCGGCGGGAGTTCCAGGTACTTTTCGAGCAGGAACACGAGAGACGTTGCGGCATCCAGAACTCCCTGGCACAAGCGGTTACGGCCCTGGAGAACGCAGAGAAACAACACGTCGAAGCAATCGCGAACGCAGAGAAGCTGCACGCCGAAGTGATCGCCAACGCAGAGCAGCAACACGCCGAGGCGATCGCAAACGCGGAGATGCAGGCTCGCCAGTTGGAAGCCAACCTGCGCCTGACGCGGCTGGAGGTTGAGTCCAAGGTCGCCGATATCGAGCGCCTCACGGAGCGCGAGAACGATCTGTCACAGGCACTCGCCGAGCTCACCGGGCGTCGCACCGACCTGGAACGCCGCCTGGCCGCCACAGAGGCAGCGTTCGACGATGCGACGACGCGTGCCATGCGCGATCGCCTTGCAGCCAGCAAGAAAGCGGCTGACCGCGAAGCCGAGCTCGATGGACAGCTTCACCAGGAGCGCGCGGCCCGTACGTCGCTGGAACAAGCCGTCGCCGATGCGGAGGTGGCGCAGCGCGCGACACAGCAACGCCATGACGCGGCTTTGGCCCAGGCGGCCATCGAGCTGGCCGAGCGCCGGGCCCACTTCGAACAAGAGCTTTCCTACGCGACGTCCGATCGCAACGACCTTGCGCAGAAGCTGACCGAAGCCGATAGCACGATCGCACAGCTTCAACGAGACCGCGAGACACTCACCGCAGTCCTCGAACAGCTCACGGCACTCGAGGGAGAGCTCAATACACGGCTCGTCGAGGTCCAGGCTGCTCGCGATGGCCTCGAGCGCCAATTGGCAGATGCGACTCGTGCGATCGAGCAACACGTCGCGCGCCAAAGCGAACTCGATGGACAACTTCTACACGAGCGAGAGGCGCGCGCCGCCCTGGAGCTGGCGGTCGGGAACGCGGAAGTCGCGCGACGCGAGGCGCAACAGCGCCACGATGACGCGCTGACGGTGGCCAGGGACGAACTCGCCAAACGACAAGCGCATTTCGACGCTGAGTTATCAGCGTCGACGACCGAACGCGACCGGCTCGGACAAAGATTGGGCGAGACCGAGACCGCTCTCGACGACCTCCGTCGTGAGTATCAGTCGAGCACTGCCGATGTCGAGCGGTTGACGCAACGCGAAGCCGAGCTGACTGCAATCCAGGCCGGCCTCGAGGCTGCGCGCGACTCACTCGATCTTCAACTGGCCCAGGCTACCAGCACGATCGCAAACGCGAACGCCGCGCTGCGCGACGCCGAAGAGCGGTACGACGCCGAACGATCGACGGCGGCTGCCGAGCTCGCGGAACATCGGGCCGAATCCGATCGCGCGATATCGCAGCTCACGGCGACTCGCGACCACCTTGCCCAGCGATTGACAGAAACCGAGAGCGCTGCCGAAGAGCTTCGGGGCGATCTCCAGGCGGCGACGAGCCGCATCGAGAACCTCGCGCAGCGCGAAGCCGATCTCAGCTCTCAGCTGGCCAACGTTCAAGCCGCCCGCGACACCCTCGACCATCAACTGGCAGAAGCCAGGAACACGATGGCGAGCACGGAAGCCGCTCTGCGCGACGCCACACAGCAGCACCAGGCCGAACTGTCGACCGCGGCTGCGGAGCTCGCCGAACATCGAGCCGAATCAGATCGCGCGTTGTCGCAGCTCACCGCCGATCGCGATCACCTCACCGAGCGACTGAGTGATACCGCACAGCGATTGAGCGAAGCCGAGCGCACGCTCGAGCAGCTTGGGCGCGATCACGACGCCGCAAATTCCAGCATTCAGAGTCTGACGCAACGCGAAGCCGAGCTGAGCTCGCAACTCACCCAGCTCGACGCCACGCGCGCGACACTCACCACGGAGTTGGCGGATGCGCGCGCAGCGGCGCTCGACACCGAGCGTTCCCTGCAGGCGGAGGCTGACGCCCTCCGCACCCGAGGACTCGAACAAGCGGCGCAGTTCGAAGTCGTCCTCGCCCAGGAACAGCTCGAGCAGGAGAGTCGCCTCGCCGATATGCAGGAATGCGCGCGCAAGCTTGGAGTCGAGCGCGACGGCCTGCAACAGTCGCTCACGATCGCTCAGGGACAAGCGCAGCAGCTTCAGCAAACGCTGGGAGCAACGGCCAGCCGGCTCGAAGCGGCGACCCACCGCGCCGAGACACTGCAGAAAGAAGCCGACCAACTGCCGCGGCTGCGCGCGCAACTCGACGAGATTCGATTGGAGAACAATCGCTTGTTCGAGCATGCGGGGCTGGCGATGTTCCGGTGCACACCGCAAGGCACGCTGATCCACGCCAATCGAGCGTGCACGACCCTGGTCGGCCGGCGGGTGCTCGAGCAGCCGGCGGCGAACTTCGCTTCCGTTGTCTTCGAAGCTCCAGATGCGCTGTTGTGGCTGATCGAGCGCTGCCTGAGCACGCGCGCCAAGGAATCGATCGAGACGGCGTGGCGGCGGAACGATGGCGGCCGCCTGCACGTTCGCCTGCTGGCGCGGCTGTTGCCCTCCGACACGATCGAGGTCGTCGTCGAAGATCTGACGCGTCTGCGTGTCCTCGAGGAGCGGCTCGATCAGGCGCACCGGATGGAAGCCGTCGGCCGGTTCGCTTCGGAGGTGGCCGTGACCTGCGGCACCCTCCTGAACGACATTCACCAGAACGGCCGGCAGTGGCTCACGGCTGGCGAGCGCGTTGATATCCGGCAACAGGGTGAACTGCTCATCGACGAAGTCAGGCGCGCAGCCGGTCTCCTGCACCAACTGGCGACGTTTGGCGAGGAACAGGCGCGCACGCCGAAGCTCGTCGACCTGAACACGCTGATACGCGATCTCGAACCGGTTCTGAAACGTCTCGCCGGTGACCATGTCGAGGTCCAGATCGGCCACTCGTCGTCGCCACTGAACGTCGAGGCTCAGATTGAACGGGTCGAGAGGCTGCTCGTGAATCTCGCCAGCTACGGACGCGAACGCATGCCGTCCGGCGGCCGCTTGCGAGTCGATGTGGGGACCGAAGTCGTGGATCGACACTTCGCCGCCAGGCACCGCCACGTGCGCCTGGGTCTCCACGCGCTCATCACGGTTACCGGGACCAGAGCCCCGGCCCGCACCGACAAAGCTCCGCATCTTCGCGACGAGAGTTCGGCCCGCTCACAGGGACGAACAGCAGCACGGCCAGGTGTCGACGTCGGGACGCTTCAGCGCCTGGTGACTGAATGCGGCGGCCATCTCTGGATGAAGATCGAACCTGATGGAGACATCGTCGCGAAGATACGTCTCCCGCTCTCGACCTCGCACGATCAGACGCTTGCCCGCCGTGGTGCCGAGGCACGCGTGACTCGATTGCCAGGACTGCGCGCAGTTCGGTGACCTGCATTTCCCCGATGCTCGTACCGGGGAACATTTGGACAATCCCGCAGTCCCTGTGAATTAATCCGCTGAAGACGCCGGTCGGTAGCCACGCTCCTACCGAAATCGCGCCGAGCGAGGGTCGCTCCAGTCGGCAGGATTCGTGCGTTCAACGATGCCTGAAAGGGCACGTCGTCATGACTTCCAAGCGAGTCAACGTCCATGGGTATGTGGGCCGCGGATTCGATGCAGTGCGCTCTGCGTTTGTCGAAAATTTCGTTCGCCGCGGCGAGCTCGGCGGCGCCTGCTGTGTCTACCGCAACGAACAGAAGCTGGTTGATCTGTGGGGCGGGGTGCGAAACAAACGCACCGGTGAGCCTTGGGAACAGGACACCATGGTCCTCGTGTACTCGGCGACCAAGGGTCTGGCCGCGATGACATTGGCACTGGCCCATTCTCGAGGGTGGCTCGACTATGAGCAGCCGGTGTGCGCCTATTGGCCGGAATTCGCGCAGAACGGAAAATCCGCGATCACCGTTCGACAGCTGCTGGCGCACCAGGCTGGGCTGTTCGCGTTCGACGAGCCGGTCGATCGGAGTGTCGTGGCCGATCTCGATCGCCTGGCGGCCGTACTCGCGAGACAGAAACCCGCATGGGAGCCGGGAACGCGGCAGGCCTATCACGCGATCAGCCTTGGTTTCTATCAGGGCGAGCTCCTGCGCCGCGTCGATCCGCGGCATCGCAGTCTCGGCCAGTTCTTTGAGGATGAAATCGCGTCGCCGCTCGGCCTCGACTTCTACATCCGGCTGCCGGAATCGATTTCCGACTCCAAGCTCGCCACGCTCGCTCCGCCAGGGCGCCTGCAGATGCTCGTTGGGTTCCCGATTCGATTGACGCTCGACTCGATGAATCCTCGATCGAATATCTACCGCGCTCTCGTCACGAACCCAGGATCGGGGCTGCCTCTCGATGACGCGCGTGTGTACGCGCGCAATCTCGAAGTACCCTCCGGTGGCGGCGTCGGCTCCGCGCGCGCGATCGCGCGCGCCTACAGCGTGTTCGCCACGGGAGGCCGGGAGCTGGGACTACGCCGCGAGACCCTGGACTTGCTGGCCGCGCCCGCGATCCCGCCGACCCACGGCTTCCACGACGAGTGTCTGAAAGGCGAACCGCAGTTCTCACTTGGCTTCATGAAGCCAAGCGCCACCTGGCCGTTCGGACACCCGTCTTCGTTCGGATCGCCCGGAGCCGGTGGCTCGCTTGGTTTTGCCGATCCCGAAGCCGGCATCGGATACGCCTACGTCACGAGCCAGATGGGCACGTCACTCACAGGTGATCGACGCGATATCGCGCTGAGGGACGCCCTCTACGCCGAGGACATGGTCGCGGCGTAAAAGCCACGTCGCGCTTAAGGCGCCAGTGGCTCGCGGTGGTCGCGAACGCGCCACAACGCGTTTGTTTCAGTCGTGAGCGCGGCCGCGTCCTGACGCAAGGGTACGCGCGCCCGAATCGTCGTTCCACTACCGAGCCGCGCGTCGATCGCACACTCGCCGTTGACGAGGCTGAGCCTTTCCCGCATGCCGACCAGCCCGAGACGGTGGTCTGTCGGCATCGCCTCGGGATCGAAACCGGCCCCCGTGTCCGCGACCTCGAGCTCGATCTCGCCGGGGCTGCCGCGCAACGCGACCGTCACGCTCCGAGCTCCTGAGTGTTTCACCGCGTTGCGGACCGCCTCCTGCATCACGCGGAACATTGTCAGCGCGATGTCGTTCCTCACGTCGGTCGGCATCCCTTCGTCGTCCAGGTGGAACACCATGTCGTGCTGCGCGGATATTTCGTTACAGAAGATCCTCGTTGCGGCCGGCAGTCCGAGCCGCGCAAGGTTCGACGAATGCAGCTGGTCTGAAACGGCAAACATTTCCGTCGCCACCGCACCGAACCGGCCACTCAGTTCTTCGACACGGCTGCGCATCTTGCCGTCATCGATACCAATCGTCGACTGACCCAAGCCGTGCAACTGCGCCGTGAGCACGATCAAGCGCTGGCAGAGATCATCCTGAATCTCCCTGGCAATCCAGGCTCGTTCGTGTTCCTGGACCTGCATCAGCCGTTGACTCAGGCTCGAGAGCGCGAGGCGCGCGAGCTTCAGGTCGGTGACGTCGATCGCCGAGCCGACGTAGCCGGCAAAGCTGCCGTCTTCGAGCATGCGAGGCGCACCTGTGTCTAGGACCCACCGGTATTCGCCGTCGGATCGGCGCAGGCGATACTCTCGCCGGAAGCCCTCACGTCGTGCGAACGCGTCCTCGTAGGTCGCGAGCCAACCCGCGAGGTCGTCGGGATGAACGGAATCGACCCAGCCCCGTCCCCGCTCCGTCTCTATTGAGCGACCCGTGAAATCCAGCCATGTTTGATTGACCTCAGTGCACAACTTATCTGGGCCGGCGACCCACAGCATTACCGGAGCCCCGTTCGACAGCAGGCGTAAACGCCCTTCACTTTCGCGCAGTGTACGCTCGGCGCGCCGCCGTCTCGCCAGATTCGCCACGAGAGCGACGACGATCATCGCCTGGACGCCGACGACGGTTACCGCTGCCACGATCTGAGGTTTGTATAGCTCCCACGTTGTCGGCTCGCGAAAAAGGACCGCGCTCCCTGATGGCAAGTACGCCTGGTCGATGCGCCAACGCTGGAGCTCTCGCCAGTCGAAGACAGGCGGCGCGAGAGGCTGGATTGTGGTGTGAATCGATTGCGGCGCTTCCCCGCTGAGCAGACGACGGGCAACCGCCGCGGTATTGCGGCTCAAGTCCTCCATGGACATCAGCGGTCCGCCGACGATGCCGAGGCCCAGTTGCGTCGTGCGCAGGCCGAAGATAGGCGCGTTGGCGGCCCGGTGCAACTCGGCCAGCGCACGTTCCTCGATCTGAGGAACGCCCTTCGCGTCGAGCGACAGGATGGCGAAGAGGATCGCCGAATGCGGCGGCAGATTGGCAGAGCGAGTCACCATGTCGGCAAACGACAGTTCGTCAGCCCAGGCAAATGTCACCCGCCCCTCGAAGCGCTGGAACGAACGCCTCATCTCGGCAAGCCAGACCTGCTCGAGGTGTGATGCTCCGACCACCACGAAAATCGTCTTCGTGTCAGGGAGGACCTTCAGGATGTTGTCGACCAGCCGTGCAGGCTCGTGGTCCACGGCTACCGCGGTGTCGTTCGGGCCGACGGTGCCGCTCTGCACAAAACGCCGATCGACGCCGGCGAGTAACATCGGCGCCCCGGGAAACAGCTGCTGACGATTGCGCTGCGCAAACTCCGCTGCCGGTCCGCCGATGGGCACCACGAGATCTGCCTGATGCCCAGCCAGCATCGACTGCACGTAACGCACCATCGAGTCTTCCGGCGCGCTCCGACTCACACGGACAGGCTGTAACGCCACTTCAATGAAATCGACCGGCTCGATCGATGTGCGGCTCAACTCCGGGAGGAACAGCTTGGCGAAGTCGAGATGCGGGGCGAACTCGCGTTCGTACGAATACAGCAGCAACACCCGCCGCGCCGGCGCCTGTGTTGCAGGCGCCTGCGCCGCTGCCAATGAGGTGCAGGTCAAAAGAAAAAGTATGCACCCAAACGATCGTCGCATAAGCGGTCCCACCACTCTCGCAAACCCGATTGGATTGTAGCAGGGCGCGTTCCCTGCTCCGGAGGACATTGATCTGGATCAAAAAGGAACGCAGGCCCAGGGACCACGCAGGAAGAACGCCGTCATGAGCCGAGTGGAACATCGACGTCAACAGCAGCCTCATGACCAACCGCCGCTTCCTTATAGACGCGGTACGCTTCCTCGAACATCGCGTCGCGGTTCGCGAAGCGGCTCTCCTCCCAGCAGGCGAGCGGTTGCAACAGCGCGTTGACGAGGCATTTGTTGCAGTACGTGCAGGGCTTGTCGGGCGAGTTCTGTCCAGCTGCAAACCGGTGAACCAGATCGGGGTTGGCCAGCAACCCTCGCGCGATCGAGACGACGTCGCAGTGGCCCGCGTGCAGCGCGTCGCGGATACGGCTCGCTGTCTGCCAACCACCGACGCAGATGACCGGCAAACCTGAGGCAGCCTTGATTTTTGCGGCATCGTCCTGGTTCATGCCCTCGATCTTCTCGGGCAGAAGCCTGCCGTGCTCTTTGAACGCCATGCGCCTTCCCCAGTTCCACTCCGTGAACCGGCGAAACAGCGACAGCTGCATGAGAAAGAACCGCAACGGTACGCGCGTCCCCTCGTAGAACATCGCCGCGAGCGAGTATCTCGAGTCATCCATGGGGAGTGACCCGGCAGGAACCAACGGATGCGGAAAAGAGTCGCCTTGAGATACGTGAATGGCGTCGAGGCCGCCATCGGCGAGCCAGCGCGCGACCTGCATCGTGTCGTCGATCGTGTTACCGACCCGTCGATTCATCGGCGCGGTATACGCGTTGTGCTCGTCTCTTCCGCTCAGCTTCATCGACACGAAGAAGTCGCGCCCGACAGCGGCGCGCACCGCACCAAGAACTTCCAGCAGGATTCGTGCGCGTGTTCTGAGATCGCCGTTGTACTCATCCCTGCGGTCGTTGATGGCGTTCGACAGGAACTGATGGAGGATGTAGCCGTTGCACGCCACGATTTCGATGCCGTCGGCGCCGGCTTCACGTGCGCGCCGCGCCGCACGGCCGTAGTCCTGCACGAGCTCGCGTATTTCGTGAATCGTCATGCGGCGTGCACGCAATCCGTACAACAGGTCTGGCCTGTCGGTTGCGCTTGGCGCAAGCACGCCGATGAATTCCTTGCGTGGAAGGTCACGTTGCCGACCCGAAAAGTGCAGCTGGATGATGTAGCGGCAGTCTTGCTCGTGGATCGCCTCGATCAGCCTGCGCCAGGACGGAATCGTCCGGTCGTGATCGATGCTGGCGTACCCTGGCACCGCGATCCCGTCCGTCCTGATGCCGGCATTCGACGAAATGATCGCGCCGACGCCGCCGCGCGCGAAGCGGCGGTCCCAGGCAATCCGGGCGTTGGACATCGACCCGTCGTAGAAGTCGACACGTCCTCCCAGGCTCGATCGCACGACTCTGTTCTTGAGCTTGAGTCCGTTGATCGTCAGCGGTTGAAAGATCGGATCGGTCATCGGTTTCACAGACTCCCTCTGCGCGCACATTCTACTCACCTCGACGTTGACATGGAGTCGCAGGTACGGGATGTGCCTGTGATACAAGACGAGTCGAGGTTGCTAATGACCAGGATCTGTTGCGCTGCGCTTGTTGTCCTACTCGCTGTTCTGGGCTCTTCATGCAGCGACGACGACAATCCTACCGGGCCGACCGGCAACACGGTCGTGATCTACGCAGATACCAACTTCAGGGGAAATAGCCGGGCGATGCTGGGCGACGCGTCGGACCTCGACGATCTCCCGGGCTGCGGCGGCGCGGGCGCTGATTGGGATGACTGTATCTCGTCGATCCACGTGCCGAATGGCTGGGAGGTCACCGTATTCGAGCATGACGTCTACACGGGTGCCAGCGCCACGTTCACCGCCGACGTGCCCGACCTGCATCAACAGTCAGGTCCGTGCAGCGGCCACTGGGACGACTGCATCTCGTCGATCCGATTGCGCCAGCGATAAGCCTGTTCACACCTGTCGTCGGTCTCCTCGCACGGTCTGCGCTGCGACTCCGTACTAATACGCGCGACCGCACGTTAATGACAGACAAGGGGAGAAAACAACACGGATGAGCTTGCGCGGACGTGTGCGCGTACTCGTATGATGACTCCCTCCGAAAGAACAACTCGACGCAAATCAGAGGTGGAACCGGATGGCAAAGGTTGCCACGACTGTGATCTCAACGATCGGTGTGCCGAGAAGAGCCTTCTACGCGTGGCTCGTCCCCGGCGTGTTCTATACCGAACTTGATACTGTGCTTCGCGATGAGGCGGGGCTTCCTGGTGTCACCAGGACAACGGGCACGACCGGACCCTGGGACGTGGCGGGGTCGACGCGCATCGTCCATCTGACCGATGGCACAACGTGCCGGGAGACGGTGAGGACGGCAACCGCGCCCGACTACTTCGCATACCGGCTCACCGAGTTTTCGAGCCGCGTGATCAGCATGCTCGTCCGTGAGGCCAACGGTCAGTGGTGGTTTACCGATGAAGGCTCCGGCACGCATGCAAAGTGGACCTACACCGCCGAGAGCAGGAACTTCCTCGCGACCCCACTGCTCTTTCCAGTCATCAGGATTTTCTGGCATCGCTACATGAGCTCCGCCATGAAAAACATCAAGACACGGGCAGAGAAAGAAGTCGTGAGGGCTTCGCGATGACGCAGTGGGACTTCGATCTCGTCGCCCTCCACGGTTCGCAGGAGATGACTGCTGAGGACCGCGCGTATCGTGGCTCACGCTATGCGGACGTCCGCAAAGCGATCTATGCGAATCCGTATCGAGGCGGCACCAGCGGTCAACAACCGGGACCGCTGCCGATGTTCAAATCGACGATTCGCAACGCCTGGCGCGGCACGCTGTTCGGTGAGAACAAATTTCGCCAGGCGTCGGCGCGCGCCGTCGATTCCCGGGCCGACCTTCGCTGGGGAACCGACGGAAAAGGATGGCGGCGAATCATCGCACCCAACGGCATTTGCGTCCTCGGCAACTGGGAGATCACCGAGGACAGTCCCTACACCGGCTATTACAGGAAGGGCTCCAGGGGTCTGACGATCGGCAGGTTCTCGTCGGACGGCAATGAAACGCGGCGCGGGCAGCGTCGATCGATCAGCCTCGGCATGAAGATCTATCCGACGATGGATCCTGAGCATCCGACACCGCTGATTCCAGCAAGTGTAATCGTGCAGGAAGATCTCGGCGGCATGCGAACCGACTACGTCAACGATGCTGAATTGGTCAACGCTCCGAGCGTGCATGCCTATCGCCGCGGGATCTATTTCCTCATCATGCTGCGCGCCGGTCCGATCTTTCAGCAACTGGACAAGGTCGGAGACAGTCGCCAGCTCCACGAAGTCGCCGAGCTCGGAAAGCCGGCCGGCGATCCGGCGAATTGTCCCGAGCACATGCTGCTGAAGATGACACCCGGTCAGCGAAAGATCGAGGGGCGTCACCTCGATTTCCGCGAGGAGATCTACAGTCACATCTTCAAGCCCGGCGATGCGCAACCGACCGGTGTCATGGAATTCGACATCTCTGTCTCGAGCTACGGACGCAAGAGCGGCGTCCAGGGGTTGTCACGCGTGACCGTCACTGATTGGCAACGCATCGGCAAACTGCGCTTCACCGAGGCCGTCGCGTCGTACAACTCCGACCACGTCGTCCAGTTCCATCATCCCGGCTGGCGAGACGATCGCAACGATCCCTCCACGTACGTCCGCGTCAACGAGGAACGCGTGCGCCGCTGAGCCGCTGCGAATCGACCGAGCGTCAGCATGCCCTCACCCTTCGACGTCATCGTCATCGGCAGCGGCTTTGGCGGAGCGATCACGGCGCGCCGCCTCGCCGAAAAAGGCATGCGCGTCCTGGTCCTGGAGCGCGGCCGGCGCTGGGAGCCGGCTCAGTATCCACGAAAGGCTGGCGACGCCTGGATCTTCAATCCCGACCACCCTGCCCGCCACAACGGCTGGCTGGACATGCGCTTCTTCCGGCGCATGACGGTCGCACAGGCCGCTGGTGTTGGAGGTGGCTCGCTGACCTACAGCAGCGTCGCCGTGGAAGCCAACCCCGACGTCTTCACACACGGTTGGCCGAAAGAGATTACCTACGCCGAGCTGAAGCCCTATTACGACATCGTCGCCCGGGAAATGGACCTTCAGGTCATTCCCGATGGACAACTGACGCAGCGCTTCATCCTCGCGAAAGAGGCGGCGCGAAACCTCGGGCACGCTGAGCGATTCTCCAAGGCGCCACTCGCCGTCAGCTTCTCCGAGGACTGGAACTACCAGCTCCAGGACCCGTTCAATCACAAACACTCACGCCAGTTCGTCAACGCACACGGGCAGCGCCAGGGCACGTGCATTCACCTTGGCAACTGCGACATCGGCTGCGACGTCCGGGCGAAGAACGGGCTGGACGTCAACTACATTCCACGGGCCGAGCAGCGTGGAGCGGAGGTGCGGCCGCTTCACCTGGTGCGCTTCATCGAGCCGCGAGGCAGTCAGTACCGCGTCGTGTTCGATCGCCTGGCGAACGGGCGGCTGATTCCCGGGGAAGAGACGGCCGAGCGGGTGATCCTCGCCGCAGGAAGTCTCGGGACGACGGAGCTCCTGCTTCGCTGCCGCGATCAGTATCGGACGCTGCGCGCGCTCAGCCCGACGCTCGGCACGCGCTGGAGCGGCAACGCCAACTTCATCTCGATGGCCACCTACTCGGAGAAGGACCGCGTTCGGCAGTCCACGGGCCCGACGATCTCCAGCATCCTCGATTTCAGCGACGGCGGGTTCAGGAGTCAACGTTTCGTCGTGGAAGACGACGGCTTCCCGAATGTACTCCTCGGCGCAATCAAGGCATACCTCGATGACGGAGTCAGGACGCGATTCGGCCAGCATCTGCTCAAGGAGTTCGAGGAGCATCTGCGCGAGGACAACCCGCTTCGCAACCTTCTGCTCTGGCTGGGCGCAGGTATGGATGCCGGCGACGGCCAACTCCACCTGAAGCGACGATGGTTCATGCCATGGAAACGTGTGCTGAACCTGAACTGGGAAGTCGAGCCATCCGAAGGCGTGCTCAACGCAATGCAGGCGATGCATCAAGAGTTGACGGAGGCCACCGCCGGACGTTTCAGGTCGCTCCCGACCTGGACACTCTTCAAGAGCCTGCTGACGCTGCATCCGCTCGGCGGGTGTCCGATGGGCACGGCGCTCGAGAACGGTGTCGTCGATCACCTTGGCCGGGTGTTCGGCTACCGGAACCTGGTCGCCGCCGACGGCGCCATCATCCCGACGCCGACCGTGCGCAACCCCTCACACACCATCGCCGCGCTCGCCGAGCGCATCGCCGCTCACGTCTCGTAACCGAGGAGCCACAATGCCTCCATCCCACAAGGGATTGCAAGCGCTGTTCACGTATCCGCTGATGTCCGCCATCTTCGATCGACGGACGCGCAGGGTGGCCCGTGGTACATCGATCGTCTCCGGCCCGCTCGGCTACACCAGTCCGAACAAACCGGCGCCGCTCACGCCGCTCGAAGAGGCCGTGCTGGTGGTGTCGACGGGATTGACGGGCAAGACCACGATGCACGATGTGCCGGCCAAGAACGACGATGGCACTGATCGGTTCTCGGCCCCGCTCATCAACGTCCTCGCGCGATCGGCCAGCAGCATCGACAACGCGCATGCTGTTTCGTTTTTCCTGATCAACGATGAAGGCACCTGGCTGATCAGGCAGTTTCGCAATCAGGACGCGCTCGCACTCCTGAGCAAGCTGCCACCGCGGTGGGAAGACTGGAGCGAAGCGGACTGGATCGCCGCCGCCGCCAGCGTGAAGCATCGTCTGTACAAGGAGCGCCTCGACTTCCCTCGTCACTGGCCGTACTACTTCATCTGGAACCGGCAGATCTCGAACCGCCCGGGAACGACCATCCTGCTGCCGATCGTCGATCTCACCCGGCAGTTCATCAATGTGATCATCAGCCTGTTGTCGGAGGAAGACGGCCAGCGGCCGCTCTTCGTCGACGACTGGCAGCGATTCCGCCCGCGGACGCTGCTCGACTGGGGCGCGTGGTTCGCCAGCCTCGTCGGCATCGTTCCGAACATCTCGTATCAGATCATCGGCGGCGCTCGACGCGCACGCGGAAACTGGCTCAATAGCGAATACCCGGCGCCCATCGGCTTTGCCGGGACGCTGCGCACCGATTACGAAACGTTCTTTCAGTTGCAGAACCTGATGCTGATCGCGCAAGGCATGGGCCTGGGGGGGTGGCTCCACGCCGCTGTCGGCTCGCCGTACGTGTTCGAACGCGACCCAGCCAAAGGGAAGTTCGGCATCGAGTTCCGTATGCAGAAGCCGAAGAAGTGGCGGCGATGGCCTCCGCTGCCGACGCCGCTCGACAACCCAATCGGCATCGATGGGCTGCTCGAGTCACTGACGCCACCCTACGTGCCGTCGATGAGTGCGGCGGTGGACAAGGTGATCGAGGAGAAGTACGGGCCGGTCGGCACCTACGGCGACAGCACCATCTTCGATCGCGCCTACAAGAAAGACGAATACGGGGACGCGTTCCTGAAGATGGCGAACAAGCGTCCGACACCGCAGGTCGTCGAGTACGCGAAGGAGATCTGCAACTACATCTATGACACGTACGGGCGCTTCCCTGCGCACGTGAATGCCTTCCACCTCCCGGGCATCTGGCTCCAGTTCTCGCACCTCGAGTTGGAGTTCTACGACAAGTACTTCAACGCCGACCTCTACCACCGCCAAGCGGCGCATCATGATATATGGGGGGACCACTAGCGAGGACATTTGACCAGCCCACCAATCCAGTCGGCCAGGACGGCGCGACGCCCGCAGCGCATTCCATTTCGTGAGCAGCCTGCCGAAGCAGCCCGTGAGACGCACGAGTACCGGTCCCTCATCGGCCGATGGTGCGCGCGCGGCGAACCACTGGAAGACCACAAGGGCGCGACGGTTGGTACTCATCCCTGGTGGAAAGTCATCTGGCTGACCGGCGTCGACTATTTCTCGACGCTTGGCTACCAGCCTGGAATCGCACTGCTGGCGGCGGGCGCCGTAGCGCCAATCGCCACGGTCATCCTGATCGTCGTCACGCTATTCGGCGCGCTGCCGGTCTACGCCCAGGTGGCTGGACGCAGCCATGCGGGGCAGGGCTCGATCGCACTGCTGGAAAACCTGCTCAAGGGATGGAAGGGCAAGGCGCTTGTCCTCGTGCTGCTTGGTTTCGCAGCCACGGACTTCGTCATCACGATGACGTTGTCTGCGGCCGACGCCGCCGAGCACGCCGTCGAGAATCCATTTCTCCACGAGATCCTCGGCGAACACCAGGTCCTGGTGACACTCGCCATCCTCTTCGTCCTGGCCGCAGTCTTCCTGAAGGGCTTCTCGGAGGCCATCGGCCTGGCCTCGGCTGCCGCACTACCCTACCTGGCGCTGAACGTGATCGTGCTCGGCCGCTGCGCGTTCGAGATCGTGACGCACCCGGCTGTCATCTCGGAGTGGCGCTCGGCGCTGTCCGCGCATGGCGATCCGACGATGATCTTCGCCGGGGCCCTCCTGGTGTTTCCCAAGCTCGCGCTCGGGCTTAGCGGCTTCGAGACAGGGGTGTCGGTCATGCCGCTGATCGATGGCGGCGAAGCCGACAAGGCATACAACCCTCGTTCGGGCAAGGCTCCGACGGGGCGCGTCACGAACACGCGAAAGCTGTTGCTGGCCGCCGCGGCGATCATGAGCGTGATGCTGCTCGCGTCGAGCCTCGTCACGACGCTGCTCATCAAGCCCGCCGACTATAGGGAAGGTGGCAAGGCCGCCGGGCGCGCGATCGCGTTTCTCGCGCATCAATACCTCGGCCCGGTGTTCGGGACCGTCTACGACCTGTCAACCATCGTCATCCTCGGCCTGGCGGGTGCGTCGGCGATGGCGGGACTGCTCCACCTGATCCCTCGCTATCTGCCGCGCTATGGAATGGCGCCCCGCTGGGCGGCGCTCTCGCGGCCCCTGATCCTCGTGCTGCTCTTCGTCGACGTCGTCATCACGCTGATCTTCCAGGCGGACGTCGAGGCGCAGAGCGGCGCGTATGCCACCGGCGTCCTGGTGTTGATCCTCTCCGCGGCGCTGGCGGCAACGCTTGCCCTCTGGCACGAACGGCGCTACCTGCTGGCACTGTACACGGGCTTCCTGACCCTCGTGTTCACGTACACGCTGGGCGACAACATCATCGAGCGCCCCGATGGGGTGATCATCGGTGTCACCTTCACGCTGCTGCTGATGCTGGCCTGCGGCATCAGCCGCTCGATGCGGTCGATGGAGTTCCGCATCCCATACGGTTTCTTCCTCGACGCCGAGAGCCTTACCCTGACTGATGTTGTCAAAGGCAAGAAAGTACACCTCGTGCCCATCAAGCGCTCGACGGAGGCACATCGCCGCAGGAAGCGGGATGAGATCGTTCAACACTTCAGGGTCGGCGGGCCTTTCCTCTTCCTGCACATCAACCTGCTCGACAATCGCAGCGAGTTCTCGGCCCCGCTCGATGTCAAGGTCTGGAAGGAGGGTGACGACTACGTGGCGGAGATCTACGGCGCCGTCGCCATCGCTAACACGATTGCCTTCGTCAGTGAGGCGATCGATCCGATCTCGATCTTCATCAGCCTGACCCGCCGCGGCCTCATGGGGCAGGCGATCCGGTATCTCCTCTTCGGCGAAGGAGAGACCGGGCTCATGGTCTATGCCATCCTCTTGCGATACTGGGAGTGGACGCCCGAGGACGACGTGCGACCGCTTATATTTATGATGTCGGACTAGTGGTCCCGCCAACGGAGTCTCGCGGAGGCAACGGCTCAACGGAGTCTCGCGGAGGCAACGGTTCAACGGAGTCTTCCGGAAGTAACGGCTCACCACGGAGAAACGGTGTAACGGAGGACGAACGGAGGAGGGCCACGCCGGTGACGCGCTTCGCGCGTCTCCGGTCGAGTGGGCGCCGCTCACAAGCCAATCAGCGATCGAGGTGGCTTGTGAAGCGGCGCGCCATTCGACTGGTCATGCCCGGCCGCAGGCCGGGCGCCGGCGTGGCCCTCCGTTCGTGCTCCGTGTCTCCGTCCTCCGTGTCTCCGTTCCTCCGTGTCATGCCGTTTCCTCCGTCTCCTCCGTTCACTCCAACCTCGCAGTACCGTCGTACTTGGCGCACTTTCCACCCTGCCGAAAATGCCGACATTTTGGACGTCTCGTAAGGCCTTCCTCATAGATCGGCGTGGGCCCTTCCTTTGCACCGTCATTGCCTCATGCACCACGCGCAGATCCTCACCTACATGAAGCTCACGGGCTGCCCTGCCGGACTGTTGATTAACTTCGACGTCGCGAAGCTGATGGACGGGGTGAAGCGATTCGTCAACCCGCGGGTGAGTCAACGGAGCTGATCGGAGGCAACGGCTTAACGGAGTCTTCCGGAGGGAACGGCTCACCACGGAGGAACGGTGTAACGGAGGACGAACGGCGGAGGGCCACGCCGGTGACGCGCTTTGCGCGTCTCTGGTCGAGTGGCACGCCGCTCACAAGCCGATCAGCGATTGAGCTGGCTTGTGGAGCGGCGCGCCATTCGACCAGTTATGCCCGGCCGCAGGCCGGGGCGCCGGCGTGGCCCTCCGTTCGTGCTCCGTGTCTCCGTTGCTCCGTGTCGATCCGTTCCCTCCGCCTCCTCCGTTCACGTGCGCAGACATCAACGTGGTGCCACGACCTGCAGATCGGACTTGATCGCTGCCGCGATCGCGTCGGCTTTCAAGCCGACGATGAGATGCAGGACGTTGCCGCCAACCTGCATGATGCCAGCGACGGCAGTTCGTCGTAACGCCGCGTCGTTGACCAGCGCCGGGTCGACGACCTTCACGCGCACACGCGTCAAGGCGCACGCATCCGCCGATGTGATATTGCGAGGCCCGCCAAGCGCTACGGCGATGGAAGATGCGGCGCGCAACGCCTCCGCGTCAGGCGCGCTCAGTCGGGTCGGCGCGGCCGCAGGGGCGGGAGTGGGAGCTGCCGGTGCGGGCGCTGCCGGCTCCGCTGCACCGCTGCGAAGGTATTCCTCCATGTCACTCTTCAGGTTCTCGGACCGCGTGCCGAAAATCGCCTGCAGGTTGTTGCCCACCTCCACCACGCCTGCGGCGCCGAGTGCTTTCAACCGATTGGGACTCGCCTTTGCGGGGTCAGCAAGCTCCACCCGCAGCCGGGTGATACAGGCGTCGAGGCTGCGGATATTGGCGCGGCCGCCGAAGGCCGCGACGAGCTCGCCCGCCATCCCTCCTGCCGCCACGACGGGTGCAGCCGCGCCCTCGGTTTCCTCCTCCACTTCGCGGCCGGGAGTCTTCAGGTCGAACCGCTGAATCATGACGCGGAACAAGCCGTAGTACATGAGCGCCCACGCCGGACCCAGTACGAGCAACCACAACGCGTTCGTCGATCGATTGAACAGCACGATGAAATCGATGAGGCCATGCGAAAACGTCATGCCGTGTTTGATGCCAAGCTCGATGCAGAGGAAATACGCGACCCCCGCGAGAACGGCGTGAATCGCGTAGAGCACCGGCGCCACGAACAGGAACGAGAACTCGATCGGCTCGGTAATCCCGGTCAGAAACGACGTCAGCGCGGCCGAGATCATGAAGGCGCCGACCTTCGTTCGATTTTCCGGCCGCGCGCTCTGCCAGATGGCAATAGCGGCGGCTGGCAGCCCCCACATCTTGAAGAGGTATCCGCCCGCCATGTTCCCGGCGGTTGGATCGCCGGCGGTGAATCGATGGATCTCGCCGCGAATGACCGAGCCGGTTGTGGGATCGAGATACTGCCCCACCTCGAAGAAGAACGGCACGTTCCAGATGTGATGGAGACCAAACGGAATCAGCGCACGTTCTACGACACCGTAGAGCGCGAAGGCAGCGGCGGGATTTCCCGACGCGGCCCAGTGCGAAAACGTGTCGATCTGAGTTCCGATCGGGGGCCACACGATGCTCAACACGATGCCTGCGCCGATGCTTGCCAGCGCGGTGACAATCGGCACGAACCGCTTGCCCGCGAAGAAGCCCAGATAGGACGGCAGTTGGATCCGGTAGTACTTGTTGAACAGCCACCCGGCGATGCCGCCCACGACGATTCCGCCGAAGACACCCGTTTCGATCGACGAGATGCCCATGATCGACTTCGACTCGTAGCCGAAGAGCGTCGCCATCACACCCATCGTCGCCAGCAGCACGGCGTAGCCGACAACTGCGGCCAGCGCCGCGACGCCGTCGTTCTGGGTGACGCCGAGCGCCACGCCGATGGCAAAGATCAACGGCAGGTTGCCGAAGATGGCGCCGCCAGCCTGCGCCATCACGTCGGAGAGCGCCGGCGGCAGCCACGCGAAGTGCGCGCTGCCCAGACCGAGCAGCAGACCTGCAACAGGCAGGACCGACACCGGCAGCATCAGCGCCTTGCCGGTCTTCTGCAGCAACGCGAATGCGGCGTTCTGAGCGCTCATGAGTGCACCTCCAGCGGGACCAGCGCGCGCACCTGCGCGGCCGTTGCGCATGCGAGCGCTCTCTGCGCGAGGGCGCGGCATTCTTCGAGTCGCAACTGGCGGATTTGCGCCTTGACGGCAGGAATGGCCGGGACCGTCACGCTCAATTCGTCGATGCCCAGACCCACGAGCAGCGGGACCGCCTGCGGATCCCCGGCGATGCCGCCGCACACGGCGGTCCGTCGGCCATGTTGTCGTGCGGCGCGCGCCGTCTGATCGATCAGGCGAAGCACTGCCGGTGACAGGCCGTCTACCTGCGCCGCGAGCCGCGGATGGCCGCGGTCCATGGCCAGCGTGTACTGCGTGAGATCGTTGGTGCCGATCGAGAAGAAATCCACTTCGGCCGCGAAATGATCGGCGATGAGCGCCGCCGACGGGACCTCGATCATGATGCCCGCTTCGATGCGAGGCGCATCCAGCTTCTGGCGCTCGCTCTCGAGGACATCACGCACCGCTCGCCACTCGTCGATTGCGGCAATCATCGGAAACATCACCGCGATGCTGCCCTCGCGCGCCGCGAGCAGGATGGCGCGCAGTTGTGCCCGGAGAAGCTCTGGCCGGTTCAGCATCACGCGGACACCGCGTTCGCCGAGAAACGGATTGTCTTCGCGCGGAAGCGGGAGGTAGGACAGCGGCTTGTCGCCGCCGACGTCGAGCGTGCGGATGACGAGCCGCCGGTCGCGTCCCAGCGTACGCGCCACGTCCGCATATGCGGCGCGCTGCTCCTCGTCGGTCGGCGCCGTCGCACGATGAAGGAACAGGAATTCCGAGCGGAAGAGACCGACTCCATCAGCACCGAGGGTCAGCGCTTGTTGCGCGTCGGCGAGCCCACCGATGTTCGCCTCGATCGCCACGCGATGCCCATCTGCCGTGGTGGCCGACTCGTGTGCCTTCGCGTGCTGGGCCTGACGTTCGCGGGCGAGCTCTTCTTGTCGCTGATGAATGCGCGCGATTTCCACCGTCGTCGGGTTCACCCGCAGCGTTCCTTTGCTGCCGTCGAGGATCACCGGCGTACCGTTCGCCAGATCGAGCACACGTGGATCGGCACCCACCACGAGCGGCAGATCGAGCGAGCGAGCAAGGATGGCCACATGTGATGAGGCCCCGCCCAGCGTGGTGCACAAGCCGAGCACGCGTGAACGATTCAACGACGCGGTGTCGGACGGCGTCAGTTCTTCGGCCACCAGGATCGTGTCCGCGTCATAGCTCACGGGCTCGTCGGTGACGCCCGTCAACTTCTGCAGCACCCGGCGTCCGACGTCGCGCAGATCATTGGCACGCGCTGCCAGCAGTTCGTTCTTGAGGTTCGCCAACCGCTCGGCGTGACGGGTGAAAGCGAGCTGCCATCCAAAAGCCGCGGTCTTGCCGTGCGACACCGCGTCGCCCGCGATCTTCAACAGGTCGGGATCGTCGAGCAGCTCGCGATGCGCGGCGAAAATCGCTGCCTTGCCACCGGCGCCTTCCTTCTGAAGGCGCGCGTGCAAGGCGTCCAACTCCGCTTTCGCATGCTCGAGGGCGGCGTCGAGTGCCTGCCGCTCGGCCCTGACATCATTGGCGTTCTCCACGACACGCAACTGCTCGTGCCGCACCTGCATGACGTTGCCGACCGCGATGCCCGGCGATGCCGATACACCGGCGAGAACATTGGGATCGTCCGACTGGGCGGGACGCGCCGCTTCGACGACCGCGGCCGTGTTGCTCGGGGCGGCGGCGCCGTGCTCGCCAAGCCCGTCGAGCACCAACTGCGACAGCACCTGCACAGCCTCGTCGGCATCAGGCCCGGATGCGATGATCTCGATGCGATCGCCGTGTGCGACCTCGAGTCCCATGATGCCGACGACGCTGCGGGCGTTCACGACTTCCTCGCCGCGGCGCAGCCGCACGTCCGCGGTGAACTGCTTCGCGCGGCTGGTGAGCACCGCCGCCGGGCGTGCATGCAGGCCCGACGGATTGGACACAACCAACGGGCCGGAACGGATCTCGCCCGCTGACGCCTGGCTCACCTTGCCAGCGCCATTGGTCAACGTCACGTTCAGGATCGTGTCCGTCCCCGCGGTCACCGATCCAGATGCCAGCTGCAACGCCGCAATGCGGTCGGTAGACGTGATGATGATCTCCGTCATCAGGCTTCGCGCGTGCGTAGCCACGTAGTCGGCGTCGAAATCGATCAGGACATCTCCGGCGCGGACGACATCGCCGGCCTTGACGCGCGCAGTGAAACCGCGGCCCTTGAGCTGCACGGTATCGAGCCCGATGTGCATGAGCACCTCGATACCGTCGTTCGACGCCAGCGTGACGGCGTGCCCCGCCGAGTGGAGCTGGACGACGCGACCGTCGCAGGGCGCGACGAGCGATGTCGTCACCGGATCGATCGACACGCCGTCGCCAACCATCCTCTGCGCGAAGACTGGATCCGGTACATCGTCCAGCGGCACGACTATGCCCGACAGCGGCGCGCGCAACACTAGATGTGCCGTCTC
>Ga0075433_10000699_pt1 | contig 22910 bp, 28 predicted proteins | sample RhiMethybrSRZTD2_FD_75299 | JGI IMG/M metagenome (GOLD analysis project Ga0075433, IMG submission 75299) | Populus rhizosphere microbial communities from Tennessee, USA - Rhizosphere MetaG P. TD hybrid SRZTD2 | ecosystem: Host-associated > Plants > Roots > Rhizosphere > Soil | place: USA... | reverse complement strand
GCGTGCTCATGGGACGGCATTTTTCTCCACTACAAGATTTGCGGTTTGAGCGATAATAGGCCTCACTGTGCTGCACTACGTGTCTCAACGATCCGGCTTATGCGACTCCCGAGGCGATCAAATGGCGAAACGGCCATTGAAAACCCATAGAGAAGGATAAGCTCCTCCGCGTCCGCCGCAAACGCCAGCGACTTCGTCCAAATCGCTTAGGGGAGAAACTCGCACAACACGAGCGCACAACGGACTCGGGGGGACTCTACGCCGGCCTTCTAATTTGCCTAAAAATGATCCTTTTGCTTCGGAAAAAAATCGTGAAAAGGCCGCGCCGGACCGGGCCTCCGGTTCTGAACGGATTACGATTGACGCCCTTCAGCGCGAGGTTCACTTCCTCTTCGGCTTCCCGCAGCGCACGGCAATACCTCTTCATCCTCCACTGTGACAATCCGCTCTGGACTTCTTAGCTGACCTGCGGCAAGCGCCTGCCTCCCTAGTCAGAGTGGCTGCATTCCTGACGGGCTCCCACGGGCTCCTCCTGCTGAAGCTTCCGACATTGGCATCTTCGCCCTGCCTCCTTATGCCAAATTCGCGAGAGCGTGGAACGCTTGGTGGCGTCCGAATTCATTGGAAATTCGGCATTAGGGTATTGGCCAAAAACATTTCAGCCACAAAGTTTCAGACCGAATGCAAATTGTGACGGCTCCAATCTATTACTTCGCAGCTTGGACTGAATGTGGTTGCCTTCTCAGTTGCTGCCACCACCATCGCACTGTTGCCGAAGCTGTTCCCTGTATTCCGACGGCCGGTGGCTATGTGGTTGCCGTCGAAGCCGGGGTGATGCGCTCACTGACCGCTGAGGAGGAGACTGAGTTTCAATGTATCCTCTACCTGCCTTGCACAGACAGCTTGAAAATACAAAACATCCCTGCCCAACCAGCTTCCCTGGCCCTCAGAGACACGCCACACGGCAACCCACTTTCACAAGGCAAAGAGGAAACATTGCTCGAATTCGTGCTTCGTCTGCTGCGTGTATATGGTGTTGGCAAGGACAATGAAAATATTCCGGACTGACGACGTCTGGCTATCGGAAATACAGAGTTGGATTGCGACGCTCGGTATGCGGTACGCAGAGGTCACGCCTTTCTCGACGGGAAAGCTGTCTATGCGAAGCAGAGCTTGAGCGTACAAGAGCGACAAATCCGATCCGGAAGCTTGAGCAGAGCTAGAGCGCGGAAAGCTAAGTAGCGTGATAAACGAGAAGCGCCGATAACCTGCACAGCAACAACCACACGAACCGGCTGAATGCCTTCCGATAATCTATAAGAGGCGTACCAGAACCGTCTCTTCAGCACTTGCATCAGCCACAGACTCCCAAGTAAGCCTGCATGCCCCTCCGATTTCGCTGGGCAATTGGATCGGCGGTTCGAAGTTACCTCCGTAACTCTTAGGCGCACATCCTCGAGCAAACAAGTCGGCATAAGTGGCATTTTCAGATTAGTAGCACCGGGTTCTACTTCCTACCCCGGAGCGGAGAATGCAAATGGCTGACTCCCCCTTCTCTTGGTTTGAGGCAAAACAACAATTAGAAAACGAAATGGCCGATCGCCAGCGACGGCTGGTGCAGCTTCTCACAGGCCAACACCCATACAAGAGTTCGGCAGCAGAGCAAGACATACTAGAAAACGAGATCGAGAATCGAAAGACTGCGTTTGAGCAGTTAAGCGGGCAATGCTCGTGTACCTGTTGCGGAACGCAAGTAGAGGTTCGCGAAACCTGTTTCGTTCACCTGACCAAGTACAAGGAGAACTTGCCGACAATGGATGGGATGGTGGACAAGGTTCGCGTTAGAGCGGAATGTGCGGACTGTCGGAACAAATACGATTCGCACAAGCAACCGGCGAGAGTGGTGGCAACCCAGGATGAGATCGTTCGGGCAATCGAAGCGTTATCGCCAAAGCAGATGCGCCGACTGGAGAAGTACGCCTACTGGCGAGTGCAAGGTGTCGGTCGGGCCAGTTTGGGCAGAACTGGGGAAGACCTTTTTCAGGAGGCATTGCTTTCGACATGCAAAGGTGCCAAGCGCTGGTACAAAGAGCATGTCGATTTCTTTGGACATCTGAGGTCCGCCATAAGGAATATAGCCTTTGGTTGGAAACAAAAGCGTAAGCAATGGGAACCTTTCTATTTGGAAGCTGACATCATCGCGTCCAACGCTGACGGTGACGAAGTTTCTCCCCTCGAGAATGTTGCCGGCAGCGATCTCGCACCGGACCAGTACCTCAGCGCAAAGGAAGAAGTCAAGCGCATCTTCAAAAGATTCGGCAACGACAAAGAGGTTAGCGCCGTCCTGCAAGCGCATTTGGAAGGTGTAACGACGGCGCGCGAAATCATGCAAGAGCACAATTTGACTAAGCGAGAGTACGAGGGCGCGCGTAGGCGAATCCGTTCCCAAAAATCCGCTCTGGTCATCGAGGAACACGATCAGGTATCGCAGCTTTTGGTTCGATGGCTAAAACCAATGGAGTTCGCTGTTGTTACGGCAAGGGCGGGCGACGAAGGGCTCCGGTTGTACGGCGAGTGTGGCCCGTTCGATGTCGTTATTCTCAGCTATTCAACCACAGTTAACGGAGTCCAGATCGCAACGAACATCCGCAAGAAAAACGCGTCGCAACGGGTGATTATAACGACGACTTACAGCAGTGAAGAAGACGTAGTTCGCCCAGCCGAGTTGACTCACATTCCAATTCTGCTCAAGCCTTTCGGAAGAAATGAGTTGCGCAGAGTCCTTGAGAGTTTCGCGAATGCTGTAAAGGAGAAGCCACCGAACTGTTTTAGGCCCAAAAGACGGCGGACAGGGACGTTGCCGCTGCCCCTCGCTAAAAGCAGAGCGTCTAGGCAGGCAGAGGCCGGTAGAAGGTTGCGTTTTGTTGAATATGGGAGAGAGGAAAGCACTCCATGCTGAAACAGCTTTCTCTCAGCCCGCATTCCGTGTTGATCATGGCGCCTTAACATTGCCCGGTACCGAATCGTCCAGCCTTGGCCAGGGCGTTTTGCGCTCCGTTTCACGTTCTTCTTTGAGGTTAGTTAGAACTGGGTGGTCTCTGCAGACGGAACGATTTGTGGAGCGGCATTGTACGGCACTAGAACGAAGCGTTTCCCTGCTGACGGAGCGGTTCTTGGTGGCGTGGGAGCGCTGGCGGGAGCATTGACCGGATATCAGATTCGGAAAAGACTCAGGCGTGACATGCCTGACCTTGCGGTCGCGCTTTTGGAGGATGCCGTGCAGGTCGCAGGAAGCTGCTTCCTGTGGTGACACTTGCCGGCCCTGCCACGAAGTGAGGTCAATCTCGAAATTTCATCTGTTGCCATGGCCCAGAGACGTGCCTTGACCCCTTTGTCTCCTGAAAGCTCACGTCGCTTCTATTTTTCTCTAACCATGTTCCATGCAGTAGCCATACTAAATACATTTGTTTTCAGCTAATTACAATCCTACGCTAGTCATGGAAACCGCGACGGAGTCTAAGCTGCTAGGCTTTTTTCAAGCTGGCGAAGCCTTGTGTCCAAATCGCGAACCTCATTTGCCAGCTCCAACACTGCGATAGAGAGTGATCGCAACACCTCGACAGAGTGCGCCTGATCATTTGTCGTAATTGTATTCGTACGCTCGGTTAAGACTTCGACTTGCTCAATCAGATCGTCAATCATGGGGCGGGAGTATAGCACGCTGGAACTAGATGACGCATGCCGATTTATGTTGAAACACCACTGATCTGAGCGGTGGCGCAGTGGCACATCAAGCCGCTTTCGGCAAGTCTCGTCGAGTATCATGCCGACCCTCCGACGCTGGCCGGTCTGAGAGTGAGCTGGGAGCGTTGAGGTGCGCGCCAGGGTCTATGCCAACTCCGAGTCGGTCCACCAACTCTCCACCAAGCCAACCCGTGACCAGCGCGAGTGCTGCTGCCAGAAAAGATAGAGTTAGGGCCACCGAACTCGGGTTCTCAGGCGCGGACCGGCGCAGAAACCAGCTCACGATGAACAGCAAGGTCACTATGACGTTTCCGAGGCCATGCAGCAGACCAATGTTCCACGCGCGGGTGCCGGAGGGAATCGCAAGCCAGTCCACCAAGCCGAACACGGCTGCGAGCAGTCCTCCAATGATTCCAGCAGCAATCATCCAAAAAGAGATTCCGAACCATGAACTATTCGAAGCTGCCAGTCCAATGATGTCGAAAATTACTGCCGTCGCGAGCAGTCCGAGTGGAAAGACGATCAGCATCGGGTGAATAGGATGTCCTAATAATTTTGCTCTGCTTTCCATACCATTTTCCTCAATTATCCGATGCCAAAATTGACTCTGGATTTGGCTGCTCGTTTCCGGATGAGAATTTACTGCATGATCTACAGCGGTTCTTCCCAAACGTGGCCATTTGCAATTGAAATACCTGCAACGGTTGCCGCCCTAAACTGCTGAAGCAATTGTAGGCCGGTGGCAAGAGAGTGTTTTGAAGATCGCGAGAGTCACCGGAGCGGGTGAGAACTTCCCCCAACGTGCTACGGTCCATTTTCTAATTGTCGGCCATCAATGCAATCGCTAATGTTCGACACTCGGTCTACACAGCCTTCGTGCCGCCATTCCGTTTCTTGAGGCCACTCAGATTAAGCGCGTCTTCAATTCTCTGGCGTTCCACTGTGGCATTCGGGTTGGGGTGGACGCCGGGTCGCCTTCAAGGGAGCTCTACCGCCGGCGTCTTGATTTCTGAAAGGGACTCCCTTTGATGGCGCCTGGAAGATCGTAAGGTCGAAATCATATCTTCAACAAAGGACGCGACTTATACGAGCGGATTCGGTCAGTTTTTCGGGCAGAATCACACAAGCAGAGGACACAATAACGAACTGTAACTCACATAAAACAAACGGCCTACTGATTTTCAGGGGTTGCTGGTTGTGGGCTGGTAAATAGCTGATAACAGGAGAGATGAGGGTTCGGTCTGAACCCACCTTTCAGCACAGAATGGTCATGGTTATGGCGCTGGGGACCTACACCCGGCCTCGCTATTTTCTGTGTGCGCAGTTGGCACGATCTGAAGTGATCCGTGGCACGTCGTAACTGTTGAAAAATCGCGATACGCTCATGAGGGGTTCTGAGCGTTATCGCCTGATTGCGCGTATTGAGGGCGTACAATTTCTCAGCGCGATTCGGGTCCTTGATTCGGAAGTCATGCAAAAACCTACTGAACAATGGACGGTTTCCACGATCAATTTTCTGGCCGAGCAAGATGGACCACCCGAACGCGAGTTAAAGCAAGCCCTTGCTGATGTTTTTGCCCAGATTGGGTCGTAACGACGGCGTACTTGGCACTGGTTGACTACGGCCGTCCTGACGAACGGAACGTTGCACTGTGTATCGTTACTGACGAGGCAGACCCAGCGGAAATCGTGGCGACAGCGGGTAGAGTATTTCACTCGATGTTCAATTCGGAGGCGCACCTCGACATTCTTCCGTTGTCGAAAGAAGATCAATCACGGATTTCTCTTGTCTGCCGTCCCTTTTTCACTCGCAAATCCCAATGAGTTTATTCGCCTGATTTCGTCATGTATCCGATAGAATCCTTGCAGAGCGCTCAATCCAAGGTTAATTCGTGCCAAAGCGAAAAATCATCGTCAATATCGCGACGAGCGCGGATGGCTACGTCGCTCGAACCGATGGCAATCTCGATTGGTTGACGAGACGGCAGGCTCCAAAGGGCTTCTACGGTTTACCGAAATTTTCGCGCTCAATCGATGCCAAGATTCTCGGTCGCAAGACCTTCGACCGGAGTGTGAAGATGGGCGCGAGCTTCAGTGCAGATAACCTGCACTATGTGTTCTCTCGCCAGCCGCCCCCTGCATCCGTGCCTGCTGGTGTCCAATTCGTCAAGGAGTCGATCGGGGGCTTTGCCGAACGCCTGCGCAAGCAAGCTGGCAAGAACATCTGGATGATGGGCGGAGGTGAGATCATCGGGTCCTTCCTTGACGAGGACGCGATCGACGAGTTCATCATCACCGTCGTGCCGACATTGATCGGGGAAGGCATTCCCCTCATTGCACCCAGTCATCGTGAGGTGCCGCTCCGGCTGCTATCTGTGCAACGATTTCCGGACGGTGTTGTTCAACTCCGTTACGCCGTGAAATCGCAAATCCAGAAGCGACCACAAGCTCACAGTTGATGTAACATCGCGATTGCGGTGCGCCGTGAAAGGCGCTGAACCACAGCGGGAGATAAACCCGCCCGGGAACTGGATCGCTCCACCCGGTAGCAATTGGAGCGGCGGTGGAGGCAACAAAGCCGCCGGAGCCTCCGATGTAGAAGGTCGCATAAGGCGACTTGGCGAGTCTGCAGGTTGTAACGCGAGTGAACGCTGAGCAGGCCTCGAAAAATGTAATGCAGGAGCCGACCCAACTGTAATCGGGGGAAGGTCGAAGTCGGTGGGAGCTACATCTGGGCAAAGAGACTGCCAGAGCGCAAAAGAAAGAGCCTGTTGGATTTATTGAACTTATCCACAGGCTCATTGTTTCGCTTAATTCGATTATGAGTCCGCTGCCTCTAACCGCTGAGCTAAGAGCCCTTGGATTCAATTTAGCATACGGATTTCCCGCAAACGCGCTGCCCACTGAAGTACTTTCCACAGCTTGATGTTTGCCTCAGACCAAGTCCAGTTAAGTCGCGCAAACAAGTTGCTTTGCCCCTCGAAGCCGCACAGTCGTTCGCCTTCCCGTTACTAAAGTTTACGCGTTGGCTACGTAAGTTATTGTAAGCACGATAGTTAACTGATATTAATGTCGACTGACAGGCTCAGGCGGGGATTCCGACCGAGCCATATAACGGGTCTGAGGGAAAAGTGTGACCAGTCGTTCTCACTCATGGGAAGAGCTGAGCGTTCCGGCAAAACTATTTATTAGCGGGGTCGTCGTCGTTGGCACTTATGTCCTCGTTTATGGGACGCTGCATCCGACGAGCAAGAACATCGCACAGTTTCTTTGTTACGTACTCATCGCGATTCTGGCTGCCCGGCTGAAAGTGCATCTGCCCGGAATCACGGGTACGATGTCAGTAAACTTTCTATTTATCCTGCTGGGTCTGCTGGAACTAAGTCTCACCGAGACACTCGTTCTTGGTACTGCGGCGATTCTGGTTCAGTGTTTCTATCGCGACCGGCCCAGTCCGATTCAGGTCACGTTCAATCTGTGTGCTTGCGCATTCTCGATTGCGGTCGCGTATGGCGTCTACCACTTCGTGATGTCAAGCGGGAGGATAGGCAGCCGACCACTGCTCCTTGCCTTGGCGGCGATTACGTATTTTCTGGTCAACACCGCGTCCATTGCGTTCGTCATTGCGCTTACTGAGGGGAAGTCGCTCCACAAGATCTGGGTGGAGTGCTATTTCTGGTCCTTCCCTTACTATCTTGTGGGCGCGGGCTTCGCGGGTATGATCGGCTGGTTTAACCGCAAATTCAGCTGGGAAACCTCTCTGCTGATTGTGCCGATTATTTACTTGATCTACCGCTCCTACCGGCTCTATCTGGGAAAGCTGGAAGATGAAAAACGCCACGTAGAGGAAATCGCGAATCTTCATCTGCGTACGATTGAGGCGCTGGCACTGGCGATCGAAGCCAAGGATCACACCACGCACGATCACCTGCAGCGAGTGCGGGTGTACGCAATCGAAATTGCCAAGGAAATGGGCATCAGCCAGGGAGAAATGGAAGCACTGCACGCTGCCGCTCTGTTGCATGACATCGGAAAGTTGGCGGTTCCCGAACACATCATTTCGAAGCCGGGACGACTAACGCCGGAAGAATTTGAAAAAATGAAAATTCATCCGGTGGTCGGAGCGGAAATCCTGGAACAGGTGCGCTTCCCCTACCCTGTCGTGCCGATCGTACGTGCTCATCATGAGAAGTGGGATGGGTCCGGATATCCCTTCGGCTTGCGCAAGGAAGAGATCCCGGTGGGTGCGCGCATTTTGTCTGCCGTCGACTTCGTGGACGCCATGGCGTCCGATCGCCAGTATCGGCGTGCTCTGCCCATGGAGGAGGTTCTGCAGCGGTTACAGGCAGAGTCGGGCAAGTCGTTCGATCCAAAGGTAGTCGGTATCCTGCAAAAACGCTACCGTCAACTGGAAAAAATTGTCACCGGGAACGCGGAAAGCGCCACCTCCAGGCTTTCGACCGACGTGAAGGTGGAGCGCGGAGATGCTCCAGCCGCAGGATTTGAGGATACGGCTGTAAAGGACGTGGCAGCACATGAGGCAACGTTTCTTTCTTCGATCGCTGCGGCTCGACAGGAGGCACAGACACTCTTTGAGCTTAGCCAGGATTTGGGAGCCTCACTCAGCCTGGATGAAACGCTCTCTGTCTTCTCGGTTAAACTGCGGCGACTGGTTCCATATGACGCTATCGCGATTTACGTCAAGCGCGGACAGGAACTAATACCCGAACACGTGAGCGGCGACAATCACCGGTTATTCGCTTCGCTGCGCATCCCGCTGGGCCAAGGCCTTTCCGGCTGGGTGGCACAAAATCGAAAACCGATCGTAAACGGTAATCCCTCGGTGGAGCCGGGGTATCTGAATGACCCGACGAAATTCAGCACGTTGCGTTCCGGGCTGGCACTTCCGCTGGAAGGATTGGCGGGAGTGGTGGGCGTGCTGGCCCTCTACCATGCTGACTTAGATGCGTTCACTTCCGATCACCTTCGCATCCTGTTGGCCATAGCGTCAAAAATGGCGCTCTCGATCGAGAATGCGCTGAAGTACGAACAGGCAGAAAGTTCCGCGACAACGGATTACCTCACCGGACTACCCAACGCCCGTTCGCTTTTCTTACAGCTCGATCGTGAACTCGCGCGCTGCAAGCGCGATACCTCGACGCTCATCGTGATGGTCAGCGACATGGATGGCTTCAAGCAGATCAATGACCGCTTCGGCCATCTGGAAGGCAATCGTGTCCTGCGCCTGTTCGCACAAGCCCTGAAAGACAGCTGCCGCGAGTATGACTACGTGGCTCGCATGGGCGGGGACGAGTTCGTGGTAGTGGCGCCTGGTCTCACGGCGGATGGCGCGACAAAGAAGGCTGATGCCATGCGCGAACTGGCCAGGCAAGCCGGCCATGAAGTCTGCGGGGAAGACATTCTCTCCTTGAGCGTAGGACAAGCACTGTATCCGACGGACGGTCAGGATGCCGAGGCATTGCTAGCTGAGGCTGATCGACGGATGTACATCGAAAAGCAGCAGCAACCAACCCGCAAAAACCGCCGCCTCTTCCCGCGCATGAAATGCCGTGTAACCATCGAACTGCGGCAGCAGGAAGACGACACTCCAGTTCTCGGGAATTTAATCGATATCAGTTTGGGCGGCTGCTATGTCGAAACCAGCGCTCTGATGGCTCCCGGAGCAAAGTTGAAAGTAGTTTTCTCGATCGACGATGGAAAGCTGCAGAAAGATGCCAGTGTCGTGCGCATTGACCCCGGCTCCGGAATCGCAATCAAGTTCAACGACACGGGGCGCGAAGGGCGCGAGAAAATGCAGCGCGTACTGGACTACGTCCACAACACCACGATGTACTACGACAACCGCTACTTTGCCAAGCTGTTAAATCGGTAGCACGTGGGATTAATCGTCTTTGTCAGTACCTATCCCTGGGTTCGGTCCAGGAATTCCGCGTGCCACGCTGTCTGGATCGCCTCAAGTGTGCCGTCGCTGGACTTCTTGGGATCATCTTTGAACTCAGGGAGTTCAGTTACGTAACGATGAAGGTCCGTAAAACGAACCGATAGAGGATCAGTCTCCGGGTGCGCCTGCGAGAGCAGGACTCCGATGTCGTCGGCGTCATTCCACGTCAGTTCCTTCGTCATAAGCTTCCCTCAAATTCAGACTCGGACCTTCGATCTGTTCTACGTCAACGGCTGAATTCTGACCTCGTTTCCAGTGTGCTCGTAAGTTCCAGTTTGCAAAGCGTAAGAATTCACATCTGCGAGGGGTACATTATCTATTGTTTCTGGACCAGGGACAATGGGTCTATAGGTAGAATGGCGCATGCCGTGAAAACTGCTCCGCCAAAGCCACGGCCCATCGGGCAAGACTCCGGTGCGCCATAAGAAAAAGCCAAATCCCGACACCCGGACCTTGACCGACTGAGCAAGAACCACCTGACCGTGGCTCCTTAGCTTCTCCCGGTCGGCGGGAGTGAGGTGTCTGTGTAGGCCTCTCCCTGAGGTATGTTGGGCGAGTAGCGCGCGATGGTCAAGCGAAAGCCGCGCTGGCTGCTCTGTGACGTTAATGTAAGTGGCCGCGCCCGTGAACATTGCCGCCATCATGAGTGCCGGGATTCCAGCGATCATCTCCAGCCTCCGGTTTGCCCGTTCTCTTCCATCAATACCCGAACAATAGAACCCACTGCAGTGTACAATCCTTGCCGCTCTAGAAAGGACCACACTAAGTGACAAGAAGAACTGTTATCGTTGCCATTGCTCTGCTCGGTTGTCTCGCTCTCTCCCTCAACCTTCACGCCCAAGCCGGCGGCAACGTCGCCGACCAGATCAAGCAGTTGCAGCAGGAGTCCAGGGACGCGCAAATGAAAAACGATGCCTCATGGGCGCAGCAGCATCTGGCCGACGAATTCGTCGCCGGAAATAGCTGGGGCGATTGGGAAACCAAAGAGGATTTCATCAAGGATTTGCAGAACAAGACCAACAAATGGAAGAGCGGCGACATTAGCGACGTGAAGGTGGCGACCTTCGGCCCGAACACCGCCGTGTCGCATTACACGTTCACTTACGATGCCGAACTCCAGGGCAAGCATCGGGCGCGAACGGTCATCTGTAGCGACACCTGGCTCAAAGATTCCGGCACGTGGAAAACGGCTTCGACCCACTGCTCGCTGGTCAGGGGCGAGTAGCGGCGACGCGGCGATCTGTCATCCGCCCTGCGTGGGAGGACGGGCGGTGGGGCGACCAGAATCCGTCACGTCCGTGCTTTTTTCTTCTGGCTTTGCCATTCTGAAGCTGCCAGACACTGCGCAAAGGGTCGGGGCTTTTGGCCGGCGCGATCAGCCTGCGGTCCTGCAGGGCCTTTTCCCATCGGGAGTATCGAGGGTTCCTGATCTTGATCAGGTGCTGTGCTCGCGGGACGGTGACATATGGTCTGTGTTTGTGCTTGGCGAGAATTCCCTCGAGATGATCGGGAGTTCGAGAAAGCAGAAGGCTCGACTTTAAATCGGGCGCTCTCTGCTTCCTCGCGCATGTCGCAACCAGCTATTTGCCTGAGTTAACGAACTGGATGCAATCGCCCTGGTTCTTGAAGCTATAGGGGAAGCTGAACCTCTGCCATCCGCCGTTCTTGCAATCAGCCTTGCTCGTCGGAAGTGGTGTGAACGCGAGGTCGCCCACACCACCGACACTCGTGAGACCCAGAAGGGTCTGTGTGCCGCTCGGCGAGAGGGTCCAGAGTCGGCCCGCGTCACCACCGGACGCGAAGATGACACCATCAGTCGGGCGTACCGCCAGACCGCCGACATGCTCTGTGGTAAACGGGTCGCTCGTCGTGAGCACGGCGCCGGTGTCAGGGTCGAGCGTGTTCAGATACCCCGCTACGAGCCCGACGTCGTCGAAGATGGCGCTCGTCTGGTAAAGCGTCCCATCAGGCCCGAAGGCGATTGTGGCGCCGATGACCCCTGTGCGCCCGATGAGAGCCGCCACACCGGTGGTGGGATCAATGGTGTAGATGGAGTTAATAAATCGTCTTCATTGAGACTTGTGCCGTAGAGCGTGTTGGTGCCGGGTTGCAGGGCCAGGTCTGTGATAGATATGGGAAGATTGTTCGCCGTGATGGTCATAGCCGGGCCGATCCGCTCCGCCGTACGAGGGTCTATGCGGACGAGTTCGCTGAAGCGGCCCGTACCGAGCGTGCCGCTCATCGCTTGATTGAACTCCACTGTGCGCATCGCGATTATGTTCTTTTGCTCTTTCCTTCCCGAACCTACATGTTCTCGCCTCGTGTTTCTCGCGGCGGCGAGAATTCACAGTGCAGCTTCCGTCCCTGCGACCGTGCGTGGCGGGATCTCTACTTTCCTCGACCAACTCGGTTTCATGTCGCGGTAATCTCGCCGCCAAGGGTGATCTTGACTCGGCTTGCGCGGCTTGGCGAACCATGCCACCGCCACGCTGTGTTTGCTTCTATCCTCCACTTCACATTTTCTGGGCAGCGGTTCGGCAAGCTCTCGGCAGGCTAGGCGCTGCCCGCGGTAGTACACTTCCATGGCTCCATCCTCCCATTCACATACCAGAGCCTTGCTTTGCGTGGGTCCATAGCGTCGCTGGCCAGCAGGTTGCAGTTGTAAATAGCGGCCCTCATGTCGGATTACCCAGTCGTTGCTGATCTTGCGCTCGGTCTCTAAGCGGAGAATCTGACGTAGTTCGCGAGCCGTCGGCTTGCGCCCGTGATAGTCTTCTGGCTTTGCCGGCACCCGCGCAAAGCGCCGGTTGTGCTGGGGCAGATACTCTTTTTCCAGAAACTGGTTCGCGGCTCCGTAACTAGCGATCCCTTTGCGCCGCAGTTTTTTGATCATTCGATCCTGATGGATCCCGTGGTTTCTTTCCACTCGCCCCTTGGCCTGGGGCGAAGTTGCAGCAATGATCCCATTGGGGGTTTGCTCTTGCGGCCTAGCGCCCATTGCCTTCTTTCAGGAGGCCCCTTTCTTTTGGCCCAGTGTGCGCGAGTATGATCTAACTAGCCAAGGGCTTCGCCCTTCGATCGCGTCACGGAATGGTTCGCAGAAACTCGAAGACGGAATGGGCTCTGGATTCTTCCGCTCTAAGGCGTTCAAGTGCACGCCAAACCCGGTGGTCACCTGTATGGCCGGTTTTGCCGTTTCTGCTTTTGATCTTCGCTTATGAGGAAGGTTTTGGAGGTTGGGGTTGATTGTGGTGGCCGGTTCTGCGGCGTCAGAGCCGGTGGTCACCTCGTTGGCCGGTTTTGCCGGTGGTCGCCGCCCCCACGCACCCGGCGGCCGCACCCCGGTCGCTTGCTCGATGCGCCGCAAAGGCCATCCCAGCCGACCCAAGGCTACGACTTGTTGTCTTTTTTCTTCGCTCAAGACGTTGCTCATACCGACGAAGGCTACTCGCCTCGCATCGGAATTTACGTCCCGAGCCTCTTTCTCGTTGGCCGGTTTTCAGCTGACCCTCATTGGCCGGTTTTGGGTGACCACAGAGGGTCAGGCCAAGCCGGACCTTCAACAAGGCGCGAATGCGTTGGGTTGCCCAAGCCGTGCTGGCACTTTCCTCCTCACCCCACGGGTTCACCGCTTCCCAGTTGGCCAAACAAGTCCAAAGGCTGAGTCAGCAAGACCAATCCCAGTACGGACCACGTCGCGCTGCCTATGATCTGAAAAAGCTCGCGGGAAACAAATCGTCTGTCGGATAGGTAAGACCGCAAGATACGAAGCCATTCCCCAAGGGACTAGAGCAATCGCGGCGCTGGTCGTTCTCCGCGAGAAAGCCATTAAACCCCTGCTTGCCGCCGCCCAACAACATCGGCGAACTCGACGACCGCAGAACCCCAGCCCCCTCGACATCCACTATCAAACCATTCGCGCGAGCATGCGTGGAGTTTTCCACGAACTGGGGATTGCCGCATGAACGCCGACAATTATTTTTTCCGCCCTCGCCTCTAAGGGCCTATGAATAAGCAACTAAACGCGTCGGTTTTTCCGCGCAGTAGGTATTTGTCTTCGGAAACTCCCCACAAGGTGCATTGAGCACACAAAAGCCCTGCATCCTCAGTCGGAGACACGGGGGCTTTGCACTATTTCACTTACTGCTGCCACAAAGGACCGAGCTGTTGCAGGTACTGGTAATCGTCCACTGAGAACAGCCTCCGTCCCTGCCCCACGACTGTAAATGGCTTCTAGTGAGCTTCTATCTTCTCGAATCGTCGCACCGTCCAGCGAGACGGAAGCTAAGTGTCCCTTCGAGATTGAATATGTCAGCATCTGGCGGTTTAATCGGTAATAGTTTTGCGGTGACACATGCCGTCCAATCGGGCCGCCGATTCCCGAAACATCAGTTCCAATCTCGATTTTCTTACTTGAAAGCAGTTGCCGCGATTGTTGGTCCATGACCATTATGATGAAGCTCTTGTCCTTAACTCCAGATGGTGTAAGCGAGTAACCGTCACTCAACACAAAAAACGCTGGAGGGCCCCATGCATCCAGATTGCGGCAACTGACTATGCCTCTGCCGCGCAGGGCGTTCGATCCAAAGCGGCGTTTCCGCAAATGAAGCACAACGGCCAAGCATTTCACCGCGTCAGTGACCTCTTCGGGTATTCCGCCTTGTGGGTCCATTGCAATCTGCTGGAGCAACCTTGTAGCGTCATCCACACACGCCAGCGCGTCATTTCGAGTTGAGGCTGCGGCAACTCCAGCACTGACAGAGGCCAGCAACACTACGCCAGTGATCACGAGCGAGTAGGGCGGCAAGAGAACACGCATTGCGAAGCGCAGCTATTATCGTTTTTACACAAAATCCATCGAATACTGATAGAACTTGTCGAAAAAGCGAGTTGATCGTAAATCATCTTACCTGTACTTAGACCAGTTGTGATCAAGGACGGAAAACCAAGGAAAGTATCTATGAAACAGAAGGTCGGAACCATGAAAGCCAAATTCTAACTTCTAGCCTTCCAGAAGAAAGCGGTAACCCGAAATGGTAACCCCGACGAGCGGAATGCCTGATTTTTCAAAGATACTCCGCACTACTTCGCCTCGGCAGAGAACTCTGCTGTAGGCCTGTCCCGTGATTTCCTGTGGCATCTCGAAAATCATTTCTAGGCTCGCACCTTCAGGAAGAGGCGGATGAGACTCCAAAAGCACGCCCGATTCGCTTAGCTTTTGAAGCATCCCAAATGAAATTGCGAGTCGCCCAACTGGCGATAGAAAACCGGTATCCGGATGCTTAAGCGCGGTGCACGTGGAACCCACGCAGAAGCCTCGGGCGCACCTGCTTGAGATTGCTGGGGAACCGATTCCCTCCCCTGGTCATCGTCGCCCAGTCATACAAATACTGATCGCCGCACCGTTCGCAAACTTGGTAGTAGCCACCGGTCGGGAGGCGGTAAGGCCAAGAAAACTGATGTGGGCAGTCCCGATTGAGTACGGAACCAAGCAAGGTTGCCACATCAGTGACGTACATCTTAAGGATGGGCGCCGACTAGTTTCAGATGCCTGAGGTCACTTCGGTTAACCCCCCTTTGCAGCTCCCGGCTCCGGCTCGCGTCCAGGACCCCAGCCGAGTCTGCGGCGATTCGAAAGATTGCGCAAACGAAACTCCGTAGCGGCGGTGCTGCTCACTGCTGGGATGAACTAGAGTAGGGTCGACTAGAGAAGTCGCCCCTGCGCACGGGCCAGCGCGCCCTCGAGATAGATGGGCTCAAGTCCGTCGGCCCAATACTCGATTGCGGCACGGTTGGGCTGGGAGGTCTCCTGGTCCGTACGCAAGATTTGCTGAGCGGTGTTGGTTGGGTGAAACTCGAGCCAGCCCTCCCAAGTTCCATCAAGTCTCATTTCGCCGCAAATCCACACTACGTAAACAGTATCGCTATCTATGAGCTTGTTAGCATGTTCGCGGATAAGCACGCTTCGACCTCACCGATGAAACCCCGCCTTGATGGGGAACTGGCCTCGACGCCACCCGCGCGGCAACAGCATCTCCATGTCCATCGCGTATCCTCCAATGCGGGGCTTTAGCGTTACCCCGTCCAGAAATGCTGCTTCACGTTGAAACCGGGCCACGCCTGGAAGTCCTTTGCTACATCTTCAGGCAGAAACTTCAGAGCGGCAAACCGACCAAGCCCCGTGTCCTCGGCCTTGTACACCACGCCCATGCCGCCGCCGCCCAGCTTTTCAAGGACTCGATAGTGGGAGATCGTTTGGCCAATCACTTTAGTGGGTCTCGCCTTGCGTACCAGATGAGAATGCTAGGCGCGCTCGCAGGTCCAGTCAACAGAACGTCCGCCGGGCGGACTTTTCGGCGTTGGGACCGGCCAGTTTTCCCACGCTTGCACACAGTTGACAAAACAGTTGAATCTCAAGCGGCGTTCGGATAGAGGAGCCTGCGCGCCTTCTGAATGAGGACTGAAGCGTGCTCAGATTTGGGAACCAGTTCCGAAACTCCAATCAAGTGAGCTTCTTCCTTTGCGAAGGCATTCGTGAAGGCGCTGTACAAAATGATCGGCATCCCAGGCATTAGACTCTTGATCGCCCGTGCTGCTTCAAGGCCGTTCATCAGCGGCATTGAAATGTCCAGGACGATCAAGTCGGGCCGCAGTTCCCCAGCTTTGTCGATTGCCTCCTTTCCATTCTGTGCTTCGCGTACCTCAACCGCCAGTTCTCGCGTCAGGAGTTTTTGCAGAGCACGTCTGACAAAGGCGTTGTCATCCACGATCAATACAGTCTTACGCATATAACGGGGCCGAAGTTTTCGCGTTCTTTGATGCGCTGGTTCGTGCCTGGAGTGGACTCTGATACGAGTTTCTCTGTATTGATTGATTGGGTTCGCTAATACACGATGCACTGTATTGTGTGCAGTTCCGCTGCTCGTGTGAGATGCGGACACTCACCCACTCACGTTCCGCTGGTAGGTATCGGTAGTTGATTTTTCAAGTTTAGGCGCTGACAATGTGGCGGTCCTATGGTGGGGAAGATTTGCCCGGCACCGTTGCCAGCGAACGGAGGAGGGCAAAGTGAAAGGCGAAAGGCGAGGCGTTGGCTGCGGCTGTGCGTGGAAGCGGCTGACGAGCAGGATTCTAACCGCTTGCTCGAATTAGTCTCGGAGATTAATCACTTTCTGCATGAAAAGCATATGCGGCTCACAAATGTGCATCGGGAAGCAGGCGGATACGTCATCGAAGCTGCTGAAGAAATAACGCGTCATCCCCATGCTCAATCTCGCTCTTCGGGACGTTCGGATACGGCGTTAAAGGCCGGCTAACTCCAGCCCTTGACGGGCCATGCGCAAGGCGGAGACGACGATCGAATGATGTATGTTTCGGACCCCAATGAGCGATGCGCCGAGAATTCTGTTCGTCGATGATGAAGACAGCACCCGATTGACTCTTCCGCCGTTGCTTGAATCCTATGGCTTCGAAGTGGCTTCCGCCGGAACCGCGGCTGAAGCCCTGGGCCTGATTACTCAGCGCAAGTTCGATGTTCTTATCTCTGACCTGAACAGCGGCCATCCAGGAGATGGATTTACGGTCGTCAGCGCAATGCGTCGCCATCAACCTGAGGCTTTGAGATTCATCCTGAAGGGCAAACCGGCATTTGAAAGTGCGCGAGAGGCAATACGCGAAGAAGTGCATGACTACCTAATCAAACCCACGGAAACGGAAATGCTAGTCGAGAAGATTCGTTCCAAGCTGGCAACGAGAACGTCTGACCAGGGAATTCTTCGTCAGCGTCTCCCTCAAGTCATCCGCGGCAACTAGGAGAGCATCGTCGAAGATTGGTTACAGGCAGTAAAGCAGGACGCCGAGATCCGTTCGATTCCAATCCCTGATCTCGAACGCAAGGAGTCTGCCGGGTGCTGCTGCAAATAGCCACGGCCGTGGCAGAAGGCAAAGAGCTGACAGCTGAGGACAGGGAAGCCTATCTGCGACATGGAAGCGTTCGTTACAGGCAAGGCTATACGGTTCCATTGCTCATTCGCGAAGCCAGGTTTTTGCAGGCCTCAGTCGCAGACTGCATACAACGCAACTTCAATGGCATCGAGATGAGCTATCTGGTTCCCGATACCATTCATTTTATGGGGACGATTGATGCTCTGCTGGAAGCGTCGGTACGCGGGTTCATTCAGCAGGCCAACTCGGATAAGGTATCCGGCCGCCGGCGGCGTAACAAGCAAAAAAAGGACCTGGCACAATCAAACGCCAAAGCAGGCTGACTCGCCACGGTCGAGTCTGAGGTGCTTGTTACGATTGGAATAGCCAAGCTGCTCGACGGCGGGATTCGTTGAGGTACAAAAACCGCAGTCCAGCGCGAGAGCGGAGAGACACTATGCTGATGTGCGGGATGTCAAGAAGGACCTTGTTCAACTTTGCATTACCGACCGATGCCATCGAATACTTTTACTTTCTCAACTCCTGCCTGAGATCGAAGAGAACCAACTCCTGAAACTTTCCGCCTGTGGACGTACCCCAGCATCAATTAGCAGAAGAGGGCCTGGGGATCGACAGCTAGGGGAGAGGTAGTTTTCAGTAAGTGTCAGAGCAAACACATGCTTGACAGATTGAACTCGCAGCCAGCGTGACTTCGCCACTTGATCAGCCAATTCTCAGGCGACCAGTCTTCGTCCCTTCGTTCAGGGTGGATTACTACCGGTTAGGCCATCAGAACGACCAGAATTGCCGGTAAGGATTCAGGGAATGGCCGTTTGCAACAATTCTGCCTTTCCGGTGGAAGATTCGGAGCGGCGAGCGTAGGTTAAGGGCCCTGCCAGTCCAGCGCGTAGATTTCCTTGGTGCCGATGTCGCGAAGCAGAACGGGTGAATCGTCCGGAGCTATACCGAGCCAGAAGTTAAAGTAGCCGGTCTGCCGGAAGTCTTTCAGGTCGGCGACGCGCTCGAGCTTCCGGTCGCCAATTCGAATCCGCATTACCGATGGCTGGTCCTCCCCATGCAAGAAGTAAACGTAGTCGCTGTTCTTCGACCAGTTGGGGAAGCCCAGACTTATCTTCGAGATTTCCTCCCATTTCTGGGTCGAAAAGTCGAAAAGCATTAAGCTATGGGACGCGAAAGGCAACGCAAGGAGACAGCGCCCGTCGGGCGACCAGCGGGGCGAGAAGAGTCCCTTCGACCCAGCCACCGTCGAGATTTGATTGGCCTTAATGTCGAGGATGAGGATGGTACTGTTGGCAGCAGTTGATCCACTGGCGAAAGCAATTCTGCTTCCATCGGGCGACCAGCTTGGGTCCCACTCCTCTTGGGAGTCCGCGGGTATCAATTCGTGCGGCGTCCCGCCCTGGTTCGCAACGATGTACAACCTTGGCTTGGGGCCGGAAAACGCAAAAAAAGCGATCTTCTGGCCATCAGGTGACCACCTGGGCCCAACCGGGGTGAGCGGCGGGTAGGTGAGTTGCAGTCGCTGGCTTCCGTCGGATTTACTCCTCCAGAGCGCTCCTTCCGGGAAAGTGACATATGCTACCCACTGACTGTCATTAGAAAAGCTGATGCTATCGGCTGAAATCCCGGAGAGAAATGGAATGAACTCGGCTGACCTGGTGTCATAGCGGGACAGCTCCCCACGCGCCAATGTTCCCACTACGAACAGTTTCTTGCCATCTTTGCTGGGCAAAGGCAAAGAGAAACTCATCGGCCCGGAGGTCAACTGAACGGGTTGGCCATTGGCTTTTCCAAGCGAGTTCCCCTTCTCCGCAAGGGCCCAGATATTGCCTTGGGACTGAAAAACGAAATATCTTCCGTCGGGAGTCCATTGGCCGCAACACTCCTCAGGAGGATTGTGCCAGTTAGGGAACAGGAGATGCAGGTTCGTCCCGTCGACCGAGACCTGGTAAAGACGGCCAGTCGGCGTCAGGGCCCCTACTGTCCCGAGGTTGAATCGAATTACTGTTCCGTCCGGCGACCAAGCAGGATAATACGCTTGATCTGGCACGGTCACGAGTTTGTGAGGTTCGGAACCATCGCGCTTCGCCAGGAACAAGTCGCGTCCGTCGGCGTAAACGATCCTTTGGCCATCGGGAGACCAGGCAGCGGCCTGCCCAATGGATTCTCCTAATCTGCGAGGGGAGCCGCCGAGCACCGGCACTTCCCAAAGCGGCCCACGGAATGCAGTTTGGCCCACCTCGTCCGCCACGAGCAGGTTTGCCCCGTCGGGAGAAACTGCAAGCAATGACATAGTCGGTGTGGGAACCGAGACGTGCGCGACCTCTCCACCGGAGCTAGACACCTGCGCGATGAGAGGAACCGATGCGGGATACTCATTAAAGAAAATCCGTGCCCCGTCCGTACCGACCAAACCCTTTCGATGACCGTCGTGAGTAAGCGGTGCATAGCCCGATACCTTAGGCGGCGGAAGAGGGCGGAACTCCAGATATATAAGAGACGCCATGACGAGAAGACCCAATCCGCCGCCAGCGAACGCCCAATTCTTCCCGTGAGCGCGCCTGGTGTGCGAGACCGTGGCCTCACGCCGCAGGCGACCGGTACCGGCCGCTATCGAAAATTCAGCACTACCCGCAGATAGCGCGGAGCCGGATCGTCCCGAACTCGTATCCCTTCTCAGCCGCTGCACGTCGGCTCGCATCTCGGCTGCGCTCTGATAGCGCAGATCACGGTCTTTCTCCAGGGCCTTGTCGATGATCGCCTCGATTTGAGCCGGAGACTCCGGATTGAGTTCCGACGCCGGCCGCGGGTTCTGGTGCAAGATTGCGCCGCATATTTCTCCAGAGCTTGAGCCTTCGAATGGCATGCCGCCCGTTGCCATTTCATATAACACCGCGCCGAACGAGAACAGGTCGCTCCGTGCATCCAGTTCCTTCGCACGAATCTGCTCAGGGGACATGTAAGCTACCGTGCCCATCATCGTTCCCGGACTCGTGAGGTGATCATCGATCCCCGTCACGGTTTTCGCCAATGCAATCTGGCTCGAAGAACTGGCTGTGGGCGCGACTTTCGCCAGGCCGAAATCGAGAATCTTGGCGTGCCCTCGCTTGGTGACAAAGATGTTCGCGGGCTTGATGTCGCGATGAACAATCCCCTTGGCGTGGGCGGCGTCGAGAGCGTCGGCGATGTCGCTCGCGATCGACAGAAAAGCGTCCGTTTCCAACGGACGCCCCGCAACGCGGTGCTTCAGCGTCATGCCTTCCAGATACTCCATGGCGATGAACGATCGACCGTCGTGCTTGCCGATCTCGTAAATTGTGCAGATGTTCGGATGGTTCAGAGCAGAAGCCGCGCGGGCTTCGCGGCGGAAACGTTCCAGTGCCTGCTGATCTTGCGCCACATCCTCGGGGAGAAACTTCAGGGCGACAAAGCGCCCAAGCTCGGTGTCCTCGGCCTTGTACACAACGCCCATGCCGCCGCCGCCGAGTCTCTCGACAATGCGGTAGTGTGAGATGGTTAGGCCGATCATCAGAAGATGCTTGGCTTTGGGGTCGCTTCATCTTACGGATGCTGCAATTCGCTAGTCAACGAACGGCGACTGAGGCACGAGTGTGTCCGACCTATAACTTTGCCCTGTGCCGACGAGAAGAGCGCGGATAACTCTCGCTTTCTCGGCCACTCTGAAATGTGTCGCTTCCGGATTGCCCTTCGATCTGCAGAGAAAGGATGGTGCACCCGCAGTTTCGATCGAGAGCTGAGGCGAGGTCACACAGATCAGTACAAAACTTCCCACCTCTGAAACCGGCGTCTCCAGCGCTGAATACGAGATAGGATTCGACCTGGTCCACGCCGCAACGCTGGCCGAGTTTCCGCTCAGTTCGAAGTTACTTTTAATCAAGCTTCGCGTGCTCCCGTCGGGAAAAGCAGATTACGAAGAGCCGGAATATTGTGGACTCGCCACTTCACTTCACTCCACGTGTTCATCAACTCATAATCCCGCCCCGCTCGATGGGACGAGGGCACACGTCGCGAAATGGGCAAAATCGGGCTAACTTAAGCGGTCCACTCGTAGTCAAACAGCACAATGGCAAGTGACCGCCTGCTCGCGGTACTACTGCTCATGTCAGAGTTATCTTGATTGCCTTGAGCGTAAACGCGAAACGCGTGATGGTTGATGTTGACCCGTCTACCCCTCTCCGTTGGGTGCTCCGCGACAATCTGGGCTTGACCGGCACCAAGTACGGATGCGGCATGGCGCAATGTGGGGCATGCACCGTTCATATCGATGCTCAGGCGGTGCGCTCTTGTGTGGCTCCTGTTTCGCGAGCCCCAGGCAGGCAGGTGACGAACATGGAAGGGCTTTCGCCTGACGTCAGCGACCCGCTGCAACGCGCATGGATCGAGATCGATGTGCCGCAGTGCGGCTACTGTCAATCAGATCAGATCATGAGTGCGGCAGTGCTGCTGCTTCGCGAGAAGGCAATTCCCAGCAATGATGATATTGACCAGGCACTCGCCGGAAACGTCTGCCGGTGCGGAGCGTATTGCCGAATCCGGCGTGCAGTACATCGCGCCGCCGAACTGGCGAGAGGTTCGAAATGACCGATTTGCATCCGCTCAACCGACGCGAATTCCTGAAGGTCGGTGTGGCTGCCGGAGGCGGAATGTTGGTCGGAATCTACCTCCCGCAATTGAACTCATCGGAAACGGTCTCTAGAACCGAAGTCTTCCAGCCGAACGCCTTTCTGCGAATTGGGACTGATGACATGATCACGGTTATCCTCGGAAAGTCTGAGATGGGCACCGGCATATACACTTCGCTGCCAATGATCGCGGCCGAAGAGTTGGACGCCGATTGGCAACACATACGCATTGAAGCCGCGCCTGTGGATGAGGTGTATTTCCATCCTACATTTCACATTCAGATGACCGGCGGTAGCAGCAGCGTGACTTCGGAATGGGAACGGCTGCGCAAGGCAGGGGCGACAGCCAGAGCCATGCTCATCGCCGCGGCCGCGAAAAACTGGGATGTCGATCCGAAGGCCTGCGGGACACAGACTGGCTACGTCGTCCACGAGCCGAGCAATCGCCGAGTGTCGTACGGCGCTCTGGCAGAAGCAGCGGCTACCATGGCGCTACCGACAGACGTTCCTCTTAAGGACCCCAACAATTTCACGATCATCGGACGCGCGACACATCGGCTGGACACGGCTGCAAAGACAAACGGTAGTGCGCTGTTTGGCATCGATGCAAAAGCTCC
>Ga0075433_10000694_pt1 | contig 22961 bp, 16 predicted proteins | sample RhiMethybrSRZTD2_FD_75299 | JGI IMG/M metagenome (GOLD analysis project Ga0075433, IMG submission 75299) | Populus rhizosphere microbial communities from Tennessee, USA - Rhizosphere MetaG P. TD hybrid SRZTD2 | ecosystem: Host-associated > Plants > Roots > Rhizosphere > Soil | place: USA... | reverse complement strand
AGCTCACCCTGCGCGTTCGAACGAACGCACCGTCTACTCTGACATTGCTTTAGTATGGGCTTGCACATAGCCCCCCTTCAACCGATAAAACATCTTGCTAAAGTCGTTGCCTGACCTTATCATATGAGCAACAGGAGTAATATTCAGGGGGACATGAATGGGTTTTTACGCCGAGCCGTGGTTGCGTGAGGCGCGAGACAAGATAAAGTCTTTTCCGGATATCGCCAGTGATGATTTCGGACCAGATGACTTCGCGAAACTGGCCGAAGCGGTGGAAAAGGCGATTAAGGCGGCACTTATCGAGAACCACGGAAGCCTGCCGACCGAACACGATCATAGTAAATTAGTTTCGATCTGCCAGACAACGGGTGTGTGGGATGTGTTACCGCCCGCTTTGAAGGGTCTGGTTCAAGAAGTGGAGTCCTATCGATCAACAAAAAATGTTGTGTCCCAATCACCTTCAGCAGAGACTTCTTCGCAAGAATTACAGCGCTATTTTTTCATCGCCCGCCGATTGATCGACTACATGGAGTTCCACGTGATCGGCAACGACTCTGTATTGAAACGTCTGAAAGTGGCGTAACCTTTCGCGCGTTAGTCGAACAAAAAGATTGCGATCCTACTTACGCTCAATCGCCGTTTCGGCGGTCGTAGCGGCCCGGGTGTTCGAGCTAATTTAGAGCGGGCGAAGAATCGACAAGAGCAATTTCTAGTGCGTCGCGACTGCCGTTCTTCATTCGAATCATGCGCAATTCGGCTTCGTGCATTAGCTCAGCAATATTTCGAGGTGCCTTCGTACACGCAATTGCGCTAATGAAAAAGGTTACTGGCTGCGCATATCGCTTTCGTTGCTCTTTCAATTTACTCTGTATTTTCGCCAGAACAAACCGTGCTTCTTCGGACCCGGCATTGGGGAGTAAAATTGCGAACGATGTCCCGCCAATACGGCCGACGAGTTCCGGCCGTGCCACGCTCTCTCGAATGGCGTGAGCAATCGTGCACAACATCTGATCACCGGTCGCGTATCCGAATCGATGATTGATCCACTTAAGACCTTCGACATCAACGAACGCCAAAGCCATAGGCTCTAAACCGAAGGCGCGTTCCATTTCATGCCCTGCGAGATTGTAAAAAGCCCGACCGTTGGGCAAGCCGGTAAGAAAGTCGCGGTTCGCCACGTCGGAAACCTGGTCGAGCATCGTCCTTAGTTGCGAGATCGAGTAGGCAATCACTATGGAAACCGCCGCGCGCATTGAAAAATTCCAAAGCGTAATTAAATCCGAGGAATATCGACGGCCACCTACATGATTCGCCAAGAGCCAAGTCAACGTGCACAGCGCAGCGATCAAAATTCCCGTCCTTCGATTGACAAACCAACTCACTAGCGCGATAGGAAGGAGGTAGAAAAACATCAAATGTAGTTCCAGCCCGCTGGCGAGGTCGACGACACCGATAAAAATGACTAAGAAAACACCGAACGCGGCAATCGCTCGCTTCGATGTGTGCTCGAGACGGGACATCAATTTCCGCATCATAGCGTTAGACGAAGTAATGAACCGCTAAATTTCAACCGAATTTTATTACTGGAGATGATCAAAGCTTAGCAACGCGTTCCATCCATATTTCAACGTGGCGCGAGCAGCATCGCACCAGTTTTTTTTCTTTTAGCCCAAAAATCGATGTGGCGTCAATGCATTTTTTGACAGTGTCCCGCGACGACAGACAGGATGTAAAATGATCGCGCGCTACTAGAGAACAGCTAGCCCGCTCCGGCGAGCGGTACATTCAAGCCGCCAGAATGTAATGCAACGCAATTGGGACGCGCTGCTGTGCGGGTTCAAGCAAGCAGGAGAAAGAAGATCGCGAGTGAAAAAACCCTGACCGTGCGTTTCACTTCAAGGCTAGACAACACGACTGTGCTTTCCGGCCCAGCTGGTCAGGCACCGAAGAAAACGAAAACAACGGCTGCAATGACAACAGTCGCACAGAAAACCCCGATGCCAGCGACCACCAAGTCGTGGTGAGCCCGCAGCGGTCGAGGAGGAACATCAGGAATTAGGATTTTCTTCGACTTTAGTCGAAACGTCATGGGGATTTCTGTAAAGCATCGTCGATGCCATTGTCAGGAACCCCCAGGCCCTGGAGCAATTGAAGCCTTAGAAAGACTTTGGGAGAAAACTAGGATGGGAGAGACGATTAACTATGGGGCTAAAATAGTCTGCTTCCTCGCGTCCATGATGGGCGAGACAGATTTGCCTGGTATCGAGACCTCGGCGATCTCATCGGCCGGCCCGAGTGCGAAATGGTTTCTTGTTAGCCACTACTTTTTCAATTTCTCTTCTCTAACATCGGTGGACTTAACCCAACCGACGAGACCCTTCTGAGTCTTCACCATATACCACTCGCTGCCGCCGGCGCTCTGGACCATCGGGATAAGTGTCTCCCCTTGGGCGAGCTGGAATAGCTTTTCCGACTCCTCATCCTGCCGCGGGTAAAGGCCGGCGTCCTTGGTGGCAACGACCAAGCGAGTTGGCAGCGCCCGCCCACCGACAACACCGACACCGCCGGTGCCCGCGCTTCCCGGCGTCACAGCTCCCGGCGCCCTCGAACCGGTAATCCCTGGGCCGTGAGGAATTCCCCCCAGCGTCCTGCCGTACTCACCAAAAGCTTGCGCAAAGGCAAATGTCGCCGATAATGCGGTGGTTGCCACGAACGAAACAACGCCAAGACTGCGTTTCATGTATTCGTCCTCCTATCGACTATTCTAGGCGATTTAAGTCTAGCTGCCTAGCCTTTTTTGCAGGGAACGGGCTCCACTTCACCAGTTTGCGGGCATTACTGCGGCCGCGGACGTGATCATAAGTGGCTTGACATCGAGTTCGGTACCCGTGAATGGATGGCTGTCTTCAGAAATATCAAGACCAACGTTACTGCGGCAATGATGTCAAGCCTGGCACTCGGGTAGACACGAAGGTGGCATGCACGCAAAAAACGACGAGGAAAGCCATTCTGTAGTGCTCTTTAACGACTAGAGTGCAATATATTTGCTCCAAGTGAGACGGAAGGTCGCTTACAAGTACGCGTTCGATTTCAATCATCGATCGGTGCGATAGATCAAAATTGAGTGACCAATGGTAGCGACTGGCTCCTTTAACATGAACCGCGCGTAAGGATTACGCGGTCTCAGGTAAACTCCAACTAGGTGCGTCGCACTGATCGCGATGTACGGGCTAACCTGGTCATCGCCATGATTTCCAGGAATTGAAAGAACGGCCGACCAAGTTCCGGGTTTATAGACAGCGTCAATTCCATAGTAAGCCGGATCCGCCGTGCCAAAATACGCAAGTTGAATTTCTTTAACACGGTTTTTGTCGATCCAACGTTTAAGCCCCTTTAGATCCTGCCCCCAATCCAAGTTTGAGTCCACCAGAATCTCATATGGATGGCCAGAACCGATTGTTTCATTGAAGTAAGCAAGAAAATCGGGAAAGGTCTTGAGAGATGATACTGCCAACCAAACGCCAAGAATGATAACTAAGCTCCTTTTCCAGACGGTCTCATGAATCCAAAGGTTCGAAACGCTTCCCCCGAGCCATACGAAAAGGAACGGATAGATCGCCAAGATATGCCGCAAGCCAATATTCATGCGCGCAACGACAGCCGCACTGAAAATCACAAGAATCGGGATGAACAGAAATATTGCGTCTTTGCGCTGCCGCTCGTCAGATAAGAAGATCATCAACGACACGAGCAGAAGTATTATTGCCGGCAGGGGAGTTTTTACTGCGAACGCGATCGGGAAGTAGAGCCAGAAGCCTTCATCTGAAATTTCTCCGAGCAGATACGCCGAACGTGCGGCAGCAAAGTAGGCGAAGTGTAAACCACTCAGCCATGCCTCGGGAAGCAAATGATATCGTGTATTGCATTGAATAGTTGCCTCAAACCATTCCGAAGTCTCTACGAATTTCTCGAGCGCTAGCGCCCCACGTTGATCTGAAACCGCGTCATAACGAAATCCGTATGCAGCCCAGATCAGGATGTAGGTCAGTACGCCGGCCGAAACCAGTAACGCAACTACCCAAAGCGTTTTTCCCAAACATTCACGAACAATCAGAAGGGCCGAGAATCGGACTCGGATCGGTTCCGAAGATAGGATTCGGCTGATCCCTAATAGTCCCCAAATCAACGGTGTTACCGAAGCCGAATACTTTGTAATTACCGCTAGCGAAAAAAAAACGGCAGCGAGTGACCAATTAAACCAGGTAATATCCCTGAGAGTGCGCCAAAAGAAGTACGTGCCCGCAAATAAAAATAAAGCGAACGGCATATCTGTGTGCACAATTGGAGAGTGGGCAATTATGTTAGGATCGAGCGAGTAAATGCTGAGTGCGGCGATCCCAGCCACAAAACCGTAAAGTTCACGCGCCCAGCAAAAAACGAATATTCCAAGGATGGTTCCAAGCGCGATCATTGGTAGTTTGGCGTAGAAAAAAATCTTTTCCGCGTCATTGCTCGCGAAAAGCCACCGATTGGCCAAAACCCAACCGTACATTCGATTTGCCTGCACATGATCCCTCTGGTCACGGCTTAGCGGTGTGTCGTTGATGTCAAGTGCAAGTAAAGGTAGCGCTGCCAGTACCTTAGCCAATGGCGGGTGTTCAGGATTTATTCGGAAATCTCTCCACTTTAGGTAAGAGTATCCTGCAACAAGATGAAAACCCTCATCCGAGGTCGGTGATTTATCGAGCGTCGAGCTGAGCGAAAGCGTGACGAAGAAAACCAGTAAGAGACTTACACCCGCTATCGCCCCGGGAACATGCTCCGCTCTAGCATTGGAAGAATTCTTTTCTTTCTGGCCCTCTTTGGAATCCATCAATTGGGAAGAATCTGGATAGGGCTAACGACCGTCGTTGTACCAAGTTTGCGCTGTCTCAGAAACAAAAGAAGGGAAACAATGACTAGGCATGTTAAGGCGATCGCTGAAATGATCAAGCCGAGTTCAAATGATTGAGGTTGGTATCTGAATTCGATCTGATGTTCTCCTTCAGGCAAGGCCACAGCACGAAAAAAGTGGTTAGCTCTAAAAATCTTTGTTTGCTTTCCGTCCACGTAAGCCTTCCAGCCCGGATAGAATGAGTCGGCCAGAACTAGAATACCTTCTCCGTTGGCTATTGTTTGAACTTTTACCAAGCTATTCTCGTAATACTGAATTCGAGCTTGCGCCTCCAAAGGCCGCGTCCCTCGAACTGAGATATCTTCGTCAATAACCACCTCTCTTAGCGGATCAAATTCAGCTAGCGAGAGATGATGCAGAGTTCTTTTTGGATCCTTCTCAACAAACGCCTCGTTCACGACATAGACTCGTGGCACTGTTCCCTCGATTCTATAGAGCCAAGAGAAGTACTTAGGGAAACGACCGACGAGACGAATCCCCCTTTCCGGTAATTGTCGAAAGCTGGCCAAGTATCGGACGTTAAAGGTTCGCAAGAGTTGTACTTGACGGTCAAATTCCAGACTATTAGCGACGCTCAGAAAGTCACTATACGCCCGACGGTTTAACGCATCAATTTCCTGAAAGTAATCGATGCCGTTCAGGACACCAACGTTGGGCAAATAATTTTGAAACGATAGGGCCACGGCCTGGTCGAACGTCGGCCGGCCGATAACGGAGAAAACAGCCGGATGAAGATCGCGCGCAGAGGGATAGTAGAAAAACCTCGTCAAATTCGTCTCGGCGGGTCGAAGCACTGGCGGGCTTCCGTAGACCCGATCGGGATACACCGGGAATAGAAAGCCCCTGTGTGCCCACGCAAGATCAACGTAAACAACCGACACGAGAAGAATAGAAAATAACAAAGGGCGAATCCTTTCCGCCTTAGCTAGAATCAGGAGGAAAAAGAGCGCCAATGATAAAATCGCCTGACGCTGCAAATTAGCCAGGACCGAAACGGTGGCTCTAGCGTGAATGTCCGAGAGTGGCGGGATGCTAGTGTTGGCCGCGACAAAATCGCTCACGATCTCGGAATGTGACCTTAACGCAAAATAAAGACCGAGCCACGCGAAACAAATTAATCCGAGGATCATCACTGGTACTTTTCTATTCTTTATCTGGTCAAGCAACAGTCCTTTCAGGCCGCGCATCGTCATGAATAAAACCAGCGCATATGTGAGGAAGAAAAATTTCTCCGGAAAACGAATCGCAGAAATAAACGGAACGTGTCGGAATAGAAACGGATAAATGAGTGCATTGCTTCCCAAAGCCATTGTCAAAGAGCCCAACGCGAGTGCGATCAAAAAAATCTTTTCACGCCGAGTGCCGTAGTAAGCCCATAGGGAGATCCCAAACAAGGATATTGCCCCCAAGTAACTGCTCGCCAGGAACGGTACTTCTCGAGCAAAGAAAAGCCTTATGCCTATCGAGATAGTTGGGTCGATCTCTTTATCCAGGAAGAATAGATTCAAAAGACTCGACGGATTGAGCGACCACATGAGAGCCTCCGCTGCAGGGATTGAATCGCCCCTTCGGGACTCCATGATCAACTCTGCCGTCGGTAAGAATTGAGCCATGGTAATGGCCAACACAAAGAGATTTCCGCCTAAGGCTAGGCCGAGAATCCGGCGGCAGGAGATCTGTGGCTCGGATTCGCGGATTCGAAAGCCATCGAGCAAAGCCAAGCCCATGCTCATCATAAACATCTCCGGCGACCCCGCCAGAAATTGAAGGGCTGCAGCAAGCGTAAATGTAATGAAATTGCTCCACTTGGGAGTTAAAAGCACGCGCTCCCAGCTTAGTACGACCCACGGTAGCCAGACGGCGGATTGAAAATGATTCAGCAGATTACTCAACGAAACTATGACGCCACCCAGAGTGAAAAGTAACGATCCGATCACCGCCAGAGAGCACGAATAGCCCCAATAGCGAAGAAGGCAATAAGTTCCAAGAGCAGCAACCAAAAAATGAAAAATAAAAAGGACTCGAATCGTCGGAAAAAAATCGAGACAATAGAATATGAAGTGCGGTGGATAGAATACACCGGTCTGGAAAGCGGCGAGATTGGGAAAGCCTTGAGCGAAATGACGATCCCAAAGGGGTATTTCTCCCGCGCGGTAACTTTCGTATAAGCTGTAGCGGAGCGGGTAAAAATAATTCGTCAAGTCCCGATAAAAAGGAACCTCGCCGTTAACCAGAAGGTCTTGACAAAACCAAAGAATACAAAATACCAGCGCTAAAACGGACGCGTAGTCCGCATACTTTTTTTCCAATGACTTTCCTTCGGAGATGAGAGTGCAGACAATGGATTGTAGCCCTTATTGTCGCAATGTGTTTGACATAAAAAAAGGGGTGGTTCTCGAGAGCCACCCCTTCGGAAAATTGTTGTTCCTACGCCGACGGCCTTTACGGACAAGAGCTTCCCAAAATCTGGCCGGTCGTGCTGCTGAATGTCCACGTGTTAGTGCCGCAGTTGGCATGCTGAGCGGTCATCTGGAACGTGTTGGTTCCGATAGCCGCAATAACCGTGACGCCAGTCGTTGCATTGAAACCCGGAGGCGTACCGGAAGCCATAGTTCCACTGAAGTAAGTCGATTTCTGTGCGAAATAAGCTTCCTGGGCCACGGCCGCGTTTCTCAGATCGGACTTAACCTGGGCCTCGTGACCGCGCTTTCTATAGGCTGCGAACTGCGGGATTGCGATCGCCGCCAAGATGCCGATAATGGCAACGACTACTAACAATTCAATAAGTGTAAAACCTGATTCGCTCTGCAAACGTAACTTGTTCATCATTAGCTCCTTCTTTTGTTCTTCAGAGACTGTTTATGGTTTACTCCTGTTCACCGGCCTGCACTGATTGCACTCAACATCGTCACCTGAGAATCGTCAGCTTTCACCTCCTTTAAAAAGATTAATCTCGTTTCAAGCTTTAAAACGTTAGATCCCGCGCATCGCAAAAGATAGACCACAGTCTTCCTCGCGCTTCTGTCGTCGAATTACAAGAACTGACCACAGAAAAGTAGTTGGAGGGCATGATATAAGCTGTGAGAATTTAAAAGGTTACCGGTCGGGTTCGATGAATAATTAACCTCGTTGGCAAGGCTATGGTCGAAGGTCGGTTTCCCGCGATTACGGAATTTGTAACAGAGTTAGTGACAAAATTTGTTACTGTTGGTCAGCAGGCTGTTCGGTCACGGCATAAGCCTTGGCATTCAATAAATCATACTTTTCTAGCCGGTGGCGCAGCGATCGATAATTGATGCCAAGGATTTCGGCGGCCTTTTTTTGCACTCCGTTGGCGCGTTTCAAAGCGCCGAGGAGTATGCATTTCTCATGGGTTTCAAGCTCCGTATCAAGCGACAGCCCTTTACTAAAAAACTGTTCGGGCCCTCCTGGGGTGGTTTTTTCGAAAATGTCGGCGTCCTCTGTGATTGGAACGCCCTTCACATGCTGAGGTAGATCCTCTTCCGTGAGAATGTTTTTATTGGTTACCGCGACGGCGTGCTCCAGTATGTTTTCAAGTTCCCGAACGTTTCCCGGATAGGGATAGCTTATCAGGTGCATTAGGGTGCCGCTCGAGATTTCCTCGACTTTTTTGTCATGGGAATCAGCAAATTTCCGCAAGAAGTAATGCACAAGAGCCGGTATGTCTTCTTTTCTGCTCCGGAGAGGCGGCATAACCATTTGTACGACGTTCAGTCGATAGAAGAGATCTTCGCGGAACCGCCCTTCTTCAAGTTCTTTGCGCAAGTCTCGGTTAGTTGCGGAAATGACTCGAATGTCAACTTTGAGCGGCTTACTCCCGCCAACTGGAGTGAAGCTCTTTTCTTGTAAAACACGCAGCAATTTGACTTGTAAATGAAGCGGTAATTCTCCTACCTCATCTAAAAAAATGGTTCCCTGGTCTGCCTGTTTGAACAGACCCGTGTGGTCCGAGACCGCACCGGTAAAAGCGCCTCGAACATGACCGAAAAGTTCACTTTCCATAAGGCTCTCTGGAATCGCACCGCAGTTGACTGCGACAAATGGCTTGTTTTTTCTCGGTCCGTTAAGATGGATCGCGCGAGCAACCAGTTCTTTGCCGGTTCCGCTCTCGCCCGAAATCAAAATGTTCGTATTGCTCGCCGCCACCTTCCGAATCAACTGGTAGATTTTTTCAATGCCGCCATTTTTTCCGATGACTCCCTCGAAGTGAAATTCTGAGTTGTCTACCTCCAGTGTGCTCTGCTTTAAGTCAACTTCCCTAGCCCGGCGTAGCTCTTCTTCGAGCCGCACTTTTTCCTCGATCTGCTTCTGTTTGGTGATATCTTCGAAAATAGACACGAACCCGATCAGTTGTTCGCTAGCGTTGCTGAGGGGCGCGAGTGTGAGGCGGATTTGTTTTTGCGCGCCTTGAGACGGTACGAATGGTAGTTCGTCCGTAATGACGTTCGCGGTGTTGCGGTTACGTTGAAAATCATAGCTCAAGCCTGGAAAGATTTGATCGAGACGTTTACCCTTCACAGCAGCTTCGCCCAGAGCCGTAAGAGATTGCGCCTGGCGATTGAAATAGTTGATTCGCCCTTCGTGGTCGGTGATCGCAACTCCACTGCCAATGCCTTGTAAGAGCGCGTCTTTAAACGCGTCCAGTTCCTGATAATCGATCTGTTTTTCTTTTAGTAATTTCTCGGTTTCGCTCAGTTTGTTCGTTAAAAACCCACTGAGCCAAGCAATAACGAAAAAACTGCCGATGCTCAGAATGATGGGCATTAGCGAAGACCAGGAAAGTGCCAGGCCGTTTACTGGATACGGATATCGCGACCAAACAAGCATAGCTAGATAACAGAAGCTAGAGCATCCTGCAGTAAGAAATGCGCCGCGATAAAAAAGCAATATCGCTCCATTCATCACTGCTAGGTTATATAGAAATGGAAATGGACTGGCGAAATCGCCAGTGATCCAGATTATCCCCGTGATCAGAAGGACGTCAAAGAAAATTTGCGCATGCGCAAAAGGGCGCAAATCATGGATTCGCGGGAAGATGATAGCCGAGCCGATAGAGATGATATATGCAATGATCAACGACACGGAAAGGCCGAAAAGATAACTAATATCTCCCGCAGTTCCAAAGAAATGAAAGAGCGCCGTAGCGCCCAAGAAAAAAGACAGGATGACTACGCGCAAAAGCAGTAACCAGCGAATCTTCTCAACCAATTCTTTTCGTTCGTCACTCAAGGTTAAATGCTCAGTGCGCCGCCTCGCAATACGAGGAGAGACTTCTCTTGAATCATCCGCCGACCAAGGATCCCATTTGGAATATCGGCAGGTACATGGCGATAACAAGACCACCGAGAACCACGCCGAGAACCACCATGATCATTGGTTCCATCATCGCGGTTAGATTGTTCACAGCATCGTCAACCTCCTCTTCGTATAGCTCGGCCACCTTCTTAAGCATCGCATCAAGCCCGCCGGTGCTTTCACCAACTGCAACCATTTGACAGACCAAGGGCGGAAAAATCTTGCTATCGCGCAACGGCTCGGCAACGGTCTTTCCCTGGCTGATGCTGATGCGACTCTCCATGATCGCCTTTTCAACCACTTTGTTGCCGGCCGTTTTACCGGTAATAGCCAAGCCGTCCAGGATCGGCACGCCAGAACTTAAGAGCAACGCCATGTTCTGTGAAAAACGAGCAACGGCTACTTTCCGCAAGAGATCACCGATAATCGGCATCCTAAGGAGCAGTCGATCGATATTCATGTGCCCCTGTGGGGTTTTGTAATAAAAAGAAATGCCCATCACGACGCCGACCGCGGCGGCGACTAGTATATACCAGTAGGCGACAAACCAATTGCTGATATCGATACAGATCTGCGTCGGAAGCGGCAGGGCTTTGCCCATGCTGCCATACAGTTCTGCGAATACCGGAATCACCCAGATCATCAAAACGGCGACAACAACAATCGCTACGAAAACAATAGCGCAGGGATAAATCATCGCGCCTTTGACTTTCTTCTTTAATCGGTTTGCTTTCTCTATAAATAGGGCAATACGGTTTAGGATCGTATTTAGAATACCACCGGCCTCGCCCGCTTCGACCATGTTTACGTATAAATCGTCGAAGATCTTAGGATGCTTGCGCAGAGCGTCCGCCAGCGTACAACCTTCTTCCACGTCCTTTTTAATCGTACCAATCGTGTTACGGAGTAACTTGTTTTCGGATTGTTGCGCCAATATATCTAGGCACTGCACGATCGGCAGACCGGCATCAATCATTGTGGCTAACTGACGCGTGGCCAAAGAAAGGTCTTTCGTAGTGACTTTATCGCCGAATCCCGGGATCGAGATTTCTTTCTCCAGCCCCTTTCCTTTTTCCCGAACCCGGTTCGCAATTGGGCGGATTCTCTGCTCGCGTAGTCGTGCCAGCGCCGCCTCCATACTCGGCGCCTCAAGATTGTCGCCTTTGATCACTCTTCCCTGGGCGGTTCGGCCTTCCCAAACAAACGTCGGCATAAATCTAGTCTCGCTCTGGCCTTATCAATCCAGCGACGTCAGCCGCTACGATTTTTGCTGGCGCAAGGTATCGGCTCGGCATCGCTAAAATCCCAGTGAAAACACTGAGCCGAAACCTTTATCCGTGTCGGTAACTCGGACCGTTTCGTCGACCGTTGTGAGCCCGGCGCGAACTTTCTGAAGAGCGCTGATGCGTAGCGTGCTCATGCCAAGTTTAACCGCTTCGCGTTTTAGCTCCATCGCCGAGGCGCCCTTCAAGATGAGCTCTTTCAGACTCTCGTGCATCACCATGACTTCATATATGGCCAGGCGCCCTCGATAGCCGGTGCCCGAGCAGTTGTTGCATCCACGACCATGGAAGGTTGGAAACCCCGCACTGATTTCGGCGGTGTCCACTCCTAATTCGATCAAAACCTCCACCTTGACCTCGATCGGCTCCTTGCACTTATCGCAAATCTTGCGCACTAAGCGCTGCGCGAGGATTATGTTGATCGACGATGTCAGTAAAAAGGGCTCGACTCCCATGTTCATTAAGCGATCGACGGTCGCGGAACAGTCGTTGGTGTGTAAAGTGCTGAGGACCAAATGACCGGTGAGCGCGGCTTTGATGGCGATTTGGGCGGTTTCAAGATCGCGGATCTCGCCGACCATAATGATATCTGGGTCTTGCCGAAGGAAGGAACGGAGACAAGCAGCGAAATTGAGGCCTATTTGCTCTCGCACCTGAACTTGATTGATCCCCATTAGATTGTATTCGACTGGGTCTTCAGCTGTGGAAATATTCACGTCTGGCTTGTTAAGTTCCGAAAGGGCTGAATATAGGGTTGTCGATTTACCGCTGCCAGTCGGTCCGGTGATGAGAATCATGCCGTACGGCTTGTGAATGGCGCCTTGGAAATCCTTCAAGTTCTGGGGATCGAAGCCCAATTTGGCCATGTCCAATTGCAAGTTTGACTTGTCCAGCAAACGCATGACCACTTTTTCGCCAAACAGTGTAGGCAATACCGACACGCGAATATCCAACTCGCCGCCGACACTCATCTTGAGCTTGATGCGACCGTCTTGTGTAAGCCGCCGCTCCGCAATGTCGAGACCTGCCATTACTTTCAAGCGAGATACCAAGGCGTTTTTGAGCCTTAATGGCGGGCTCATGATTTCTTGCAGCACACCGTCAATCCGGAAGCGAACGCGAAAAATCTTCTCGTAGGGTTCGATGTGAATATCGCTGCAACGGCGCTTCGCGGCGTCTGCCAAAATCGCATTCACCAGCGTCACCACCGGTGCGTCCATAGTAGCTTGTTGGAGCTCCTGGAGGTTTACATCATCGCTTTCTTGGACGACCTCCATCTCGCCATCGCCAAATTTCTTCAGAACATCATCATAGCTAACCCCGCCGAAACGATGGTCCAGGATTTTTTTGATGTTTCCCGGAATGGCTAAGACCACGCGTACGCCATAACCGGTGACAAATTTGACTTCATTGATTGCGACCAAATCCGTTGGATCCGACATGGCGACTGTCAGAGTCGAACCGAGAAGCTTGTAGGGAATAATTTGGTGTTTTTGGACGATCTGCGGTGGCACCAAGCTAAAAATACTGTCCTCGATTTCTCCCGGAACCAGCTCAACTGTTTCAATGCCGAATTGCTTGGCGAGAAACTCCGTTAGAATTTCTTCACTGGTAAAACCCAGCCGTACGACTTCGCGCGTGACGCTGGAATTGTTTTCTCGTTCCTTTTTTTGGGCTTCCCCGAGTTGCTCTCGGGTAACAATTCCGCCTCTAACTAGCAATTCCGCGAAACGGGGTTCCATAAAATAAGAATCTACGAAAAGGAGTAAATTATCGTAGATCACTCATATTCTGTCAATAAAATGTACAACGTGCCAATTTAAAAGAATGCGGTTTTATAATGTAACAAATGTGGTTTATACGCCTGAAAGCACTAATGTTTTTTACGCAATGCAGCTTGCGCGGCAGCCAGTTTGGCAACGGCGACCCGATAGGGTGAACAACTGACGTAATCTAGTCCGATATCATGACAAAACTCCACCGATTTCGGATCGCCACCATGCTCGCCGCAGATTCCCATCTCCAACCGTTTGCGTCTCTTTCGCCCTTTGGTCACAGCGATACGCATGAGCGCGCCGACACCATCCTGATCGATACTGACAAACGGGTCTGCAGGAAGTAAGCCTTGAAGAACATAACTGGGCAGGAATTTTCCCGCGTCATCGCGCGACAAGCCCAGGCAGGTTTGTGTGAGATCGTTGGTGCCGAAGGAAAAAAACTCCGCTTCTTCGGCGATTTCATCCGCGACCATACAAGCCCGCGGCAACTCGATCATTGTGCCCACGAGGTAGCGCACCTTGACGCCGTACGATTTTTGGGTCTCTTTGGCAATGCGTTCGACGATAGTTCTTTGTTCGTGCAGCTCCTGCCGTGAGCTGACTAGAGGAATCATCACTTCGGGAAACGGATTTTTGCCCTCGCGTCGGAGTTCGCATGCAGCTTCAAAAATCGCTTGCGCCTGCATTTCGGTTATTTCCGGGTACGAGATACCCAAGCGGCAGCCGCGATGACCGAGCATGGGATTAAATTCCTGCAAGACATTGACTTTGTTGCGCAGGACCTCGACCGGGACACCCATGACCTGGGCTAGCTCGACAACTTCATCATCGCTTTTCGGCAAGAATTCGTGGAGCGGCGGGTCGAGAGTGCGGATGGTGACGGGGAGACTTCCCATGATGTCCAGAATGCCTTTGAAGTCTTGCTTCTGCATCGGCAACAATTTGGCCAAGGCGCGGCGGCGACCTGTTTCATCATCCGCTAAAATCATCTCACGTACGGCTTGAATGCGATCACCTTGAAAGAACATGTGCTCGGTGCGGCACAGGCCGATTCCTTCACTGCCGAACGCCTTGGCGATCGCGGCCTGGTCGGGCTGATCGGCGTTTGTGCGCACCCCAAGGGTGCGCACCGCGTCGGCCCACTTCATCAGCTTAGCGAAATGTTGGTAAATCCGGGACTTCTTCGGATCGAGCGAACCAGCGACGAGAACTTGTAGCACTTCGGACGGCAAGGTTTGAATTTCTCCTTTAAACACTTCCCCGGTGCTCCCATCGATCGAAATCCAATCGCCCTCTTTTAGCTCCGCTTGATCAACCTTCAAAATCCGAGCCGCGTAATCGATCTGCAAGACCTCACAACCTGCCACGCAAACCTTGCCCATTTGCCGCGCTACCAATGCTGCATGCGACGTCATACCGCCGCGGGCGGTAAGCACTCCCTGCGCCGCATCCATTCCGCGGATATCATCGGGACTGGTCTCGATGCGGCACAGCACAACCCGCTCGCCGCGCTTTTTCCACTCGACGGCGTCATCGGCATAAAAAACGACGCGACCCGTGGCAGCCCCTGGACCCGCAGGCAAGCCCTTGCCGAGTAGATTTCCTTGTTTATGAGCTTTTTCCTTCGTTTGCTGATCGAAGATCGGGCGCAATAGCTGGTTGAGTTGATCCGGTTCAATGCGGATTAACCCTTCGTTCTTACTGATGATGCGTTCGCCTACCATATCGACGGCGATGCGTACGGCAGCGAAGCCGGTGCGCTTGCCGGTGCGCGTTTGCAGCATCCAAAGCTTGCCGTCCTCGATAGTGAACTCGATATCCTGCATATCTCTATAGTGTCTCTCAAGAAGACCGCAAATCCGCTGTAACTCGCGTGCCGCCGTGGGCACGACTTGACCAAGCTCCCCGATCGGCCGGGGGGTGCGAATCCCCGCAACCACATCCTCCCCTTGGGCATTGGTGAGAAATTCGCCGTAAAAGTGCTTCTCGCCGCTTGCCGGATCGCGCGTAAATGCCACCCCCGTTGCGCAGTTGTCGCCGAGATTGCCGAAGACCATGGCTTGAACGTTGACCGCGGTTCCCCAATTATGCGGGATACCGTAAAGTTCGCGGTATGCGATGGCCCGGTCATTGTTCCACGAGTCGAACACAGCTCCGATCGCGCCCCACAATTGATCCATTGGATCATCGGGAAATTCTTTTCCTAATCTGGCTTTGATCTCGTCCTTATACGCTACGACAAGATCTTCTAGATCTGCCGCACTGAGTTCAGTGTCGAAACGCACACCGCGGGCTTTTTTCTTGCGTTCGAAAATGGCTTCGAGCGGATCGGATTCGATTTTGTCCTTCGCCTTAATTCCCAGGACAACGTCCGCGTACATCTGAACGAAGCGTCGGTAACTATCGAAAGCAAACCGTGCATTGTTAGCGCGACGAGTCAAACCTGACACAGTCCGGTCGTTAAGGCCTAAGTTTAAAACCGTGTCCATCATCCCTGGCATCGATTCGCGCGCGCCAGAGCGAACCGAAACTAATAGTGGATTGTCGGTATCACCGAAGCGGCGGCCAAGGATTTTCCCTATTCGCGCTAGCCCCGCCGCGACATTTGTCTCAAGGCCAGTAGGATATCTGCGACGATGTGCGTAAAAATAGCTGCAAACTTCAGTGCTGATCGTAAAGCCGGGCGGTACGGGTACGCCAATGCGAGTCATTTCATGAAGACCGGCACCTTTGCCGCCGAGCAATTCGCGCATTTGGGCGTTGCCTTCAGCTTTACCATTTCCAAAGAAAAAGATGCTCTTTTTCTTGTTCGGCATTTTTTTCTTGTTCGGCATTTTTTTTTGATCCTCGTCACATTAGTGGATGATTGCTATTGCGTGTTGTGGCCGAACGAGCCGCGCCAGACTAAACGGAAGAGAATTGAGACAGAAAGCCCGCCGATTTAATTTCTCGATCGACGTGATATTGGATGAATCGCAGCACCACCGAGCGGATTTCTTTTATGACCGATGAGGGCAGTGAGAAGCGGCACGGCAAAACGGCGCTGTCCGCCTGTAGCGCCGTCAACACCTCGACGGCGGTTGCGCTAAGTGGTAAGAGCTCCTTACGCGACCGCGAACACGGGTCACAAAGAATCCCGCCGTCAACCGGACTAAAATTCCAATGCGAAGCAACTACGTCGTTGAGTCGGCCTTTCTCTTTGTGGCACCTTTTACAGCTACCCAGGACTGGTTGATACCCGGCTAAACGCAATAGTTTTAGCTCAAAAAAAGTGAGAAAACGGAGCGAAGTGCCATTTTCTTCCAAATAAACCAAGCCCTCTTTTAAATGTTGAAAGGCCGCTGGATTTTCTTCCCGTTCGCCAGTCAGTCCATCAGTGATTTCGACCAAGTAAGCAGCGTAGAAAATTCGATCCAAGCTAGTAATTAATTGCCTAAAGGCCAGTCTAAGATCGGCGGCGAGTACAAAAGCCAGATTACTATGAGGACGATCCTGAAAGGAGAGATTTATCAGCGCGAAAGGTTCTAACGAATTCACGAAGCGCTTGCGTGACCGCAGTGCTCCTTTGGCGATGCCGGTGAGCTTTCCATAGTTTTCAGTAAGAAACGAAACAATCTTATCAGACTCGCCAAACGGTCGTGAACGCAACACGATCGCCGGGGTGACATAGTTAGCGCGCATATCTAAAATGAATTACCATGGGGATTGTTAGACTCAACCTTACCACTTTTAAGCAAAGCGCGCAACTATCTAAAATATCAAGAGAATTTATCCGCTATGGCTTGACACAAAAACCCTTCGTGATTAACTTGTGACAACCGACACAGGGGGAAAACTAAGGATGTCCGACGAAATGAAAAAAATCGGCGAAGATATCGCTGCGGATGAATCAGTGACCGAAGCCACGCAAGAGGCGAGTCAGAGCCCTCTCGAATCTGAAATTGCCGCCTTAAAAAAACAGCTAGAGGCGAAGGAACTAGAAGCAAAACATAACTACGATCGCTTGCTTCGCCAAATGGCAGAACTGGATAACTTCAAAAAAAGAACCGCGCGTGAACGCGATGAGGTGATTCGTTTCGCTAATGAAGCATTGATCAAAGATCTGCTGCCGGTGGTCGACAACTTGGAACGTGCTGTTGCCCATGCCTCGGGCGGCGGTAATGGCAAGCCGCTAGTCGAGGGTGTTGAAATGGTTCTGCGGGGTCTTTTAGACGTCCTGATGAAGCACGGAGTCGTTCAGGTCCCAGCAGTCGGGCAGCCTTTTGATCCCTCGAAGCACGAAGCCATGGCTCAGGTAGAAAGCGTTGACCATGAACCGAATTCCGTCGTCGAAGAATTCCATAAGGGTTATACATTTCGCGACCGATTGCTTCGTCCAGCCCTCGTAAGTGTCGCTAAGGCACCAGGAACAAAAGAGAAAAAAAACGGCGAAAGCACGGTTGAAAATGGCCCAAGCGATGATTAAATAAAGTTTCGTTCATATTATCTGTCAAGAAGCACCGAGGAGTAATAGAAATGGCAAAAGTTATCGGGATTGACCTAGGGACGACTAACTCCTGCGTGGCGATTATGGAGGCTGGGGACCCGAATGTCCTCGCCAATTCGGAGGGTAGTCGTACAACCCCTTCCGTTGTCGCCTTTACCGACAGTGGTGAGCGACTAGTCGGACAAATCGCCCGACGACAAGCAATCACTAACCCCGAGAATACGATTTCAGCTGTCAAACGTTTGATTGGAAGACGGACCGACGATCCCATGGTTCAAAAAGCGTCTAACCTGCTTCCTTATAAGATCGTGCGCAATGATAACGGCGATGCCTGGGTCGAAATTCGCGGCAAACGGTATAGTCCTTCCGAAATTTCCGCTTTCATCCTGCAAAAAATGAAGCAGACCGCGGAGGACTATTTGGGCGAGAAGGTCACCGAGGCGGTCATTACAGTCCCGGCATACTTTAATGATAGCCAAAGGCAAGCAACCAAGGATGCCGGACGCATTGCGGGTTTAAATGTCTTGCGTATTATCAATGAGCCGACAGCAGCGTCTTTGGCATATGGTTTGGACAAAAAGAAAGATGAAAAGATTGCTGTTTTCGATCTCGGTGGTGGCACTTTCGATATCTCAATTCTGGAATTGGGTGACGGCGTCTTCGAAGTAAAAGCAACCAATGGAGATACCTTCTTAGGCGGCGAAGATTTCGATCAGAGAGTGATTGACTATTTGGCCGACGAGTTTAAGAAAGACCAGGGCATCGATCTGCGCAAGGACCGGATGGCGCTACAGCGTCTCAAAGAGGCGGCAGAGAAGGCAAAATGCGAACTTTCTTCGTCGATGGAGACCGACATCAATCTGCCGTTCATCACCGCTGACCAACAGGGGCCAAAGCATTTGAACATGAAGTTGACCCGGTCGAAACTTGAAGCTTTGTGCGCCGACTTGATCGATCGAGTGGAAGGCCCGTGCCGTCAAGCGTTAAAGGACGCTGGGCTTAGCGCCGGAGATATTCATGAAGTCATTTTGGTAGGTGGTATGACTCGCATGCCCGCCGTGCAGGAACGAGTAAAGAAAATCTTCGGTAAAGATCCTCACAAGGGTGTGAATCCGGACGAGGTCGTCGCCGTTGGAGCGGCTATTCAAGCCGCCGTGCTTACCGGCGAAGTGAAGGATGTGTTACTCTTAGATGTTACACCGCTTTCACTCGGCATCGAAACCCTCGGCGGTGTTTTTACCAAATTAATTGAACGCAACACGACTATCCCGACGAAAAAGAGTCAGGTTTTCTCCACAGCACAAGACAACCAGTCGGCGGTTTCGATTCGCGTTTTCCAGGGCGAGCGGGAAATGGCTGCGGATAACAAGTTGCTCGGCCAATTCGATCTCGTCGGTATCCCGATGGCGCCGCGTGGTGTACCACAAGTCGAAGTGACTTTCGACATCGATGCCAACGGTATCGTCCACGTGGCGGCGAAAGACCTTGGAACGGGCAAAGAACAATCGATCAGAATCACGGCGTCGAGTGGCCTTAGCGAAGAAGAAATTAAGAAAATGGTGCGAGACGCCGAGGCTCACTCTGCTGAAGATAAGAAGCGCAAGGACACCGTGGAAGCGCGCAACCAGCTCGACTCTTTGATCTATTCGACCGAAAAGTCGCTCAAAGAGTATGGCGGTGATCTCGATCCGAGCGTTAAAGAGAGCATTGACGAGGCGCTCAAGAAGGCCAAGGAAGTTTTAGAAGGCCAGGATGCCGAGGCTATGCGCAAAGCGGCAGAGCAATTGAGCCAGTCCTCGCACAAACTCGCGGAAGCCATGTATGCCAAGGCTTCGCAACAACAAGCGGCACCGCATGAAACCGCTGAGAAACACGATGATAAAGGTGGGGGGGGTACGAGCGGAAAGAAAGACGATGTGGTTGACGCCGATTTCACGGAGGTTAAGGAATAGTCGCGGGGTGAGCTAGACTTTTCCCTACTTGAAGCCCCTGCTCCCAGCGAAATAGAGGAGAGGGGCTTTCTTGCTTATACAGAAATTTTAGAAATCTAAAGGATTGGATTTGAGCAGCAAGAAAGACTACTATGAATTGCTTGGCGTCAGTCGAAACGCCAGCGAAGATGATATCAAAAAGGCCTACCGAAAACAGGCACTGCAACATCATCCAGATCGTAATCCGGGCGACAAACAAGCTGAAGAAAAATTTAAGGAAGTTTCCGAGGCCTATTCGGTGCTCTCCGACGCGCAGAAGCGTTCGCAGTATGACCAGTTCGGCCACGCGGCATTTGGCGACGGTGGTCCATTCGCGGGCGGGGCCGACTTTTCGGGCGGTTTTGAAGATATATTCGGTGATATCTTTGGAGAGTTTTTCGGTGGCAGTACTGGCAGACGACGTGGCCGCGCTCGCGGCGAGGATTTGCGCTACAACTTGTCGCTGAAATTTGAGGAAGCCGTTTCCGGCACCGAAAAAAAGATTAAAATTCCCCGCCATGGTCCATGCGACACTTGCCGCGGCAGCGGAGCCAAGGCCGGCACGGCGCCACAGACTTGTCCGACCTGCCGCGGTCGCGGCCAGGTGAGCTTCCAGCAGGGATTTTTCAGTGTGTCACGGACATGCAACCAGTGCCAAGGCCGGGGCACAATCATTAAAGATGCCTGCGGCACTTGTGGCGGTGCGGGAAGCGTGCGCACAATGCACACGCTGAGCGTAAGGATTCCGGGCGGCGTGGATACCGGCTCGCGATTGAAACTGCGGGGCGAAGGGGAAACCGGTCCGACGGGAGGAACCCCTGGCGATCTATACGTTGTGATCCATGTGGAGCCTCATCCGATTTTTGTCCGTGACAACCTCGACATTATTTGCGATGTACCGATTAGTTTCGCGCAAGCAGCTCTCGGCGCGGAAATCGACGTGCCGACATTGGAAGGTAAAGTCAAAATGAAAATCCCGCCGGGCACTCAGTCGGGCAAAGTATTTCGCATGAAGGGCAAAGGAGTCAAGGACTTTCAGCGATATCACCAAGGCGATCAACATGTCCGTGTCACCGTCGAAACTCCCACGCGGCTGACAGCCAAGCAAAAGGATCTATTGAAAGAGTTCGCAGCACTTGGCGGTGAAGAGTTCAATCCCCTTGCTAAGGGATTCATCGACAAGATGAAGGAATTATTCGGCTAACCGCACAATTTTTTATCAACGCCCAGTAGAGTTTGGCCCATCAAGAAAAACCGAGTTCTTGTTGACGCGGGGTGCTGCTCCGAATAACTTGTCAGGCAGATTGGAGTCATCATGAGCGAGACTGAATGGAAAGCTGAGAGTCCGGATAACAAAGGTTCTCAAGTTGAGATTCCCGATGTCCTGCCGCTCTTACCGATCCGCGACATCGTCATTTATCCCTACATGATGCTGCCCCTGTTTGTTGGTCGTGATGTATCAATTCGTGCCGTCGAAGAGGCGCTTTCGCGAGACCGCTTGATTTTTCTGGTCTCGCAAATCAATTCCGCGGAGGAAAATCCCAGTCCCGCAGACGTCCACCGCGTCGGTACCATCGCCTCGATCATGCGCATGCTCAAATTGGCCGATGGGCGGGTTAAGATTCTAGTCCAAGGTTTGGCTAAGGGCGAAGTCGATACCTACCTGCGCGAACGGCCATTTTTTGAAGTCAAAATTCGCAAGGTCATCGAACCAACCTTGGCGGAGGTGCCCATTGAGGTCGAGGCGCTGATGCGCACGGCGAAAGAAAAAATCGAGCAAATTTTGAATCTCAAGAATCTGCCGCCGGAAATCGTGATGGTGACGGACAATATCAGTGATCCCGGAGTCTTGGCGGACTTAGTCGCGTCGAACCTAAGACTCAAAATCGAAGAAAGCCAGGCAATCTTGGAAGTGTTCGACCCCATCGAGCGCTTGAAGAAAGTCAACGAGCTGCTGACCCGCGAGCTGGAATTGTCGACAATGCAGGCGCGCATTCAGAATCAGGCCAAGGAAGAGATGAGCAAAACGCAGAGAGATTACTACTTACGCGAGCAGCTAAAACAGATTCAGCAGGAGCTCGGCGAAGGCGATGAGCGCGCCGAAGAGCTCAACGAAGTCAAAAAGCAAATCGAAAAGGCCAAGATGCCAACGGAGGTCAAGCGCGAGGCGGACAAGCAGTTGCGTCGGCTTGAACAGATGCACCCGGAGTCCTCCGAGGCATCCCTAGTGCGTACCTATCTCGACTGGCTCGTCGACTTGCCGTGGAGCAAAAAGACCAAAGACAACTTGAATATTAAAAAAGCCAAAGAGGTCCTTGACGAAGACCACTATGATCTAGAGAAAATCAAAGAGCGAATCCTTGAATATCTTGCCGTCAACAAATTGCGGCGCAAAATTAAAGGGCCGATTTTATGCTTCGTCGGCCCTCCCGGAGTGGGCAAAACTTCATTGGGGCGATCCATTGCGCGCGCGTTGGGACGGAATTTCGTGCGCATCTCCCTCGGCGGCGTGCGTGACGAAGCGGAAATACGTGGTCACAGGCGTACCTACGTCGGCGCGTTGCCAGGGCGCATCATCCAGGGCATCAAACAGGCCGGCTCGAATAATCCGGTTTTCATGCTCGACGAAATCGACAAGGTCGGCGCCGATTTTCGCGGGGATCCATCCGCGGCGTTACTGGAAGTCCTGGATCCAGAGCAAAACCATGCCTTCAGCGATCATTATTTGAATCTGCCCTTCGATCTTTCCAACGTGCTTTTTATCTGCACGGCGAATTTGCTCGATCCCGTGCCGGCGGCCTTGGCAGACCGCATGGAGGTCATTCAGCTTTCTGGATACACCAACGAAGAAAAACTCGAGATCGCCCGCAAATATCTGATTCCACGCCAATTGGACGACAACGGCATCTCGGCCAAGCATTTGGAAATCTCCGATGACGCGGTGCTCCGCATCATCGCGGAATATACAAAGGAGGCGGGCCTAAGAAATTTGGAACGTGAGCTGGCTTCGATATGTCGAAAGGTAGCCCGCAAAGTAGCCGAAGGGAAAAACGAGCTCACGCGAATCACGCGGGCCAACATCCACTCCTTCCTAGGCGCGCCAAAATTCTTACCAGAAGCTGAGCAGGAACACCACGAGATCGGTGTCGCCACGGGCTTGGCCTGGACCAGCAC